>ENA-ORNF01001432-ORNF01001432.1-human-gut-metagenome-genome-assembly--contig:-NODE-1432-length-20749-cov-6.609065_pt1 | contig 20749 bp, 19 predicted proteins | sample MGYA00242110_ERZ509012 | MGnify/ENA primary metagenome ERZ509012 (study PRJEB26280, sample SAMEA2338714) | human gut metagenome | biome: human gut; feature: human-associated habitat; material: faeces...
AGAACACCAGCCTTCCAAGCTGGATACGTGGGTTCGATTCCCATCACCCGCTTTTTTGTTACCCTTTTTTGTTTGTCCACTAAGTATTTCATAATGCATTTAAACTGTCATACAGCTGCTTTTACACATACCTATACATAAAGCAAAAGCCGATACACCGTGTCTCCACGAAATGTATCGGCTTTTATTATGCACTTGATAAAATATGTATTCCCTAATAATGTCTGACTAGAATAAATCTACACGACCTGAAAACTTATCATTTATAACATAGTATGCAGAATATTCCTCCGGCTTGATGTAGATGCTAAGCTTTCTGATGAAGCCTGCCTTGTGTCCCTCAGCAACGAACTGAGCCTTAACACGCTCCTCAACAGCTGCTGTATCAACCTCGCTGTTCTGGTACTGAACAATAATCTCCGGCTTTACCGGCTCCTTCTTTGCAGCTTTTGCTGCCTTTGCTGTTGTCTTCTTAACAGTGTCCTTTACATCAGCCTTAACCTCAGCGGCCTTCTCAGCAACCTTCTCAGTTGTCTTTTCAACAGCCTTCTCAACCTTCTCGGTTGTCTTCTCTACGGCTTTTTCTACCTCAGCCTTTACATCGGCTTTTGCATCAGCCTTAGGCTCTGAAACCGGCTGTGCCACTGTTTCCTCTTTTTTTACTTCAACCGGCTTTACTGCCTGCTTAACTGTCTTTGAGTTATTCTTTTTACGCATACTATTTTCCTCCTCATGCTCATTATTCACATACTAAAAAATTTTCAATTGCAACTAAAGCTTCCTGCTCATCATCACCCTTTGTAACAATATCAACAGTCATTCCATCTGAAGGATTAAATGCCATAATACCCATGATGCTTTTTGCATTGATTTTGCGATTGTCACTCTCCAATGTAATCTCACTATCGAACTTGCATGCCACTTGAACAAGCTCTGCGATTGGATTGTCATGACCTTCACATACTTTTGTAACGACAATACTCTTCTTACTCATACGTTCTCCTTAAACAAAAAGTATTAAACCTATTTCATACTTATTTAATATATCCCAATTGTAACCGCTTTTCAATCCTTAGGAAAATTTCTGTTAAACTTTACCTAATGAGCTTACATTTAATGTCACAAAATCAGCATTATTACAACATTATTCTGTTTATTTTGTCATGTACGTGATAAAATGCAAGCCACCATTATAAAACATTCTGTCAGCATCCTCATAGCTCATCGATGTTGTTGCGCCATTATCCGGATTATAAATATATAAAGCTCCATTTGAAGAGTATCCTGTCACAAGCACTGCCGACGTATTTCCCGTCATCGCAAATACCGGATTGCCCTGGCTGATATAAAAGATAATATCCTCAGAAGACACTCCCTGTAAATCCAGGATTTCCTTGTCCGGCAGGTTGTTTTTGAGCACATCAACAGCACTGCTGCCTGCTCCAATCAGCTCAGACACACTTACCGTAACATCATTGTAAGTAAGCATTGCACTTACTGACTTCACGACACTGTCAGCATCCTTATCGGTTTCATTACATGCAATATTCGCAAATGCATTTACTGCATTTTTTCTTGCCCTCATCCATACATACTGCTGGTTTGAGTCAATTACCACTCCCATGCTGTCATTTGCCTGTTTTATGGCATCCGAGATGTTATCAGATGCAAAAATCACATCCCCCTTTGCATAAACATAGAAATGGACTGTATTGTCATCAAACTTTAAATCAACAGCAGTATCATGCGAATTTATAGTCATCTGTGCTGTCAGTTGCTTCAGCTTATCCGGCTTTTTACCACCCGCTATACTAATAGCGCTGACCGTCAGCTTTGTATCGGACTGGCTCGTATCAAGAGCTATCTTCTGCTTCGAATCAGCCTCCCGGTTCATAATGGTATCCTGACCGATTTCTGCATACACACCATTGTTTTGTGCAATCAGATCTATCGTTACCGTATATCCATCCACAGAAATTTTCTCAACATAGCCGCCCGAAGGGGTATATGTCTTAAGCTCCGACTGGTCAGATGTATCAAGAATAATAAGGCCATTCATCGGAAATGTTGTGTTTCCAGCTGCATCAGAGACCACATCAGCAGCATTCGCCTGTCCATATATGAAATCCTCACCTATGAAGCCAAGCGGACGCAGATACTGGTCGTCGCCCTTTTTGACCTCAAAGGTCTTGCCACTCTTTAAATCCATTACTTTTATGGTACTTGATGAGTACTGATTTGCAGAATCCACCCATGCAAAGTATCTGTTACTCTCCGATGCGCAGTAAGAGCCTGTAGACAAGCCCTCAACCACCTTCTTTACTGACATCGAGCCTAAATTAATCCTATAGAGACTGTCATCCATCATGAGATAGAATTCATTCTTCTCATTGAGATAAAGCATCTTGCCCATCTCAGCCTTTAGCACCTCATATGATGTCTTAGAAGGAATAAACGCTTCCTCATCTATAGTATGTGCCAGACCGTCATAATGGTACACACCGGCTCCCACCTCTCCCTCGTGGGTGCCTCTGTTCATATATCCGTATACCACAAAATCAATACTGCCCGCTTCGTCTACACTGACAATCTTTATATCGTGATGATTCCAGTTCTCACGCTCATCAATGCCCTCAGCGTCCCTGAAGCTGAATACCTTGATTATCATTCCATTGTTGATATCATAGGAGTATAAATCTCCCTCCTGGACAAAGCATATCACACTGCCTGCTTCATTGGCCCTGTACTCTGCCTCACTGCTTCTGATGCCAAGCATTACGCTGCCTGAATCCGATATAAAGCTGTTTTCACTGTTAAAAATCTGATTTGCCGTTCTCTCATAGTTGAGCACGTACATACGGCTTTCCGTCTGGCGCAGCCTGAAATACTCTCTTACATTGTAATACTCAGTCTCACCCTTACCGTCAACACAGCTCATCACATAGTCTATTGTGACCACATCATAAGAATCGTTTATTTCCTTTAGGGCTATGACAGGATTCGTATACTGTGCAGCGGCCATTGAGCCCCAGGTAATCTGACTCACCGTAGATGTCAGATCCACATGTGCAAGCGTATTTCTGTCACCGGTTGTTGTCTCCATATATGTTGTAAAGAAGGATTTGTCATCCTTTATAAACGTCTCATCATGAAACTTCTTTGCAAACTCAACAACCTTTGCAGCTGCCTTTCCATCGGTCTGCATAATCCTGCTGTAATAATATACATTATCCTGACCGCTTGTGATGGTAAACACCAAAAGATACTCAGTATTTTCATCCATAACATTCGGCATGCTTATGTCCGCCTGAATAGTATTATCCTTATTAGAAAAAGAAGATATCTCGTCATCGGCCACCAGCCTCTTACCATCCATGCTTCTGATCTTGTATGATATCCTGTCAACAGCCATGCCATATGTTGAAATGGATAATGAGAGCTTCCTGTCATCCGAAATTGGAATAACGCAATCGCGCATCTTTGTCGGATCCATCTCAGTAGTATATCCATGGAGGGTGTTTATCTTTATTTTATCCAGATTAAATGACATAACCGGCAGCGTTGCATCCGCCTGCTTCGTGGTCATATCCTTATTTCCCTTGTTTGTAATTATGCAAAATGTAATTAATGCTGCAATAAATACTACTATAAGTACTATCGGCTTTATCACTTTCTTACTCATAAAATCATATCCTTATATCTACCAGAATCTTTGGTACCTTCTGTATCTGCATCTGCGTCTGCAGAGTTCACAGTTAAAAAGTATGCCCGCTATTGTACAGATAAAGCACCTGCTGCTTTGCTCTGAGATAAATCTGCCGGCAATCCTGTCTGCCTCATCGAAAAGACGCTGCCTGTCAGGCACCTCATCATAGATAAAACTGCCCTCATACTCCAGCTCATCCATGCGCTGCTCTACTGCGGACTGTATCATCGCCGTATCAAGCGGATACATATCCTTTATCATCCTCAGGTCCTTTGCAAATGCCTCCTCATTTTTATAGTAATCCATAAACGGAAATGTTTTATAAAAAGGTAACATCAAAAAACCTCTTTTTAATCATTATATGCTATATTCAGCTATTAGTTGCATGCTATAACAAACAATGCTGCAATAAAAATGCATGCTCCCAGGAATTTCTTTCCCGATATCTTCTCCTTCAGTATCACGCTGGAGCATATCATCATCACAATAATCGTCAAATTAAAAATATACCCTGCATAGCTGCCGGGCATTGAAACTGCCCTGCCATAAAAATCATATGCTAACGGGTATGCAATGCCTGCAAGAATCAGGCATATACCATCAACAAATGACATGGATCCGATTTTCTTCATGCCTCCTGTTGCAATAGTAAATATAATAAGCACCAGCGTTCCTATAAATACACACCAGAACGCAATAAAGCCCTTATCCAGCTGTATCCCGCCAAGTGACACCAGAATATGCGCTGCCGACGCACAAACTGCAGCAAGAAGCGCAAACAAAATACCTGTTCCATCCAAATTTAAAATAACCGTTCCAACAATCATGAGTGCAATCGCTATATAATCAAAAGTGTCAGGGGTGTTATGAAACAGAAAAAATCCCGCTGCAAGCGTGATTATATAGCTGCATTTAACTATAGCTGTAACCTGAAATGTGTAGCCATCATATATGGATTTAAAAAAACAGATGCCAAAAAGCCCTGTTGCAAGCCCTGCCAGAAGTATAAATATAACGCTCCTTTGGCCGAGTGCAATCAGGCTGCTTCCCATTATATTATCTTTCCTGTAAAAAAATATAGACGCACATAAAACAATCCCGGCAATGCTTCCCGCCAGCGCCGGGTCTGTCTTTTTAGTTCCAACCTTGGCCAAAATAGGCACACATGCTACAATAAACGTTGCAGCACATGCCCATATAATTCCTGTCATATACATTACCTCACCATGTATCTATTACTGTGACTGTGCAGCACTATCTGCATCTCCTGATGTGCCGCTGTCTGTAGTGCTGTCTGCCATATCTGACTTGACGTAGTCAGAGCTGACATAGCCTGTCTGGCCCTGGAAGATAACCTGTGTCCAGCCATTGTCCTCTGATACAAACTCAATCTTCACATCCGGTCCTATAACATTAATTATATTTGCGTTTTTATCAGGCTTCTCTCTCATGTTTACACTGCTTGTAGTGGTGACGTAAGTTTTTTCGGTACCCTCTGTAGTCTGCTGTGGCAGATATATGGCGCCTATCTCTGTATCACTATCGCCGGCACTGTCAGTTTCACTTTCGCTAACTGCATTCTGTTGTACCTTGTCCTGCTCCTTTTTTTTGCCGCCCTTTGAGGTAACGGTAATCACTATTGTAGCAATCAGGGCAATAAGAAAAAGACATATTGCTGCAAAAATCAGTCTGGCGATTATAACATCTTTTCTGTGGCTTGCTTTCATATTATTCTCCTTTTGTATTATCTATGTTTTGGCTCATTATAGCATAATAATCTAAAAAGAAAAAGGCAGTTAATAGAATGTTTATTGGTAAATTTCTATAAATTACCTTATAATATTCTTAAACTACAGCACATCATATCAGAAGGAGATAAAATCATGGAACAAAAGACACCTTTTAAAGAGCTGACATTCAGTCAGAAAATACAATATATATGGGACTATTACAAAATACCGATATTTCTTGTCATTATCGGAATCATAGCAGTCACATCCTTTATTCACGACCGGCTTGCGCAGAAAAATACTGTTTTGAGCGTATTATGCGTAAATGCAGAAAACAGCACCACAGAGGACAGCGGCGCCGATATTTTCAATGACTTTCTCACAGATAACGGCTATGATTTGTCAAAGGATGAAATTGCCTTAAACAAAAATATCTGTGTCGATGTAGACAAAAGCGGCTTAGACTATCAGAACATGGCAGTCCTCACAGCATACTTTGCTTCTAACGAATACGATATATGCTTTATGGATGATAAGACCTTTGATTATTACGCCAAAAATGTCTGCTTTGAAGATATAAGCAAATATCTGGATAAAACCATCCTTGAAAAATATAAGGACAGGCTTGTATATGTGACAATAGATGGTAAGGAATATCCTTGTGGTATCAGGCTTTCAGCGGATGACAATGAATTTGTCAAAGCCTCCGGCTTATACTCTTCATGTACTGTCGGAGTGTGCTGTGACTCCTCCCACGATGCTATGGTCAAAAAATTATGCGGCTACATATTACAGTAGCCGCATTTCTATTTCTTCTGCTTTTATCTTATGAATTTCTCCTGTTTTTAAGCTTCAAGATTCCACCTATTGCAAGAAGTACTACACTCAGGCATGCCACAATAAATAAATCAGGAACATAGTCCTTTATTACCCAGTATGGTATACCTCCGACAATAGGCGCAATAACTATGCCCACCGGCAAAAACAGATGCAGGAAAATATTCGCTATCAAGTTTCCGCTATTGTCTGTTCTCCATTTGTGCGACTTGATAATCTCCATCAACGCAACCGATATAAATGCCGCAAAAACAAGGTCATAGAACAGGTGCGCATCGACATAATCCTTTGGGTCAAGCTCGTCTGTTGCATATCCCATAAGTGTCATCACAACCTTTGAGGTTACCTTGTTCATCAGATGGTTTGTAACCATATAGTCATTGGTATTTGCGAGGAATACAACGCCCACACCGCTCTCCGGAAGCAGATACATGTCTGCGATATAGTTCTCAGTGAGACCTGTGTGATTGTACACTGTCTCGACATATTTATCCGAACGTACCCAGCCCATACCATAGCCTGTCTCACCGGACTCATCCATAGGAACTGTTACCCGAAACATTGTGCTAAGGCTCTTGTCAGAGAGTATTCCATAGCCGCCACGCAGATACATCTGCAGATATTTTCCCATATCATTTGCGCTGGATGCAATATAGCCCGCCGGTACAGTGGACCATGAATCGCTGAGCGGATACTTCACATCGCTTTCCACCGAAAAACCGAAATAATTGTTGTGGCCTGTAATCAGACCATCCTCCTTTGCTTTTGCATAGGCTGCGCTGCTGTGAGTCATGCCAAGTGGTGTAAAAAATGTCGCTGTCAGATAATCGCTGTAGCTAACACCTGATACTTTTTCCACTATAAGACCAAGTATGTCATAATTGACATTCGCATAGGTATATTCTCCATTTTTGCCAACAATCTTTGCATTTCCCACATGCTGGTACACGCCAAGTCCGCTGGTGTGATTGAGCAGCTGTCTTATCGTAATCTTAGTCGCATCCTTTGGATTTTTGAATACCTCAGCTGCATCCAGATAAGAATTTACCGGACTGTCAATATTCAGATATCCTCCCTCATACAGCTTCATGATGCATGCCGCAGTAAACGACTTGCTGAGTGAACCGGTGATAAACGGTGTGTCAAGACTCTTGCAATCCCCATATGTACCTGAGAAAAGCACGCCCTCTGCATCTACCACCTCAACAGCCATGCCCGGAATCCTGTAATTGTCACAGGCTGCCTTTAAGGTATCCTCTATCTCTGTATATTTCGGCGAATAATTACTGTTGTCAAGTCTGGGTATCACGTCTATCACAAGCCCAACTATGATTGCAACAACTATCCCCATCAAAGCTCTCTGTGGTATCAGCCCGATATAATGTGCATAATTGGTATATGTCTTTTTCGCCATATCCTCGGTACCCTTTATCCACACTTTCGGTGTATGTGCATACCAGCCACAGTATACTACCAGTTCAAGAAACAATAGGACTGCCATCCATATCAAAAGTGCAAACACAAAGCCCGTTGAAAAGCTTGTTGCCCCTGCTATTGATGTCAGTATGACAAGCGCTATCGTCCAGAATATAAGTGCCGGAAGCTTCTTTACAAACTTCTCCCAGTCTGTCATGATACGGATATTCCGATTTCTGTATCCACGCATATGCATGACCTTTTTCTGCAGTTTCTCGGGCATATTGCTTATCTTATATGCCGGATCCCGCTTTATCCGTATTACTCTGTATATGCCAAATATTAAGCAGCAGACTATTATCTCAACTGCCAGTACCATTCTATCAACCACCTTATGTCTTATTTACAGTCATTTGAGACTGTACTTTACATAAAAATTTAGCACATTTTTTGTGCTATGTAAACACAAAATAATATGAATACTACGGGCCGTAAGCCCCACAAAGCGGTTTCACACACGGACTCACATGAGAGCTGCGCTTTGCTGTTAAGTGGCTGTACGAATTATGCTTCACACGCCAAAATGCCCCGCCATGAACGGCGGGGCAAGGCGTTATGCGCCACGGAAACCGGCACTTAGGCCACGTATAACAGCTACAAATCAGTTCTGTCCATAGTATGCGTTAGCCCCATGCTTACGGTAGAAATGCTTCTCCTTTATGTTGTCCGGGGCTGGCTTCACGTCAGGATTTACTGACTCTGTGAGTCTGGCCATCTTTGCCACTTCCTCAAGGACAACGGCGTTGTGCACAGCCTCAGCTGCATCCTTTCCCCAAGCAAACGGTCCGTGATTCTGACAGAGCACAGCCGGTGTGTATACAGGATTGATTTTTCTGTTCTCAAAGGTCTCTATGATGACAAGGCCTGTGTTTTTCTCGTAGGCTTCGTTGATTTCCTCTGTGGTGAGATTTCTCGCACATGGAATTGAGCCTAGGAAATAGTCTGCGTGAGTGGTGCCGTAGAGCGGAATATCCCTGCCGGCCTGTGCCCATGCAACTGCCTCAGGTGAGTGTGTGTGTACAATTCCTCCGATATCCGGATACTTTTTGTAGAGCTCTAAGTGTGTTGCAGTGTCTGACGAAGGCTTGTATTTTCCTTCTATCTTATTTCCTTCAAGATCCATGACTACCATATCATCAGGGGTGAGCACATCATAATCCACTCCACTTGGCTTGATGACAAAATAGCCTGTTTCCCTGTCAATTCCACTGACATTGCCCCATGTATATGTGATGAGCCCTCTTCTTGGGAGCTCCATGTTTGCTTCGTAAACCTGTTTCTTTAATTCTTCAAGCATTTTCTGTTCCTCTCTTATTATTTTTTTCTGCTATTACAGCGGAAGAGCCTTTACCATTGCACGCTCTGCCTCAATTGCTGCCTTATATGTATTTATGTACTCATCAAAGCCCTTTACATCATCAGGGTCCGGCTGCATTACTATGCCCTTTTCGCCATTAAATACCCTGTCTGAAAGATATTTTTCCAAAGGCTCTCCATCTGCTTTATTCACCATATAAGCTGCGAGCACTGCCATGCCCCACGGGCCGCCCTCTCCGGCTGTTTCCATGACCGCAACCGGTGCATCCATGGCTGCTGCAAGTATGCTCTGGCCCACACCCTTTGTCTTGAACAGACCACCATGACCGTAAAGTGTGTCTACCTTTACTTTTTCCTCTTTAAAGAGAATATCACAGCCGATTTTCAGTGTTGCAAGACTTGCATAGAGATGTGTGCGCATAAAGTTTGCAAGATTCATCCTTGCATCCGGCTTTCTGGCAAACATAGGTCTGCCCTCGTTGAGTCCGATGACAGGCTCTCCCGAGAAAAGATTAAAGGCTACAAGGCCGCCACAGTCCTTATCGGCTGTAAGTGCATTGTTGTAGAGCTTTCCATATATGTCATTCATATCTATATCCATGCCAAACAGCTCTGAAAATTCCTTGAATAATCCCACCCATGCATTTAAGTCTGACGTACAGTTGTTGCAGTGCACCATAGCTACCGCATCTCCCGATGGTGTGGTGACCATATCAAGCTCCTCATGAACTGCCTTAAGTGCCTTTTCAAGCACAACCATAGCAAATACAGATGTGCCCGCTGATACATTTCCGGTACGCACTGCAACAGAATTGGTTGCGACCATTCCAGTGCCTGCGTCTCCCTCCGGCGGTGCAAGCAATATACCGCTCTCCAGATTGCCGCTTACATCAAGCCTTTTAGCTCCTTCCTCTGTCAGCGTACCTGCCTTTTCTCCAGCCGTAAGCACCTTTGGCAGAATGTCTCTTATATCCCACGGATATTCTTTTACCTTATCTAATGCTGCAAATTTATCAAGCATTGCCGCATCATAATCCCTAGTCTTCGAATCGATAGGAAACATGCCTGATGCCTCGCCGACACCTATGACCTTTTCACCTGTGAGCTGCCAGTGAATATAGCCTGCCAATGTTGTGAAATATGATATCTTTGATACATGCTCTTCTTTATTTAATATAGCCTGATACAGATGCGCTATGCTCCACCTCTGCGGAATATTAAAGCCAAGCACCTCAGTAAGCTCTGCTGCAGCCTCACCTGTGATGGTATTTCTCCATGTCCGAAATGGCACAAGCAGATTATCCTCCTTGTCAAAAGGCAGATAGCCGTGCATCATGCCGGAAATACCGATTGCCGCAAGCTTTTTGATGGTAACTCCATACTTTTCCTTTGCATCCTGCGCCATTTTGCTGTAGCAGTCTGAAATGCCCTCCCAAATCATATCCAGGCTGTATGTCCAGATGCCGTCCACAAGCATGTTTTCCCAATCATGGGCACCTGTGGCTATAGGAGCATGGTCATCCCCGATAAGCACCGCCTTTATTCTGGTAGAACCGAACTCTATTCCGAGCACAGCCTTGCCGCTTTCAATAACACTTTTTACGTCTGACATAATATACCTCCACCTTGTAATGTAAATTTCTGAATAATTACCTAAAATTATTATACTGTAATTGTACAACGTTTTTCTTCAAAAGTAAACAAAAGAAAACATAAATATACATAAATTTTAAAGTGTTTTCAAAAGTGTTCAAAAGTGAATATCACTTTTTTTATTAAAATTTCAGATTATATTGATAGAATGTAAAAATTATGTTATGTTATATGTGTTTTGTGTAAACTAAATATGTATAACTGGAGCAAATAGTAAAACAAATTATTTTTACAAACGGAGGTAAACATGAACATTTACTCTATATTGCAGTTATGCGGCGGACTTGCCTTTTTCCTTTTCGGAATGCATGTTATGTCAGGCAGTCTTGAGAAGCTCGCAGGAGGCAATCTCCAAAAGATACTTAAGGAGGTAACCTCAAACCCTATCAAGAGCTTGTTTTTTGGAGCAATAGTCACTATTGCAATCCAATCCTCATCCGCACTTACTGTTATGCTTGTCGGACTCGTAAACTCCGGCATCATGGAGCTTGCCCAGACTGTTGGTGTCATCATGGGTTCCAACATCGGAACCACTCTCACCGCATGGATTCTTAGTCTTTCAGGTATCGAAAGTGACAATCTGTTCATTTCGATGTTAAAGCCTGAGAACTTCTCCCCTGTCATCGCGCTTATCGGTGTGATTATGATTATGGGAAGCAAGAAGGAAAAGCGCAAGGACGTTGGAATCATCATGGCAGGTTTTGCCGTACTCATGTATGGTATGCAGCTCATGAGCGGCGCTGTATCACCACTCGCAGATATGCCTGAATTTACCGGACTGCTCACCACCTTTAACAATCCATTCCTCGGAGTGCTTGTAGGTGCTATATTTACCGGAGTCATCCAGTCATCTGCCGCATCAGTTGGTGTGCTGCAGGCTTTAGCCATGACAGGCGCTATCTCATATAGCATGGCTATCCCGATCATCATGGGTCAGAACATCGGTACATGCGTGACTGCACTGCTTTCGTCAATCGGCGTAAACAAAAACGCCAAGAGAGTATCCATCATCCACATCAGCTTCAATCTGTTTGGTACAGCAATAGGACTTGTAGTATATTGTATCGCACGTTATGCTGTTGATCTGGCATTATTTAATGACAGCATCACTCCTGTAATGATTGCGGTGTTCCACTCAATCTTCAACGTCGCTACAACTATTATCCTTCTTCCGTTTAGCAATTCCCTTGTAAAGATTGCTAAGAAGCTTGTCACAACTGACAACGCAGACGGACAGGTTGTACTCGACGAGAGACTTTTACTCTCACCTGGACTTGCTGTCAAAGAATGTCTTGAGAAAACAAACGAGATGGCTGAGCTTGCAAGAGACAGCTTCAAGAATGCTTTAGACCTCTTTGACAATTACTCAGATTCAAAGTTTGATGATATTGAAGTCATGGAAGAGCGACTTGATTACTTAGAGGATCAGCTTGACACCTTCCTCATTCACTTATCCGGAAAGGATGTTTCTGAGGACGGCAACAACGAGATTTCAAAGATGCTTCATGCAATCAATGACTTCGAGAGAATCGGAGATCATGCGATAAATATGGCAAAGCTTGCCAAGCAGATTAATGACAACAATCTTGAGTTTTCAAAGAACGCAAGAAAAGAGCTCACGGTGCTCAACAATGCTCTGCGCGAGATTCTCACTCTCACTGTAGAGGCATTTAGCAAAAACGATTTGACAGAGGCAGTCAAGGTTGAGCCTCTTGAGCAGGTTATTGACGATCTCACCAAGGAGATTAGAAATTATCATATCGAGCGTCTTCAGAAGGGCAAATGTGACAGCAGACTCGGCGTATTCCTCACAGATTACATCACAAACTGTGAGAGAGCTTCTGATCACTGCTCAAACATTGCTGTATGCCTGATTCAGACACACAACTCATCATTCGAGACACATGATTATCTCAATGAGCTTAAGGCCGGACAGGAGCCTGCATTTGTAGGTCAGTTCACCATGTATCAGGACAAATATCATCTTGATGAGGATTATAAAAAAGCAAAGAGTAAAAAATCATCGAAATAATATAACGTAATTAAAAAGCAGGATTTCTGATTAATTTCAGAATCCTGCTTTTTTATCATCGTCTGGATATAAAATGCTTCACAATCGTATAAAGCACTATGATGCATGCAAACACATATCCCATCACACCAAGCGCCGGTATGCCAAGTATCTTAGGTGTCATATCTGTGGTACACACTATGCTTGAGCTTATTAGAAGTGCCATAACCCATAAGCCCATGACGATATTTCTCACCAGCCTGTGTAAAAGCCTCGCAAGCTCATCAGAAGCATGCATGTCAAGATTTATGCGTGTCTGCCCTCTTTGATATTCCTCGAGTATCTGCGCCATTCTCTCCGGCAGTTCCACCATGCGGTGAGCTGATTTGTATGCTGTCTTCCCGGCTTTTTTAAGCTCGCCCTTCAAATCAAAATTCTTAAACATCTCCTGCTTTATCCTTGCAGAAGCAATACCAACCATGTTGATGCCAGGTGCAATATCCGCAAGCACGCCCTCTATCTGAGTGATGCCCCTCGCAAGCATTGTAAAACCATGCGGCATAACAATGCGGTTGTTCTTCATTATCTCCAAAAGCTCCTGAATAAACTCTGCGACATCTACCTGTCCCATATCCAGACTGCCATATTTATTTATGATTATTTTGATATCCTTGTACAGCTTTGCCCTGTCAGGCTCACTCTTAAAGTCACCAATTGCAAGCACCGCATCCTCTATCATGCCGATATCGTTCATGGCGATGCCGTAAACAGCATTGCTCAGTTCCTTTTTGTCATGTTCAGAAAGCCTTCCCATCATGCCCATATCAATCCAGACAATTTTGCCATTCCTTATCTTTACATTGCCCGGATGCGGATCCGCATGGAAGAAGCCATCCTCTATCACCTGCCTGATATAGTTGTCAATCAGCTTGCTGCCTATCTCCTCAAGATCATAGCCATCCTTTAAAAGCCCCTCCTTGTCATCGATATTAAAGCCCTTTATATACTCCATGACAAGTACATGTGATGTGGTATACTTGCGGTAAAGCTTTGGTGTGGCTACAAATGCAACATCCCTGTTATTGCTGGCAAACTCCTCAATATTGGATGCCTCAAGCAGGAAATTCATCTCCTCCTGTGCCACCGCCCACATCTCATCAAGCACCATATCAAAATCCACAATGCCCTTTATAGAGATGGGCGGCACAAGCTTAACCGCCTTGTGAAGCAGCGCCATGTCCTTTGACATCACCTCGTGAATGCCCTTCCTTTGCACCTTCACAACCACCTGCTCACCAGTTTTAAGTGTGGCCCTGTGCACCTGCGCTATAGAAGCTGCCCCAAGAGGCTTTTTATCTATTGAAGCAAAAACATCCTTCCATGAATAGCCAAATGAAGCATCTATGACAGCCTCCACCTGCTCAAACGGCATCGGCTCCACTTCTGAGCATAGCTTCATAAGCTCCTCACAATATTCCTTTGGCAGAATATCCGAGTGAAGCGACATTATCTGTCCGAGCTTAATATAGGTAGGTCCCAGCTCCTGCAATATAAGTCTGAATTTTTCGGGTGTAAGTCCATGCGTGAGCTTGTACTTCTTAAGTACCGCTGTCATCTCCTTCAGGCGGCTATCCATACTAGTTCACGCTTTCCTCTTTATCGTCCTCAGCTTCTATTTTTATATCCACTGTCTGTGATTCTCCACCGGAAGCACTTTTTCCATCGGCTGAAGTATCTGTTACAATGTCCTCATCCTCGAAAACGCTTTCATCAGCTTCTTGATCCACGTCAGCCTCATCCATCTGTGCAAGCTTGCTCTTTAAAGCCTGTATCTGTTCAGGTGTCATCTTGTCCAAAAGCTCCTCGAGCTCCTCCGGTGACTGTGGCTTAACAGATACATTTACATTTTTCTTTACTGTGTCCTTGATATTGTGCTTAAGCTCCTGATTGAGTACCTTGCCCTGCTCGACAGTCAGCTCACCTCTCTTGACCATCTCATCGAGCACTTCCTTTGATTTCTCAGCAGTCACTGCCACTGTTCCTATTCCTGCAAGTAAAATCTTCTTTAATCCGTCTGTAAGTCTTTCCATGGTAAAATCCTCCGTTTCCTGTTATTTAAAATTGATTGCTCTGAATAAACTCCTTATAAAGAACATCAAAAATATTCGCTGCTCATATCGATGATACCTTTTGACCCTTTAATCATCATAATAGAGAAGCAATCCTTGGCACAAAAATGATAAGTCCAACTATCGCAGCCATTATTGCTGCCACAAGCACTGCTCCTGCTGCCGTGTCCTTAGCTGTCTTGGCAAGCGGCTTTCGCTCTGTCGTTACCAAATCTACAACTGACTCAATCGCAGTGTTGACAAGCTCCAGGGCTATCACCAATCCAAACAGCGTCAGGCAGATGCACCACTCAGTCGGTGTTATCCCAAGTACTGCTCCTGCTATCACTACAAGTATCGCGACAGTGCAGTGTATCTTGATATTGCGCTCATTTCTGATGCATGTAAATATGCCCTCGAAGGCATAGCCGAAGCTTTTGTACAGAGGTGGTTTCTTTGCTTTTTTCATGTTGATACCTCTCGTGATTTAATTTTGGAATTAGTTTTGATGCCTTTTACTATGGTACTATTGTATAACTTTTTGGTTCAAAATAAAAGAGGATTGTGCAATATTGTTCAAAAAATAGAAGTTACTGACATTTTAAATAATTTTATTACAAACACTTTGCAAGCACTTTAAATATTCCTTATTGACATTACGAATTTATCGTACTAACCTAAACACGTAAAATATATAAGGTATACATCGATGATACCTTTTGACCCTTTAATCATATAGTTATAAAGGAAATCAGATATGACAAATTTACATTCAGATAAAATAGAAAACACAAACCTGCATACTACAACCAATCATATTTATACAAATACTAAACTTCGAAAGCTTTTGGTTCCGATTATAATAGAGCAGCTATTAGCCTCTCTTATGGGAACTGTGGATACAATGATGGTCAGCAATGTAGGTTCTGCCGCTATCTCAGCTGTCTCGCTTGTAGACTCAATCAATATCCTTGTCATACAGGCACTTTCAGCGCTTGCCGCCGGTGGTGCGATTCTCTGTTCACAGTATCTTGGAAGTCACAATACAAAAGGTGCCCGCCATGCTGCAAGACAGGTATTTTTTGTCATGGCATTTCTATCTGTACTTTTATCTGCTTTTTGTCTGATAACAAGAAAGGCGCTGCTTCGTGCCATATTTGGCGCTGTTGAAGCTGATGTAATGAGAAACTCACAGGTTTATTTCTTTTTTACATTGCTGTCATTTCCTTTTATAGGTCTCTATGATGCCGGCGCGTCCATTATGCGCGCACAGAATAACAGTCGCAATCCTATGGTCATATCTGTTATTTCAAACTTTATGAATATCGGCGGCAACGCTATTTTGATTTTCGGCCTCGGCATGGGTGTTGAGGGAGCTGCTATTTCCACTCTCGTATCCCGAATATTCTGCGCGGTTGTCGTTATCATACAGCTTCGAAGGGAAAATGAACCGATTTTCATAAAGAACTATATGTCTATACGCCCTGAATGGGGCCTGATTAAAAAAATCCTGCTCATCGGTATCCCATCAGGAATCGAAAACAGCATGTTCCAGTTTGGAAAGCTGGCTATCCAGTCTACTGTATCCACTCTTGGAACCGTGGCCATCGCTGCCCAGGCCATGACCAATATCCTCGAAAACTTAAATGGTATTGCCGCTATCGGAATAGGAATAGGTCTTATGACTGTTGTAGGACAGTGTCTGGGTGCCGGCAGAAAGGATGAAGCCATCTACTATATCAAAAAACTGTCACTGGTGTCTGAGGTCGTAATCATTGCCAGCTGTCTGATTATTTTCATACTCACAAAGCCCATTACAATGCTTGCCGGAATGGAATCTGCCAGTGCACGGCTCTGCTTTGAGATGGTTACCTTTATCACAATTGTCAAGCCAATCTGCTGGGTACCATCCTTCATCCCGCCATATGGACTGCGTGCCGCAGGCGATGTGAAATTCTCCATGATTGTATCCTGCTGCACAATGTGGCTTTGCCGTGTAAGCCTGTGCATATACCTCTGCCGTGTATGGGGCTTTGGTCCGATTGCAGTGTGGATTGGCATGGCTTGTGACTGGATGCTTCGTTCTATTATATTTACTGCCAGATTCCACTCAAGAAAATGGCTGAATCATCATGTGATTGATTGATAATAACAAGCTATACTATGCTCTATTCACAAATCTGTATAATATAAGTAAAGGAAAAACATGAAAAACTATCAACCGGACTATTACAACAATTTCAAATGTATTGCTGACAAATGCAGTATCACATGCTGTCAGGAGTGGAAAATTGCAGTAGATGACGCTACAAACCGCAAATGGAAGAAGCTTTCTCCTCCGGATACTTTATCTGCAGCCCCTTTTTCTGCTGATAAAGTGTCTGGAAAAAGTGACAATCTAAGCTCATACACATGCCATAAGGATGGCAGTCTGGTTATTAAACTAGACGAAAAACACCGGTGTCCGTTTCTTTCAAAGGATAAGCTATGTCATCTTGTAATGACATACTCAGATGAAGTGCTTTCAGAGACATGTGCACTGTTTCCCAGAGAAATCCACCGGTTTTCAACACATGAAGAACGAACACTCATGCCATGCTGTCCGGCAGTTATCGACCTGTGGTGCGAAAAACCTGTCACATTTCCTGTAATATCCGAAACCCGGAATAATTTATCTACGGCATTTTTAATCCGTGATAATCTGATTAAACTGATATCTGACCAAGGGCTTTCAGTGGAGCTGGCTTTGCTTGATGGGCTTTACATTTTATTGGAATTACATAAAAACCAGCCGGTCTCCAATGCACATATACAGGAATATTTTTCCAACCAGACGCTTAATGAACTGAATACCGCCATGGAAGATATCCATATCCCGGACGAAGATACATTTATCGAATGCAATGAGCTGCTTCAGGATTTATCAGTAAATTATCGTAAAGAGGGTTTATACACAGCCTTTCTTCAGCCTGTACTGACCGAGGCTTGTAAATACTCCAATATTTATTCACAGTCAGATAACAATTACATGAGCCAAAGCTTACAAACATCGCAGAAGCATTTTTGCTCATTGCTCACAGATTATGACATTGTTTTTCGCAATTATCTGGCAAACGAGCTGTTTTCTGACCTGATATCGCCTGAAACAGCATCCACTAAAAAGATTGTTGAACACATAATTATCAAAATGCAATGGATTATGATTGAATACACTGCTATCCGTCAAAGTCTTTTCCTGTGGTACAGTCACAATGCCAATAGTCCGTTGACATATGAAACCATCAGAGAGCATATTGTCATCATCTCACGCATGACAGGATATGATGACGATGACATACGTGAATATCTGGAAAACAGCTTTGCAAAGCTCATATGGGATTGGGGCTACGCCGCACTCATTATGGGAATTAGAAAATAATTACAAAGGAGATTTTTACTATGAGAGAAACAATTTTAGGCAATCACATACGAAAGGTTCCTTCCGTTGCAGTTGGATGCATGCGCCTTTCTGAAAAATCTAAGGATGAGATGAATCATTTTATTCATGCAGCTTTGGAACAAGGCGCATATTTCTTTGATCACGCGGATATCTACGGTGGCGGTATGAGCGAAAGTATATTCGGCGAAGCGTTTGCAGATGATCCATCCCTAAAACGTGAAGATATGTATCTGCAGTCAAAATGTGGCATCCGCCAAGGCTTCTATGATTTCTCAAAGGAGCACATTCTGAAATCTGTCGATGGTATTTTACAACGACTCCATACAGATTATCTTGATCTTTTACTGCTTCACCGTCCGGATGCACTCGTAGAACCGGAAGAGGTTGCCGCTGCATTTGACGTCCTGTTTGAAAGCGGAAAGGTTCGCAATTTTGGTGTTTCAAACCATAAGCCGATGCAGATTGAACTGCTACAGAAGTATGTACGCCAACCACTCGTTGTCAATCAGGTTCAGTTCAGCATTCCTGTTTCCAATCTTGTTGCAAACGGTATGGAGGTCAATATGGAAACACCCGGTTCAATTGATCACGATGGAAGTCTGCTCGATTACTGCCGACTCCACAATATCACTCTCCAGGCATGGTCTCCGTTTCAGATGCCGGCATGGAAAGGCTGCTTTCTCGGAAGCGACGAATACCCGGAACTGAATCAAAAACTTCAAGTGATAGCCGAAAAATATAATGTCAGCGATACTACTATTGCAGCTGCATGGATTTTACGCCATCCGGCAAATATGCAGATCATTACCGGAACTGCAAGCGAAAGCCGCCTGAAAGAAATTATCGCGGCATGCGATATTACTTTGACTCGCGAGGAATGGTATGAGCTGTACCTAGCGGCAGGTCACCTGCTTCCGTAGGGATTATCAGCATTATTTTTCAAAATGCTGATAATCCTTGGAATGCTTCCAATCGCCTCCCCACTCAAAACCATGCTCCATAAACAGCTTATAGCATAAATCATCATGGTCAATCTTGTGCAAAAAATCCTTGCTCCGGTCAACATAATCTGCGGCATTTGCAGGCTCAATTGACTGTTCTCCATCGACTGTTTTGACATAAGGATTGTAAAGAGTGTTGATATCCACCGCCATTCCCATTCCGTGCTTAGATATCTTCGTGGTGTGGGAAATAAATCTGAAATTGAAAGCCGATGAATTATTATCGCTCATAGATGCCTCATCATCTGCATCGTATTCATCAACGAGCCTGACTTTTTCTATTTGATATCCGGACTCATAGAGCTCCTTGAATATTTCAAGTACATCATCTGCAATATCTTTATTGACAACCAGCTCACCCTCATGCACCTGATTGTCAAAGCCTACATGTAATACATGTATATATCGCAGATTTTCTCTGGGGAGTGTGCAATCCGCCTTGTAGGATTTGCCCTGCATTTTTTCAAAAATGTCATCCGGGATTTCGGATATGAAAAATTGCTCTTTATTATTTTCATAAGTCTGATTCAGGATATCTGTTTCAGATGTACTCGTGTCAGGTGTATTCGTATCAGCTACACTCGTATCAGATATACTTGTGTCAGATATACTTGTGTCAGGTATATCTTCACATGTATTTTCTGATACATTTATAGATGTTTTATCATTATGCTCTTTCTTATGATTTTTAATGAATTCTCTGCCCGCAAGTGTGACGATAAGCAGCGATGCCACGGCTGTGATTATTATGTTTGTGTGTCTATTCATATTGGTTTTATGCCTTTCATATTGTTCGAAGCATTTCTAATCTCTATTGTAATAATGATATTTTTAAAAGAATAAAAACTATATATAATTTAGATGGTCCTGGTTTTAGAGAAAAGGATTTAGGTAATATTAATAAGATTATTTCTAAATTACAAATATATATACCGGAAGATAGTGTAATAGGTATGTTACTTTATAGTACTAATAATAAGAGGATTGTTAAATCTATTGCTAATGGTATAATGCAGCATGATATAAATACTTGGGAATGTTTTGGACAGTTTTTAGTAAAGGGTAAACTATCTAATATTAGTGTTAAGATTGATAAAAGAATTAAAGAATGGAATAAAAATTATACTGATAGGGAATTAAAAGATATGATTATTTCTTTAAGAAGGGCTCTTTTGAAAATTAAAGAAAGAGAGAAAAATATTTTGCTACAAAGATTTATGATTGGTAAAACACAGATGGAAATAGCTGATGAGTTGGGTATTAGTCAAGCACAGGTATCAAGATTAGAGAAAAGTGCAATTGAAAATGTGCGTAAATTAATAAAGTAAAACATATAATTTATGGGGGATATTATGTATTTAAGTGAACTTCAAAATAAAGATATTATTAGTGTTAATACTGGGGCTAATTTAGGAAGAATTGTTGATGCAGAAGTAGATAGTGAAGGAAAAGTAATAAGTTTGGTGGCGGA
>ENA-ORNF01001433-ORNF01001433.1-human-gut-metagenome-genome-assembly--contig:-NODE-1433-length-20735-cov-3.775484_pt1 | contig 20735 bp, 21 predicted proteins | sample MGYA00242110_ERZ509012 | MGnify/ENA primary metagenome ERZ509012 (study PRJEB26280, sample SAMEA2338714) | human gut metagenome | biome: human gut; feature: human-associated habitat; material: faeces...
AAAGGAAAACAAATATGAAAACAACAACATTTGCCTTAGCAGCACTATTATTATTTGGTACCGCAGGTTTAGCCTCTTGCGGAGGAGCAGGTGAACATTATTCCATTACTGATGGAACAGATGGCTTGATTTATGAACTAAATGAAAAGAAAAATGGCTATATTTTAACGAATTGCGCAACCGTGGAAACGGAAATCGTTGTTCCTGAGCTCTATAACAGACTTCCTGTAAGAGCCATTGGTGATGAAGCATTTATGTACACCACCATTGATAGCTTAACGCTACCTAAAAGTTTACGTACCATTGGTGATCGTGCCTTCTTAGGATTAAGTGCTGAATCTTTAATTACCAAAATTGAAATTCCTGAAGGTGTTACTTCTATCGGTGAAGAATCCTTCTACTACATTCCATCGGTAAAGGAAATCGTTATTCCTTCCACTTTAAAAGAAATTGGTACTAAAGCCTTTGGACTTAGCACCAGTTTAGCAAGAATTACAATATCCGATGATAACAAATACTTTACCACTGCTAGCAATATTCTTTATACCAAAGATATGACCGAATTAGTCTACTATCCAGAAGCCATTAAGAGTACTTCTTACGATATGCCAAATACCGTTACCAAAGTACGTGCAAACGCTTTATATGGCAACCAAAATTTAACCAGTATTTCTCTTTCTTCCTCTTTAAAAGAAGTAGAGAGAAGAGGCTTGGCGGCTTTATTTAATGTCACTTCTTTACCACTTCATAAAACTCAACTTGAAACGATTGGTGAATTAGCTTTTTCAGAAAATACTTCCGTAACCGCCATTATCCTTCCAGAAACCGTAAAAACTTTAGGTGCTGGTGCTTTCTATAAGAACTCTAGTTTACAAAGTTTTACTTTCCGTGCAGATTATGAAGAACTTCCAGATGAATTCTTCAGTAATTGTCCTAAGCTTACTGCCGTTGATTTACCAAAATCTTTAAAATCTATCGGCAAGAGTGCATTCTATGGTTGCTCAAGCTTAACCCGTATCACCATTCCTAATGGTGTTGCTACCATTGGAGAAGCAGCTTTCTCTGCTTGCACTGGCTTAAAAACGGTTACCTTACCATCTTCTTTAACTGCTATTGCACCACGTATATTCTCTTACTGCCGTGGTTTAACCACCCTTTCTTTCCCAAGTGGAATTACGGAAATCGGTGAAAGTGCATTCTCTGGATGTTCAGGTTTATCTGCTTTAGATTTAAAAGATACCAAAGTAACTGCAATTGGTGATACAGCTTTCCTTAGCTGCTCTAATATTTCTTCTATTACTTTCCCAAGTACCCTTCGTACCATTGGTATGAAAGCATTCCAAAGCAATTCTTCTTTAAAGGAATTAAATTTAAATGATGGTTTAGAGTCTATTGGAGAAGCTGCTTTCTATGATTACCGTGATATGAAAAAAGCTTATGTTCCAGCTTCGGTTAAATCCATTGGAACTAGTGCTTTCTCTTCCATTATTCAAAGTAGAGTAGGTTTAAACTTATGCTTTGAAGCAGCCTCTGTTTCTTTTGAAAACTATGGAAATCCAGCCAACACCCAATTTGGTGTGACACGTTCTGCTTATGAAGCGCTTTAATTTTTTATTAGTTACTTTACTTGCTTCTTTGACGTTCTCTTTTATGGGAACGTCTTGTGGAAGCACAACGGGAAGTGGAACCACAACAGCAGGTACCTCAATTGATTCCATAGCGATTGAAGGACCTTTAGAAGTTGGTCTTCGTGAACATATTCAATTGAAAGCAACCTTTAATGGTGCTGAACAAAAAGTTCGTTGGGAGAGTAGTGATAAAAATATCGCTACTGTTTCTAGTACAGGCATGGTTAAAGGTATGTCTATTGGAGAAGTTACGATCAAAGCTACTTTGATTTCGAATGAAAACATTCATCAAAGTATCACAATCAAAGTACAAGAAAGTATGCAAATTGGGCTAGTGTTTAAACGCTTTACCGATGAGACTTCGACTTATGTGGTTGAAGGAAAAGGAAACGTTGAGACAACATTAGGTACCAAAGAAATGAAATTTAAAGAATCCCATTATAAAGATTCTTACTTATTTACAAATATGAGTTCCTTAATGCTTCCTACTTATGGAATTGGAGAAGGCAAAGAAGGTACTTATGTTTATAATTTTACTGAAGATGATATTACAAGCGCCATCTATATGCGCGCATATAACAAAAATTATGAAAATGTCATTGTAGATATCACAGACTTATCTTCTGTAGGTATTAATTTCTCAAGTATCAATAAATCAGAAGATAATACTTATGAAGTAAACAACACGTCATTCATGGGTTTAATGTTCTACATTTGGAGTCAAAATATCAATGTAAATCAATCCGAATATCAATCACTTCAAAGTGATTTGTCCTCTAAAATGACAAGCACCACAATTCATATTCTAACGCCTTATTCCTTTACTTGTGATTTGAATTTTAGTGAAAGTGTAGAAGGAGCTTCTTTAACTTTTACCAAAGATGATCAAGCAAAAAATAATGAGAAACTTCAAAGTTATTTAGCTAGTCATTCTATTACGTATCCAGAAATTGAAGCTGATTTCTTAAAAGCAAAAAATCTTGCTAAAACTCATAATTATTATCGTGATTTAGGTACTTATACTGGTGAAGGTGGCGTAAAGATGCCTATTGGAAAAGTCTATTTCACTGAAAATGCAATGTATTATGACTTCAATGAAGAATACATTGATGAAGTTGAGCAACAAGATAAACTCTTTGATAAAGGATATGTCAATATCAGTGGAAAAGAAGGCTACACGGATGGCGTTTATGAATTTACTTATAAACGAAACGCAGAAGGAACCCAAGTCTTTGAATTAGGGAATCGCGTTACCGATAAAGATTATCAAGAAAATTCTTACTTACATTACTATGACTTTATGGAGAATATTTCACTAGTGATGGAATATTTAGAAGGAAAAGAATATACATTTACTCCAACAACTACGTCGGATTATCCAACAACCTATAGTCAATTCTATAGTAATGCAGAAACGGCTCAAAACGTTGCTTATTCCTTATTCCAAGATGAAGTGAATGCCTTTGATGCAACGACAAATGGTTTTATTTTCGCATCCTACATTGATGAAGAAAATCCAGAAAATTCTGTCATGAATTATGGTGTGATTATGACCGTATTAGGTCAAACGACATATTTATATTCAAGTTATCAATATAGTGGTTTTGGCAGTGTTACCATTCCCGTTGTTGATGACTTCTTAAAAACTTTATAAAACAAAAATAAAAATGAGAATTGCAAGGGGAACGCAACTCTCATTTTTTTGCGATTAATTCTTTGGAAGGGAGAAAGAATTAATGGTCACAGCGACACCTAAAGCATCCGGCCCTATATGGCAGGCTGCACTATAAGGGAAGAACTGAATGAAATGGAACTGGGCTTTAGGAAAAGCCGCAATGAGTTCATTTTTAAATTCTTCCGCTTCTTGATAAAGGCCTGAATGATTAATGGAAATACTCATAAGGCCTTTTTCATATTCTTCTTTAAATTCATTTTCAATATCAATCTTTAGTTGATTTATCATTTTCTTTTTGCCTTCTTTTAAAGAACGGCAACGAGAAAACATATCAAAAGAATAACCACGGGTAGAAATAATTGGTTTGATCCTTAAAAGTGTAGCGAAAAGCGCAACTGCGGGTTTCACACGACCACCTTTTTTTAAATACTTTAAAGTGTCCATATAAACATAAACCGATGATTTTGCGCTAGTTTTGATTAAATAATCGCATATTTCATTACAAGCATAATTTGTATATGATAATAATAAAATTTCACTTTCTTTCACGTGCTTTACATTTACTAAATAATATACTTTACAACATATTGTAAATGTTTTACCACTTCCTGCTCCTGCAATCACTTGTAAACATTGATGTGTATCAGTGATAACTTGATATTGTTCTTTATCAATTTTTACTCCAAAAATGGATTCTAATTCTCTTAACCATTCCATATTAATAATGTACTTATTTTTTTTACATTTTCCTACAAAAAAAGATGGAAAAATCCATCATAATAATATAAATGCACTAATCATATACATAGTAAATAAGAAACAAAATACAATTAATACCATCAGAAATTGATTAATAAATCCATTATATGAAGTAAATTTCTCTTCTTCATTCATATCATGACTATGATTATAAAAATTACCAGTACCGGGATGTGTCCCGAGTGTTTTAGAATGCCCCTTTTCTCCTGAAACACTATCATTATTTTTTTCTTGCTCTGCTCTTTTCAATAATTCATTTCGATATTCTTTTAATTCTTGCATGACTTTTTTTCTAGCATTTTCACGAATATTAGAAGAATAATCATTCATGACTATCACCTATTTGTTCATTTTTTATATGTTCCATTTCTACACTATTGATAGATTCAAAACGTTTGGTAATTTTATTCGTTGTGGTATGAATATCTTTAATATCTTTACTAACTGTATCAATAGAACGAGAAAGCTTATCCCAACGATCTTTATAACGTCTAAACTCTTCAGATAGCAATTTTAATTCTTTATGAATCACTGAAGCATATTTATCTCTTTCAATATTTTTCATAATTACTTGAATTGTAGTTAAAGTGCTAATTAAAGTTGTTGGAGATGTAATCCAAACACGCTTTTTATAAGCATATTCAATAATTTCTTGGTGATAAGCATTTAGTTCTGCAAAAATTGCTTCTGCTGGTAAAAATAAAATTGCCTGATCACTTGTAACCCCTGGAATAATATACTTACTACTAATAGCATCAATATGTTTTTTCATATCTATTCTAAATTGTTTTTCACTTTCTGCTCTAAGTGTATTACTATTATTTTTATCAACCATCATACGATAATGTTCTAGCGGAAATTTAGAATCAATTGCTATTGTTCCTAATGGTTCTGGTGCAAATAAAACACAGTCAGCAATTGTTCCATTAGAAAATGTATATTGTAATTGATAAACTTTAGAATTATTCTCACCAAAAACACTGGCCATAATATGTCTTAAATTTACTTCACCAAAAATACCACGACTCTTCTTATCTGTTAAAATACTTTGAAGAGACACAATATCCATTGATAATGTATCAATTTTTTTCTGAGCTTCATCTATTTTTGATAATCTTTCTAATACTGATGTAAATGTTTTATTTGTTTTTTCAAAATTCTCATCTAATCTTTCATTCACTTTATCATTAATTAATCGTAATCGATATTCGATTTTTTCAGACTGTTTATCAAAGTCTTCACCTAAATTTTTTGATAAACTTGTTTGAAAAGTACTCAATTCTTTTATCATTTCTGTTTCTAATTTTCCTAATCTTTCCGTAATATTTGCTTCATTAATATTTTTTACAATTGATATAATTACCAAAATAATTACTACAATTAATAAACCAATAATAATATAATCTAACATTGTATCACCCCTATCTGATTCTAACTATATTATAATACATTTCTACAATGAATGAAATACCTACTTCTTTAAAATAAAAATTAGAAAGATATTTCTTTCTAATTTTCTAACACCCATTCTTCATATCCACCATTCACATGTACAAATTGATATCCTTGTTTCATTAATATTTGAATTGCTTTTAAGCTTTTCATTCCTCTTGTACAATAAATATAATAAATGGTATTTTTATTTAAAAATTTATCTGGGTATATAATTAATTGTTCAAAAGGAATATTAATTGCAGTAGGAATATGATTGTTATTATAACTTTCTATACTTCTAATATCAATCAGAGGAATTTGTCCTATTTTTTTCTTTAACTCTCTGATCGTAATACTCGAAATCATCATATCACCCTACTATAATATATGTAATAAATAACATAATGTGACTATTCATCATCATCATCATCACTAAAGAAGTCATCAAAGAATTCATCTTCAGTAATTTCATGCTCGATTGTAGGTGATACTTCTTCCACTGCATGCTCTTTTACAGTTTCAGAAACATTAGATTTTACTTCTGAAACTGCAACATCTTCTTTTACTATATCCTCGCTTTTTTCATCAATAATTGGTGAAGTTGGCATTTTAGACTGTTGTTCTTTTCTTAAAAGTTCTTCTTGTTCTCTTCGAATTCGTTCTGCCTGCTCCTTTTTAATTCGCTCTTGTTCTTCTCTTTCTTTACGTTGTATTTCTAATCTTTGTTCTTGTTCTTTTCTAAGTTTTTCTTGTTCTTGTTTCATTTTTTCTTGTTGTTTTTTCAAGTTTTCTTCTTTTATTCTTTTTTCTTCTTCTTCTTTTCTTTTTCTTTCTTCTACTTGTTTTTGAATTTTGGCAAGTTCCTCTTCTTGTTTTCTTTGTAATTCTTGTAATTTCTTTTCTTCTTCCTCGGCTTTTTTCTTTTCTTCTGCTTCCAAACGTTTGATTTTTTCTTGTTCGTTTTTTTGACGATCTTGTTCTTCTTTTTTCTTCTTTTCAATTGCTAAACGTTCTTGGCGTTCTTCCTCTTCTAAAGCGGCAATTTTTTCATCAATACGACGAATCATATCTTGCATATCCATACCACCTAATGAATTAGAAGGTGTTGGCTTATTGGATGGTGCACTAGGCTTAGGTGCCTCATTAAATGGGTTTGCTCCCGCAAATGGATTTCCACCTCCAAATGGGCTAGAACCACCAAATGGATTCCCTCCACCGAATGGGTTAGCTCCTGCAAATGGATTTCCACTTATTCCCATTTGCTCCATTTTTTCTTTTCTAATCTTATCAACAACACCTTTTAAATCAAATGTTTTTATTTCCTTTTTTTCACGATGTGGATATGTAGCTTTTTCATACGTTTTTCCCCAAGCATTTTCATTTAACATCTCAAAGTTTGGTTTTAATCGTGTTTTAAATGGCATTGTTCTTATTCTTAAAATAATTGCATACCATTGCTCTAAACGTTGTAAATCACTGACTGTAACAAGTGGTGTTGAAGCTGTTTTTTCTTTTTCCTTTGATTTTTTCTCACCACACATTTTACTAATTTCTTCTAAGGCATTTAACTCACTACTAATTAAATAAATAATGTTACCACAGTTACCTTTAATTGTTTCTCCATTATCTTTTCCATATACTTGAGTTAATTGCGCAAAGTTTTGAATAATGAAATTAAAACGCATACTTCTACTACGTGCTGCAGTTACCATGGTTGTTACATCTTTTAATGGTGGCATATTGGCAAACTCATCCAAAATAAAGTTCGTACGATATGCTAGTTTTCCATTTGGTGATTCTTGTGCTACATCAATTAAGGTTTCATAACATTGTTTAATAAAAATAGTAACTAATGAGTGATATGTTTTCTTTTCATCTTGAATAACAATAAATACAGCTGTTTTCTTTCTACCAATGTCTTTCATATCAAAATCACTGTGAGAAAGCATTTCAGACATATTTTCACGTGACGCAAATAATTTGATTTTTTGTTTAAATACAGATAAAATACTAGCCTTTGTATCAGTTGGTGCCATTAAAGTACTAGATGCATCAACATATGCGGTACTTTTCGGATCCTTACTATTAAAATATTCTTTAATATATGTATTAGGAGTACCTTTAATTTTTTCTTCTCCTAAAGTTGACATTAAACTAATACTATTTAAATTAATTTCATCAGGATTTGCATCTTCAAAAAGAGCTAATGTTAAACCAGCAAAATAATCAGCTGATGTTTTTTCCCAAAATGGATCTTGGTTTTGAGCATTTTCATCATACAAAATATTTACGGCTAAATCGTCTACTAATTCAATTGCTTTATCTTGATTTCCATTACGGTAATAATCATATGGTAAAGTTAATGGATTCCAACCACTACCTTGTTGTGGATTACGGAAATTAAGTAAAACAACATTATATCCTTTTTCACGTAACATATTGGCATTTTCTTCATAAATTTCACCTTTAGGGTCTGTAATAATCATACTTTCTCCAGCTTTCGCTAAAACCTTTACTAATGGATTAACAACAACTTGAGTTTTACCAGCACCCGTAGAACCAATAATTAAATTATGATAATCAGAATTATCAACCCACATACCTTTTTTATTATTAATCATTGGAATTCCTCCATATGGAATTTCATCTGCTCGTGGATCAATTTTCTTTAATTGTTTTTTCATTTCATCTTCAGAAGCCCATCTAGCATAACCACTTTTTTCTTTTTTACCGACTTTAATTCCGATACCGTTATCTCTTTCGTAAAATTTATCTTTTACGCTTGATACAAAGAAAATAAGTGCTAAGGTATAAAATACCATAGTAGGAGCAAAATACTCTTCAGAAAACGCTGGAAGTGGATTAAAACCACTAAGTTCATTTTCTCCTAAAAAAGACACAACGTTGCATACTGCTATTGCGACTAAATATAATAATACGATACAAAAAATAATAAAAATTTTAATATCTTTTTTATCTGCTCTAAACTTTAATTTCATAAAAACCTCCGGTCCTTAATATCTCATTTTACTATTAATATCATACCATAAAAATGAAAAAATGAAACAAATAAATGTTCCATTTTATGTCTCAGAAGTAATTAATTGGTAATTATCTCCTTTTTTCTTATATATATGATATCTTTCTACCGCTGCTGTTCCATATTGTATATCTCTAACAATTAATTCTTTTTGATTATCATTATCTAAATCCATAATTTGAGCAATAGAATAATAATGCGTAATTGGTTTAAAATTATTTGTACTATTACTTGATATGATACGATAAAATTCCCCGTTATCTTCATAACATAGAAATGAAAATTTTTGATAATTATCTTCACTTCCCATACTATTAATCGCATAAACAGCTTCATCTTTGCCATCACCATCAAGATCTACTAATATTTTCTGATTCATCCACATTTGTTCTAATGGTGGTATAACAATATCACTACCATCAATTAAATAGCGTAAAACTGTTTCAATATCACTATCTGCTTTCACATAAGTAGTATTAACAACATCAATTTTTTTAGGAGCCCAATACGCGAATAAAAAGCCGTTATAATCAATTGAATCATTAGCATCATCAAATAAATACAATTTTGTATCATATTGCATTAAACTATAATTTCCTAAATACTTACCATCACTATAAGTATAAAACTTTTTAGTTCCAAAAATTTGATTCCAATTATCATCTTCTGCTAGTTTTCCATCACTATATGAAAACTTATGGTCAGCGCCAAAAACCATATAAATAGGTTCTTTTGAATTTTCTTCTTCATTTTTAGGTTGAAAAGCAAAAAAACATAAAATAACATAGAGAATGACAATTCCTAATAAAAGGCCATGTTTTAACGTAAAATGAAACTTTTCTTTTTTCTTTTTCATATTTACCATTCCTTTCATTTATGTTTATTTTGGTGGATTGATTGGATTTGCGAACCTAACATCGCCATAAAGCCCGCGTAATTGATCTATTGTCAATGTAACAGTCCGCCAATCCTTAATGGCATATCCCCAACTGTCAGGTACATAATGATTATAATTATCACCGTGTTCCTGGTTCAAATTACCTTCTTGTATAGTAATTTTGTTCCCTTCTACCCCGGTTACTATGAAAACGTGGTTATGACCAATACCCTTATCACTAGACCCTACTGCTCCTGCAACTGGAAATTTGGTGTTCTCTGGATCAGTAAACTTATCTCGATGGGCTTCATATGTTTCGTCAGCACATGCATATCCAGGTCCTGTAAACCCAGGACTATATCCATATATTTCATAAAATCTACCCCATGCAAACCAAGTACATTGCCCATAATAATTAGGCGCATATGGATTGCTTGGTGCTTTCCATGCGGCTGCATTTTCAAAGTTAGGATTTCCTTCAATGGAACCGTCTCCACCACCTGTACAGTTAGAAGTTATTTCTACTGCATTAGGATATGTTTTTTTGACCATTTCTGCTACTGTTTTTCCTTGGTTAGCCATAGCATTCCATTGTTGTTGAACATCAGACTTATAATCTGTATTTAAAACTTTTCCATCCTTATCAACAACAACTTGTCCAGCTGTTTCCGCAACTAAAGCCCGAACGCGATCATTTTCAGGTATTGGTGGTCTAGTCCATGGTTTTGATGGATCATAACCTGTATGAATCGTATTTCCACCTTCTCCACCTGCTCCATTAGACCAGCATCCTTTGTCAGGATTACAATATGCTTGATCCCATGTACAAGCTCTAATTTGAACAACAGAATAACCATTTTCATTCGTTATTTTCCCAATCTCTCCCATTCTTCTACTAAGGAGAAAGGAACGAACGGCAATAGCTTGCATCTTTACTGCTTCATCTGGTGCCCCACCATTTTCTTGTCTTGTTGTACCTAATACATATGTTTCCAAATCAACTAATTCTTCATCTTCTAAAGGTCCACTAGAACCGCCACTAGCTGTACACCCAAGTAAACGTACTTTTACATTAGAAATGGTTTGAATCCCAGAAGAAGTCCCAACTTTAAACTGACAAACATTCCCTGTTGTTTCTTCATCTTTAAACCCATTTAATGCTGCTTCATACATTACCTTATTAAAATAAATTTGATCTATTGTATCTTCAAATAATTTTTCCCTTTCTTTTTCATCCTTAGGAATATCTACACCCATTCTTTTTAATTTATCTTCAATATAATTATCATGTAACCACTTTCGATATTCTTCTTCGGATTTCACACTGCTTCCATTTACCATTCCATCCATCAGATATATAGCTTCTTTTCGTAATTCTCCATAACTTTGTTCAGTTACGTCATCGCCACAATCTAAATTAATATCCGGCATTTCTCCTTCTTCAACTTCTTTGGGTTCAATGGTACATTCACTATTAGTATTGTTCATCATTGTATTTCCAACGAATACTGCTGATAAAACTAAAGGAGCATCTACATTAATCCCTTTTTGAATATAGTAATCATATCGATCACCAACTACTTTGTAAAACACTTCTTCACTACTACCCCAATAACCAGTAGTAAAAAAGTTTCCTAAAGATTCAAAAAAACTCCCTGTGGCTTTTCCTGCATCATCAAGAGTCTTTTTTACTCCGTTCATCGCATCATCAATTGCAACTAGTGGCATAATTACTATAGTAATTATCAGTATTAAAAATAGTAAAAAACCTCCGCCCCCTGCAAGAGGTAATAATAATTTGCTTTTTAGAAAACCTTTTACAGTATTAGTTATTTGTTCTCCAATACTTTGACCATTATTTCGATTATTAAAATTTAGCAAATTATTCATATACCTCACCTCATTCCTGCAATTGGCAGATTATTATAGTCCTCCTCCTGAACCAAATGAATCTAATTCTTGTTCAGAAGCAATAATATTTATACGCATTCTACGACTACCACATACAAATAATGCTTCTCCTTGATTATAACGTTTAATACTCTCCATTTCATTATCGTTTAAGTCAATTAATTTTGATAAATCTTCAACTGCTTGTTTTTTCAATCCCATTACTAAATAATATGAAGCATTATCAAAAATCGCTTTACCATGAACAATAACTCTTGGATCACTAAAGTCACTTGGTTGTTGAGTGATAATAATAGTTCCAGTATTATATTTACGAGCACGACGTTGAATTTGAGCTAAAAATTCCGCTCCCATTTCATTATTTCCACTTAAAAGTACATGAGCTTCATCAACGCATAATACAGTATTTACGCTTTTATCCAAAGTCATTCCCCATGCATATTTCAAAATATTGAAAAATAATGCATTTCTAATATTTGTATCAGTATTCATTAATTCACGGATATTGAAAACTACAAAATCACTACGTGGTTGAATTGTAGTATGACCATCAAAATAGAATCGTAATTCACGAACAATTGGTCTAATTTTCATTTCCAAGTATTCCATAATGTCTCGTTCTCTTGTTTTTTCTGGCATTGCATTTAAACGTCCACGAATTGTTAAATAAACATCTTTAAAAGTTGGATAATCATTAGATGTAAATTTAGTAAAATCAGAATTAAAATCAATTCCAAAACGACGATATGTGTCTTGTACTACTTCACTAAATAGATTTAAAACATCACCCGGAATTTCAGGATCATAATAGCGTAAAAATGCTTTTAATGAAAGTAATGTACTAGTTAATACAGAATGACTAGCACCCGCTTGTAATTCTTCATCGTCTGCATCTAATACAATTTCTAGCGGATTAATCATTCCAAATTCTCCACCACGTCCAAGGTCAATAAAATCACCATTATAAAGACGTGCCATTTCTTCAAGTTCACCTTCAGGGTCGATCGCAATTACTTTATATTCATTTCTAAAATGACTTCTTAACATAATCTTAGCAGCAGTTGATTTACCACTACCAGAAGTACCAAGAATAATTAAATTGGCATTATTTCTATTATGTTCTTTTTGAACTTGATATAAAAATTGGTTAAATAATATAACTCCTCCAGAAAAATCAACACCTAAAAGAGTAGACAATCCTGGATCTTTGATACTATCAAAAATGAATGGATACATTGCAGCAATCGTTGGTGATGGAATTGGTGTACCAATTCTTTCTTCAATATCTTGATTTGGAAAAATTGGTAAAATCGATTTTAACACTTTTTCTTGTTCAAATCTCAAAGGAACAGCTCTCATCTGCATAGCTTCTAAATAATTTTTCAATTGCATCTTCTTATTTGTTAATTCTTCTTCACTATCTGCTGTAATCATGACATGTAATTGAAAATCAAAAATTTTAGCTTGAGTAGCAGCAATCATTTGAATAAAAGCCTCTAATGATTCATAATCTTGACGAATTCTTTCTTGAATTGTTTTATCAGGTTCTTGTTGATATTTCTCTTTTAAATCGGCAATTTCTTTATTTAACATTTTAGAAATTTCACTGTATGCAAAAGGGATATGTTTAATTACCATTTTGATACCTGACATACTTGTTAAATCAGATAAAAATCCAGGATTTATATATTTTGGATACGAAATAACTGTTAATATAGTTGCATATTTATCACTGATAATAAAATCAGAAGGTCTAAACTCTAAACCTTTTGGAGCAATTTGAGTTTTAATATCCACCAGTCATCACCGTCCCAAATGTAGTGGTTTGTCCACCATTTAAAAAGTTATCCAAAATAATTCTCAAATCATCATTTGTTGTTTGATGACATGTTAATCCTGCATTAGCAAACTGATTAATTAAAGTACGTAATCTTTTTTGCATCTTATCTTCGTCACGAATTTTAAATAGTAAATAATATTCAGTATCTACAATATTATTATTAACAAAAGAATTTCCTTTGTTAATATCTTCAACAATTAATTTACGACGTATTGGGTCATTTGTTTTATTATATAAAAGTTGTAATTGAGAAAGATAAATACTAATATCTACTGGTCTATCCGCTGCAATTATCCAAAATTCATAATCAATAGTATTATACACATTTTTTAAATTAGAAATCATGCCAGCTTGAACATCATAATCTAAGATAAAAATATTTCTTGGCATAATTTTCACTCCGGTAACTTTTTCATTATTATCAAGAATAATCATACCATTTTTAATATCTTTAACTGGTACAAACTGTGTTGTATATCTATCTTTTATTTCTGCCATTTTTTACACACCAACCTTCCCATTCAAATTGTCTTCTTGTAGAATAAAAATTAATTAACTCTTGTAAAAATGTTAGTACATTATGATAATTCGGAATTGGCATTACTAAGAAACCAGTAACCAATCCTGGAGCTAATACAACAATTGTTACTAATGTTGACTGCAATGGGACAAACATTAATAAAATTAATGTAATAGAAACTCCTAATCCAAACATAACCAAATCAAACCAAGTAAATAAACTAAATAATAGTCTGGATTTTTTTGAGTTGGCAGGAATTAAATAATCTCCACCCATATCGTATCACACCCTTTTCTTTTTTATTGCTTTTTCTTTCCGAAATCATTTGCTTCTTTAAGTTTTGTGATTTCTTTTTCCAAATTTTGAGCAGTTTTATCACTACTGCGTTGTGCTTTATATGCTGAATTAATTGCTTCAAATGTATCTTTATCAACTAATTGATCACTATGTTCTGCTTCAAATTTCTGTACTTTTTCAGCAAATTTTTCATCACTAGAATCAATCTTTCCAACCTGTGCAACATATGAGTTCCAATCAATATTATCTGGATTTGGCATATCACCATCTTTATTTGGATTATATAAAGCACTAATATCAGTTTGATATTTTGGAGCAACTTGTTGTAAATTAGCTCTGAATAATTCTGCATTCGTTTTTTCAGCTAATTCCGCGTTTCTTTTTCTTTCCATTAATTCTTTAATTTTACCTTTTCTAACGTCTTGTGAACCAAATGATTGTGGAGTTCCTGTAAATCTCGTTATTTTATTAAAAGCTTTATCCTTTAAACCATGTCTTAAATCTGATCGTTCATATCGCTGATTTCTAGCATCAACGACATTATCACGAGCATTGCTTATAGCCTTTCCTATTTGTGCACCACCTAACACAGCCCCAGCAGTACGAGTCATTCCAGATCCCATTCCGCCTAAAGTAGTACGAAGTCCTCTAAATTTTCCACCATATAACCTCTGATATTCTTCTTCAGCATTATCGTCCCAATTCTTTTCGTGAGCTTTTTTAAATTGATATTTTCCTAAATAGTGAGCGCCTAAATTAGCAGCACCACCTACTAAGGCTCCACCGAGTCCACCTAAAAAAGCGGATGTTCCATTTGAAGTAAATGCTTTTTCACTCTTAATTCCAAAAATCGATTCAATTAATTGTGGAACTTGTTTTGCAAACATCAAAAGTCCTATAATAACAAAGGCACTTAACAGCCAATTAGAAAAACCACTTTTATATACAAACTCTTGTGTTTGAGCATCAAAAACATAATATCCAAAACCATTATTACGAACTAATTCAGAAATAACAAAAATAATAAAGTAAATAGTAATTAAGCGAATAAAAATACTTAAAAAACATGAAGTACATTCTTTTACCCAATTTTTAAATACATTTTGTTTAGATTCATCAATATTAGCTAAAATAGGAACAGGTGCAATCAATTGTAAGAATGATAATTTTACAGAACGAACTGCCAAATCAAAACAAAACATCAATAGCATAAATGCAACATATCCACCTGCTATTGTAGAAATTAAATAACTATACGAATATTTGTCACTATCAATAATTTTTCCAAAGTCGTCTAGAATTTCAGCAGTAGCATAAATACAAGCCTCATCATCTTCTTCCATTGTTTTACAGTCTTCTTTTGTTTTCACTTCCACACTATTATCAGAAGTATTTTTTGGATGAAAAAATCCTTTAAAGACTTGAAGAGCAATTGTTTCTCCACCATTAGAATAATCTTCTTTTATCTTATCAGGATTAGATGTAGCACCTAATATTAAATTACCCAAAACATTATCTGAAATAATAATTCCTTGAATACGATAAGCAAGCGTAAAAATATAAGGAACCGCAACTAATAAAACTAAAGACATCATAATTTTTTGGATTAACTTAGAACCACCTTTTGTCATTGAATCCGGATTAACCATCATCGTAATTAAAGAAATAGCCACCTTAAATAGCATAAATACTCCAATAATTACATAAATACGTTGTGCAAAATTTGATACTGTAGTATCAGAAAGCAATGAAACATTAGAAATTTCAAAAAATAAATTATAAAAACTAACAATTAATCCGTAAATAATTTTATCAAATGCGAAAAATATTGGAATTAAAACCATATTAATGAGCCACATATATTCCACCCCTTAACATAAAGTCTATATATATCAACATTATATCATAAAAAAAAGTAATTATAAAATACTTTTTCACTTTTATAATTACTTTTATTTACATTGATTATTTAAAAGACAATTCGCACAATCCATCGTTGAACCCGCACCTGCTTGATCTAATAATTGTACTGAAAATTGAACAATAATAAATACAAAAAACACTGCAGCACCCGCTATGAGACGGTTCACAAACTTTTTACCAGCTTTATTCACTGCTGAAGCATCAGAATTCATTGTAGCTTTTGCAAAATCTAACATACCAAATAACACCAAGGCAATAGGAGTCACGATTTTTAATAAGTTATAAATGTTAGAAACAAATTTAGGAATTTTTGAATCCATTTTAATAGAAGTTCCACACATTGTGATGGAATCATCTGGCTCACTCTTTTTTTCGGATTCGCATGCTTCAATTCCACCTTGATTACATGCATCTGTATTAAGCTTATCTCCTTCTCTTTCACAATTAGCTCTTTGACAAGCTGTAGCGCTTTTATAATCTATCATCTCTGCTTTTACTGGTAAAATAATAAACATGCTAAACATCATAACTAAAATACAGCATGAGATTTCTTTTATTTGTAAATTCATACTATCACCTGTTAATAGTATATCACACCAATTCCAATAATAACAATCTTTTTTTCAAATAAAAAAACATTATATATTAATGTTCTTTTATAATCTCTTGAATACATTTCAATGCTTCATAATCATCCGTTGATCTTCCATTTGTTTCTGCAGAATCAAGTAATTTTAATAAAAAAATAGTAATACTTACAACAAAAAATACCATTGCACCCGCTAATAATTTCTTAAAGAATAAACTCTGATATTTCTTCATATCTTCTTCTTTTTTAGCCACAACACCTTTTGCTAAATCAAACATCCCAAAAATAATAAGTAATAGTGGAACTCCAATTTTAATAAAATCAATAACATAAGAAATAATATTTAGAATATAGTCTGGTATTGGAACACCACCTATTGCACACCTAGTACTTAATAATAACATCATATAAAAGAAAAGTAATTACACTAGTAATTACTTAAAAAATCTCCTTCAAACATGTTGTAGCACCTGTAGTTTGTCCGTCTTTTTTACCAGCACTATCTAAAACTCCGACTAAGAATTGCACAATTGTAATTACAAAGAATACAAATGCTGCAGCCAATAAACGTTTAAAGAAAGTAGTTTGAGCTTTTTTAATTTCATCTTCTTTACTACTCATAACAGATTTTCCTAAATCCATCATTCCAAAAATAACTAATAATACTGGAACACCAATTTTAATACCTGTTACAACATAACTAATAATAGCTGTAATCATTGATGGAATTTCTACTCCGCCAATTTCACAACCTGCTAATACAAACATAATTTACCTCCTTTGTTTAAAATAAGTATAACTAATATTTTAAATTTTGTCAATTTAATTACTAGAAAATACCAAGAATCTTATTTCTTCTATCCACATTTTGCTCATCAGATTGTAAAGTAAAACCTAATTTTGTCAATAAATCATTTAAAACAGGTAATTCGTTTTCTCTTTCATCTAATGGTGGCATATTAAAGAAAACATTCATTTTTGCCTCATATTCAAATTCGGCAACATCATTACTACTTAGTAAACTCTGATTTAAAATTACTTTTTTATTTTTTAATTTCAAAGTAATTTTAGGATCAACCATAGTTAATCGATTTAATTTAATAATAGATGGTTCTATCAAATAGATTACATCTGTACATGCATCTAATGCATTTTTATCATCATTGACATCGATTAATAGTACATCATAATCTGACAGTTTAGATATTTTATCTTTCAATTCACCTTTATCTACACTATACATGTTTTTATATCTAAAAAAGCTAAACTCTCTTCGTCCTACTTCTATAGCAGCAACTTTATAATTCTTTTCTAATTGTCTTAACATCATATATATCAAAGTAGTAGCACCAGTGCTTTTTGTAATATTTTTAACACCTAAAATTTTTGTTTGTCTTGTAACAATTGGTTGAGCCATAGCTTGATTTTGGCTACCCATAGGTGATCCGTTTTGTTGCATCATAGCTTGCGTTTGAGAGTTAATCACCAAATAGTGTGCAACATCTTTGTATGTATTTGGTGTATTCAATAAATACTGAACACCATCTAAACTTTTGGTAAAATTATAAATTCCCATTGCAACTAACATAGAATAGAAATTAGGAATTGAGGTATCAGCAGTATCATCAAAAAACAATATTACTTTACTCATATCTAATTCAACAGATAATTTTTGTAATTTTGAAATATCTTTATAATCTTTAATTGCTGTCACATCTAAAATCATTCTTTGAAAAAAGAAATTCTTAAAAGTTTTAATAATTTCATCCACTTCAAATTCACCATACATGGTTTTGATAATATCAATATCTAAAGATTGTAACATAGATTGATATTTATTAGCGATAATAACGTTCATGATTCACCTCCTGAATTTTACTATATGAATGAAAAAAGACAATAAAACAATGTTTTATTATATCTTTTCATGCATTAGCAAATATAATTTAATATTCATGCATCACTTCATCGTATATAACTCTACTTTCCCCTTCAATTGGATATTCAATTGCAGAAACTAGTGGAAATTCAAAATACATATATGAAGTAACTTTAAAATAGTAACCACGCTCTGATGGAATTCTCCATACACAATAACGATAATCACTAGTTGGAGTTAATAACTGAGCAGTACGACTTGCTTCACTAGAAGACGTCCCATTGTTATTAGTCCCTTCACTATCAATTCTTAAACGACAATTTTGAGTTTTATCAGGGTTAACACGATACCCAATATTTTTTAATTCTGTATTAATCTTAGTAGTTACTGTATTTGGTAATCTTGAACTATCAGGTCCAATTTCATCAGCATTTTGAACTAATATATCTATGATTGTATTTTTTACTTTTGCTGCTTTAGAATAGCTAGATGAACCAGCAAATATAATAATAAACAAAATTACAAAAACAATAATAATATTAAATACAAATGTGCTACCTAACGCTTCTCTCATATATTACACCTACTTATTTTCTGTAGAAAAAATATAAATACGATTGGTCTTTGTGGAAACTGGTATTTTAAACAAATTATTTACTAATGGTACATTCATATAAATATATGTAGTTACTAAATATGTAGAATAAGCCGTTTCCGGTTCTTGTTTTCTATATACGCAGTAATCAAATAAATTTGTACTAGCACTACCATCAGTTTTTAATTCATAACCATCTTTTTTTGGACAACTAATTGTATCCTTGGCATTATAACCTAATGATTGTAAAATACCATTAACCTCTTCTATTGCATATCGATTATACCCTTCGTGTCGTTCAATTGCATTTATAATTCTACTATTTACTTTAAAAGCACGGTTATAGCTTATGATACCAGCTAAAAAGGCAAATACAATTATAATGAATAAAATAATGAAATTAAACATATATATTCCACCTATACTTTGTTTCATAAGCTACACCTCTCATTTTAAATATTATTTTGCATCTGGGTTGTCTTGTATACAATTATCATAAGTAGCATCATCATAACCTGTTTGTGGATTACATTTTCCACCTGACCACTTACCTCCAGCATTTGTACAACAAGTTCTATCTTTTGTTGAATTCATGATGTTTGTAATTAATGGTGTTGCAACTAAAGCAACAATTCCAATTAATAAAATTGTCAATACTGTGATGTTTGCTTCTCCTGAAGCTTCTTTCATATTCTCACCACCTTACTTTGTCTTACTATGTACATTATACATCTTATTTTTTTCATATTCAAGTCACTTTACATGTTAAAGTCCCATCATTTGAGTCATTGACAGTAACAATAAGAATATAATTCCTCCACCTGTACAGCAAAGCATCAACATCGTTTTCTTTTCCATCTTCTCTAAACGATCTTTATACTTTTGTTCACGGGCTTTGTTTTGTAATTGTGATACAGTTCTTGAAAACATCATCAATTGTTCTTGTTTGTTTTCTTGGCTTCCCAATCCAAGACGATATAGAAGTCTCATCATACGCATTGAATCACGTACTGGATATTCTTTAGCAAATTCCATATATGGATCTACTGAAGAATCACCTTGGTTTACTCTCTCAACTAATTTTCTAAGTCCTGATTTGAATATATCAGGAGCTGTATCAATACTTCGAGCTAATGCAACTGGTACTGTATAATGTTGTACCAAAATTTCCAAGCTCTTTAAATAGTATGGAAGCATTAAGTTAATTTGATACAAATTTGCTTGATAATATCTTTTTAAATTAATATATGGCAGTTTAAATAATCCAAATGAAATAATAATTATGATTAGTCCATTTAAAAAACTTAAACTAGATAAAAACGCTAAAAATAATACTCCAACAGAAATAATTGCTGTTTGAACTCGTTTTGAAAATAATTTATTAACGTCAATATCATCACCATAACGAACTCTAAGCAAAAATTCATAATCATCTTCCATTAAAAATCTTAAATATGGTTCTGTATCTTGAACAAATTTTCTTGCATCAATCATATTGTTTAAATGTAAAACAAATAAAACAATTATACTAATTATAATAAACATAAAACTCATTGGTATCATCGCCATCATTATTCAGCACCTACATTCTCATTATAATATTTTTCACCATTCAGTAAGAAGGCTGTATTCATAATTACAATTACGTGTAATATTAACTGAATATACCATAGATTTAACATATTGATGTAAGTTTCATTTCCTAATAACAATTGTACTAACATAACCATAAAATAAAGCATAAATCCAAATTGTAAAAACTTTCTAT
>ENA-ORNF01001438-ORNF01001438.1-human-gut-metagenome-genome-assembly--contig:-NODE-1438-length-20671-cov-2.966482_pt1 | contig 20671 bp, 18 predicted proteins | sample MGYA00242110_ERZ509012 | MGnify/ENA primary metagenome ERZ509012 (study PRJEB26280, sample SAMEA2338714) | human gut metagenome | biome: human gut; feature: human-associated habitat; material: faeces...
TGAAGAAAAAATGGCGTAAAAATGGTATTGGAAATAAAAATTTATTTACAGGAAAATCAAAACTGTGGTAACGTAGGATTTAGCATAAAAATGAAGATAGAACAGGAATAGAATAAGAAAATTATGATAGATGATTTTGGATTGGAGCGGCTTGTTTCGCCGTTATTAAACTGGTATCAGGACAATGCCAGAACACTTCCATGGAGAGAGGATGCGACGCCTTACCGGGTGTGGGTATCAGAGATCATGTTGCAGCAGACCAGAGTGGAGGCAGTGAAGCCGTATTTTGCGCGCTTTATGGATGCACTGCCGGATGCTGCATCACTTGCGGCATGTCCGGAGGATCAATTATTAAAACTCTGGGAAGGGCTTGGTTATTATAATAGGGTAAGAAATATGCAAAAGGCAGCCATAGAGGTCATGGAGCAGTATGATGGCGTGCTTCCGGCAGACTATGAGAAATTGCTGAAATTAAAGGGGATCGGCAGTTATACGGCAGGTGCGATCGCATCGATCGCCTACGGCATCCCGGTTCCTGCCGTGGATGGAAATGTTTTTCGCGTGCTCACCAGAGTGACAGCAGACGATACGGATATCATGAAGGCATCTTTCCGGAAAAAAGTGGAGTCAGAGCTTCTTGCCATGATGGGAAAACAGGCAGGAACTTTTTCCCCGGGGGCATGGAATCAGGCGCTGATGGAGCTCGGCGCGACGGTCTGCCTGCCAAATGGGGCACCACTCTGTGAAAAATGTCCATGGAGGGGGCTTTGTCTTGCAAAAGCGGAGGGCAGGATTGAAGAACTTCCGGTCAGATCCAAGACAAAACCGCGAAAAATCGAAAAACGCACGGTGCTGGTCATCCGGGACGGAGATAAGGTGGCAATCCATAAACGTCCGAAGAAAGGACTTTTAGCAGGACTTTATGAACTTCCGAATGTGGAGGGAGAACTGACACAGGAAGAGGTACTCTCACTGGTAAAAGAGATGAAGTTTGCACCGATAAGGATACAGAAATTAGCCGATGCAAAACATATTTTTTCCCATATCGAATGGCAGATGACGGGGTATGCCATCCGGGTGGAGGAGGCAGGATTTGGTGAGCGGGAGATGGCAGAAGAAAAGCTGATCTTTGTGGATGCTACGGATGCCAGGGAACGTTATGCCATTCCATCGGCGTTTGCAGTCTATGCAGAATATATGGATATCAGACTTGGAATATCATGAGCATGATAATAAAAAGAGGGAGCCGATGCAGATGCATCGGCTTCATATGAAAAAGATTGTGTATGGAAAGTGAAATGATTCACTGTTTGCTGGGAGGAACCTTGCTTATCGGCTAAGCAAGGTATCTTGCTTCAAGATCATTTTATGATTGAATGCAAGAAAAAAGTTTTATGAAAAATTTCTTGTTGCCTTAACTTTGATTTTAGTATATGCGGTAATTGTGACCGTGTTATGCCAAGTTTATGAGATTTTTGTAAATAAAATATGAACAAAACAGGAGAAAAGCAGACCTTAAGAAAGTCTTAATGAAAAAATGAATTGGAATGGTGCATAAAACTGTGTATAATGGGTATTAAGCGAGGAGAAAGGAGTCGGCAGATGTACGATTGTATAGTCATTGGCGCAGGAACAGCAGGTGCCGTAACCGCCAGAATACTTGCAGAGGAAGCAGGAAAAAAAGTTCTGGTGTTAGAACGCAGAGATCATATTGGAGGGAATTGTTTTGATGAAACGGATCCGCATGGTATCTTAATCCATACCTATGGTCCGCATATTTTTCATACAGGAAAAGAGGAAGTTTTTTCGTTTTTGTCACGTTTTACCGACTGGTATTTTTTTGGACATGAGGTCGTGGCAAAGGTGGGAGAGGAGCTGATTCCGGTTCCGTTTAATCTTCATACCCTGCATATGGTTTATGAGAAAGAAAAAGCAGACCGGCTTGAGCAGAAGCTGATCGCCACCTATGGAGAGGGCAGCAGAGTACCGATCATGAAGTTACGGGAACAGGACGACCCGGATATCCGTGAGATTGCAGAGTATGTCTACCAGAACATCTTCTTAAAATATACGATGAAACAGTGGGGACAGACACCGGAGGAGATCAGTCCGGAGGTAACCGGACGGGTACCGGTTCTGATCTCTTATGATGACAGATATTTTCAGGATAAATATCAGGGTGTGCCAAAAGACGGTTTTACACCGATGTTTGAACGTATGCTAGACCATGGGAATATCACGGTAAAGACAGGAGTGGACTGTCAGGAAGTACTGACCTTTTCCGATACACAGATCTTTTATGAGGGAGAAGCCTTTACCGGAGATGTCATCTATACCGGAGCATTGGATGAACTGTTTGACTGCTGTTTTGGCAGGCTGCCATACCGTTCCCTGGATTTTCATTTTGAGCATTATGACATGGATTCGTATCAGGGGCACAGCGTTGTGAATTATACGGTAAGTGAGGACTTTACAAGGATCACGGAGTTTAAGTTCTTAACGGGGCAGCAGGATACGGATGGCACCACGATCGTGAAAGAATATCCGTTTGCCTATACCGGGGCAGAAGGGGAGATCCCATATTATGCGATCTTAAATGAAGAAAATCAGAAATTATATGAGAAATACAAAAGTTTAACCGCCCGGATGAAGAATTTCCACCTGCTCGGCAGACTGGCAGAATATAAATATTACAATATCGATGCCATGACCGAAAAAGCGATGGAACTTGCCAGACAACTGATGCAGGAAATAAACAGATAGGAGAACAGACATGAAATTATTAACTTTTGCAATACCTTGTTACAATTCACAGGATTATATGGAACACTGCATCAAGTCTCTGCTGCCGGGCGGGGATGATGTGGAGATCTTAGTGATCGACGACGGTTCAAAGGACAGTACGGCAGATATTGCAGATGCATATGAAAAAAAATATCCAGGCATTGTCCGTGCTATCCATCAGGAGAACGGCGGTCACGGAGAGGCTGTCAATGCGGGCATCCGCAATGCGACAGGACTTTATTTTAAAGTTGTAGACAGCGATGACTGGGTAGACGGCGAGGCATATGAGAAGATCTTAAACAAGCTGCGTGAACTGGCAGGCGGAGACAAAACACTGGATATGATGATCTCCAATTACGTTTATGAAAAGGCGGGCGCAAAGCACAAAAAGGTCATGCACTATCCGTCTTTGCCAAAAGATCGTATCTTTACCTGGAACGAGGCAAAGCTGCACAAGGGACAGTATATTCTGATGCACTCGGTCATTTATCGTACCAAACTGCTCCGCGAATGTGGACTGGTACTGCCGAAACATACTTTTTATGTGGATAATATCTATGTTTATAAGCCACTGCCAAATGTTAAGACCATGTACTATATGGATGTGGATTTTTACCGCTACTATATCGGCAGAGAAGATCAGTCGGTCAATGAGAAAGTGATGATCGGCAGGATCGACCAGCAGATCAAGGTCAACAAGATCATGATTGATGAATTTGATCTGTGGAAGATCGTGAACCCGAAACTGCGCCGCTATATGTTTAACTATTTAGAGATCATCACAGTGATTTCTACGGTTATGCTCATCCGTTCCGGCACAGAGGAAAATTTACTGAAAAAGCGTGAATTATGGAAATACATCAAGGACAAAGATATCCGTCTGTTCCACCATCTGCGCATGGGTATCCTTGGAAATACGATGAACCTTCCGGGAAAGGGAGGAAGAAAGATTTCCGTTGCAGCCTATAAATTATCTCAGAAAGTAGTAGGATTTAACTAGGAGAGAGGTTTCAGAAGATGGATATGAACAAAAACAGGAAAAGTGACAGCATCGGATTTGGGATCGCATCTCTGGTGCTTGGTATCTTAGCCCTTGTATTTTTCTGTACCTGTATCAATGTTATTGCAGGGATTTTAGCGATTGTTTTTGGTATCATCCAGTTGACACAGTATGAGAAGAAAGGGCTTGCCATCGGAGGGCTTGTGACAGGGATCATCGGCGTGCTGCTGACCATCCTTTTGTATACATCCGTATTTGTGAACTATGATCCGGGGATGAACGGCTATGAGAATGGTTCCTTTGGGGATATTTATGATGATATCTACAATGATATTTATGATGAAGTCTATCAGGATATAGAAAACGATACGCTGTAGGAATGGGGTATTTTTCCGAAACCTCTGCATATATTTTACAGAGTGCAGAGTAAAGGAAGAACGGGATTGGAGATCGGAAAATTCTGGTATCGAAATAGAAAAAGAAAGGTCAAAGGAGAGATGGCTGCGATGGCAGGGCTGATGTGTCTGGTACTGCTCGGGCAATCCCTGTTATACAGGGAGAGCATGGAAAAGGAAACCTGTGAGACACTGTCCCAAAATCGTGAAACAGTCAAAAAAGTGGCAATTACTTTTGATGATGGCCCCAATCCCGACTATACCGGATTACTGTTAGATGGTTTAAAAGAACGTGGTGTGAGTGCCACGTTTTTTTTGTTAGGCAAGGAGGTCGAGCGGTATCCTAAGATCGTGAAAGAAATCTATCAGGATGGGCATCTGATCGGCACACATTCCTATGAGCATGTCAATTTGAGCAACCTAAATGACAGTGCGGCGATCGAGCAGGTGGATAAGACGAATACGGCGATCCACGAGATCACCGGAGAGTATCCGGAGTATATCCGCCCCCCGTTTGGGTGCTGGAAATGTAATCTGGATTATGAGACGAAAATGATCGAGGTGCTGTGGGATGTCGATCCCTTGGACTGGAAAACGAGCAACTCGGATGTGATCGCAAAGCGCGTCATTGACCAGGTAAAAGAGGATGACATCATTCTGCTTCACGATGCGTCCGAATCGTCGGTAAAAGCCGCCTTTAAGATCATCGATGAACTGGAGCGGGAGGGGTATACGTTCGTGACGGTAGAAGAGATTTTGTTTGATTAATACTTGCCTTGCGAAAAATACCTTATTATAATGAGAAAAAGGCTTTTGCGAGGTTTATTCATTTATCACAGTAAAGTGCCGTATTTATCTGGAAATAAATGCAGATTGCCCAAAATAATTTTGGGGCTTGTAAAATCATAATGTTTCATGTATGGTATTAGAAGATATGAAATTTTCAAAGTAAAATCTGTCATATTTCTGGAAAAAGAAAGGAAAAAGATAGGAAGAATGTTCATAAAATGCAGGATATGAATTTGAAAAATTCAAAATGCTCAAATGTACGCCGTGGGCGGACAGAAAAGAACAGATTCCGAAAAGACAGGATTTCATATGGATTTATTTGAGTATATGAGAGAGCAGAATAAGGAGACCGAGTCTCCGCTTGCTTCCAGAATGAGACCGACCACCTTAGATGAGGTAGTCGGGCAGCAGCATATCATAGGAAAAGACAAACTGCTATACCGTGCAATCAAGGCAGATAAGTTAAGTTCCATCATCTTGTATGGACCGCCGGGAACCGGAAAGACAACACTGGCAAAAGTGATCGCGCATACAACCAGTGCAGATTTTCTGCAGATCAATGCAACCTCAGCCGGGAAAAAAGACATGGAAGAGGTCATCACACAGGCAAAAAATAATCAGGGGATGTATGGCAAAAAGACGATTCTCTTCATCGATGAGATCCATCGGTTCAACAAAGGACAGCAGGATTATTTACTTCCCTTTGTGGAGGATGGCACGATCATTCTGATCGGTGCGACGACAGAGAACCCGTATTTTGAAGTCAACGGCGCCCTGCTGTCGCGCTCCATTATCTTTGAGTTAAAGAGCCTGTCAAAAGAAGATATCAAAACGCTTCTTCTTCGTGCAGTAAATGACAGCGAAAAGGGGATGGCGGCATATGATGCAGTCATTGATGACGATGCGCTTGAGTTCCTTGCCGATATTTCCAATGGGGATGCGAGAGCGGCACTGACCGCGATCGAGCTTGGTATCTTAACGACGGAGCGAAGTGCGGATGGCAGGATCCACATTACTTTAGAGGTGGCGAGTGAGTGTATCCAGAGAAGAGTGGTCAGATATGACAAATCCGGTGACAATCATTATGATACGGTATCTGCATTTATCAAGAGCATGCGTGGGTCTGACCCGGATGCAGCGGTCTATTATCTGGCACGGATGCTTTATGCTGGAGAAGATATCAAATTTATTGCAAGAAGAGTGATGATCTGTGCCGCAGAGGATGTCAGCAATGCAGATCCGATGGCACTGGTGGTGGCAACATCCGCCGCGCAGGCGGTCGAGCGCATCGGTATGCCGGAGGCGCGGATCATACTGGCACAGGCAGTGACCTATGTGGCGTGTGCCCCAAAGAGCAATTCGGCGATCTGCGCCATTGATGATGCGATGGAAACCGTAAAGAGTATGATGACAGCTCCGGTTCCGGTGCATCTGCAGGATGCACATTACAAGTCATCTGGGAAATTAGGTCACGGTGTGGGCTATCTGTATGCACATAGTTATCCAAACCATTATGTAGAGCAGCAATACCTGCCGGATGGTCTGACAGACAAAAAGTTTTATGTGCCGTCAGAAAACGGCTATGAAAAGCAAATTCGGGAGTATTTCCGTAAAATAAAAGGGACAGAAAACAAGGAGGATTAATTTCATGCAGTCTTATCAGGAAATGAGCAAAGAGGAATTATTAAAAGAGAAACAGACCCTGGAAGCAGAGTACAAGAAATTCCAGCAGAGAGGTCTGAAACTGGACATGTCCAGAGGAAAACCATCCCAGGAGCAGTTGGATATCTCCATGGGTCTTATGGATGTTTTAGCTTCTTACGTGGATCTTACCTGTGAAGATGGGACAGACTGTAGAAATTACGGTGTGTTAGATGGCATCCAGGAGGCAAAAGTGTTACTGGGCGATATGATGGAGTGCAATCCGGACAACATTATCATCTATGGAAACTCCAGCTTAAATATCATGTATGATACCATTTCCCGTTCTATGACACACGGTGTGATGGGAAGTACTCCGTGGTGCAAATTAGATAAAGTAAAATTCTTATGCCCGGTTCCGGGATATGACAGACATTTTGCAATTACAGAGCATTTTGGCATCGAGATGATCAATGTGCCGATGCTCTCTACCGGACCTGATATGGATATGGTAGAGGATTTAGTCAGCAAAGATGAGAGCATTAAGGGTATCTGGTGTGTGCCAAAATACTCTAACCCACAGGGGATTACCTATTCTGACGAGACTGTGCGCCGTTTTGCAAGATTAAAACCTGCAGCAAAAGATTTCCGCATCTATTGGGATAATGCATACTGCGTACATCATCTCTATGATATGGATCAGGATCATCTGATTGAGATCTTAGCCGAGTGCAAACGTGCAGGCAATCCGGATATGGTTTATAAATTTGCATCGACAAGTAAGATCACATTCCCGGGTTCCGGAGTGGCTGCGATCGCAACTTCACCAAACAATCTTGAGGATATCAAGAAACAGTTAAAAGTGCAGACCATCGGTTATGATAAGGTAAATCAGCTCCGACATGTGCGTTACTTTAAAGACAGCCATGGTATTGAGGAACACATGAAGAAACATGCGGCTTCTCTCCGTCCGAAATTCGAGATGATCTTAAATATGTTTGAGACGGAGTTAAAAGATCTTGGGGTAGGAAGCTGGTACAGCCCGAAAGGGGGATATTTCATCACTTATGAGACGCTGGAGGGATGTGCAAAGAGCGTGGTTGCCAAAGCGAAAAAAGCAGGTGTTGTGATGACACCGGCAGGAGCACCATTCCCATACGGAAAAGACCCGAAAGATTCTGTCATCCGTATTGCACCGTCTTACCCAAGTTTAGAGGATCTGACAACTGCAACCGAGATCTTCGTTATCTGTGTGAAATTAGCAAGTATTGAGAAGATTTTAGAGACAAAATAGAATAGAAATGAACAGAAAGAGAGCGTAAATGGAGAAGAAACTTCAGACGGTCTCTTTTTTGTTGCACAGGACTAGAGTTAGTGGTAGAATCTTTAGATAAGGATGATACTGGAGGGGCACATTACGAAGGATAAAAATCAGAAGATATGGAAAAACTCATGAAATACAGCAGTAAAAAATTAGGAATGAAAAAGTTCATCATTGTATTGTTCGCATTGTTTGGCATAGCAGTTACTGTGTTACATAGTTCTTATGTCAACGTAGGTGAGATGGAGGTACAGCTACAGCAGAATCTTGCAGATGTGGCAGGACAGAATGCGGTAACACTGCATACCAAGGTGGATGCAGATTATAAGCTGATCCGTTCGCTTTCGAAGGAACTTACTGATGCGACCACGGCAAATATCGATGGCAAACTGGCGTATTTTAAAACGTTTCTCGATGATTATGAGCTGAAACGTTTTGCATTTTGCTTTCCGGATGGTACAACCTATTCGACGGATGGAGAGGTGGTCAGTCTTGCATACCGTGATTTCTATAAAAAGGGAATGGAAGGAAAGTGTTTTATCACAGGTGTCTTACAGGATGCAATCAGTGCAGAGCATAGTCCGGTCAATGTCATGACAGTTCCGATCCTGAATGATTCGGGCGATGTGACCGGTGTGTTTGGTCTGGCTTATAGCTCCGAGGTATTTAACGAGTCCTTGCAGATCGACAGCTTTGAAGGGCAGGGATACAGTTGTGCAGTCAACGCAGATGGTAAGATCATGGCGGTTATGGGAGATAGTAAGTTAGAGCTTTCCCACAATATTTTCTCTGATATGTTAAATGTGGATTCGGACAATAAGGCTGCAGTTGACAGTTTAAAAGCACAGATGCAGGAAAAGAAAGAGGGCAGTGGAACTCTGTATCTGTCTGAAAAGAACTATTATTACTGTGTGCCGGTTGATCTGATGGACGGAAGCGTAACCTGGTATATCCTGACAATTGTTCCATCTGCAGTGCTTGAACAGAGGGTTCTGCCAATTCAGACAAATCAGTATATTACGAGTTTACTGGTGGGGATTTTTATTTTGATTGGCGCGGGACTGCTGATACTGTTTTCAAAAGAACAGCAGAGAAAGATGAACAGTTTTGCATATGAGGATCCGATGACAAAAGGTCCTAACTTTGCAAAATTCAGTATGGATATGGAATGCAGGCACACCCGGGAAGGTTACCTGATCATCATGGATATCACGAATTTTAATAACATTACGATCGCGGCAGGAAAAAATGCGGGTGAGACGATGATCAGGGAAACCTGGAAGCTGATCAGCCATTCACTGTGCGGAGAAGAGATGGCGGCCCATGTCAGGGATGACATCTTCCTGTTGTTTTTGTCGGCTCCGGATGGGAAAAGACTGTTAGAGCGATTGGAGCAGGTATCTGAGCAGGTCAGTGAAAAAGCAAAAAACCTGCAGGTCTATGGTGTTCATGCGGAATATGGCATTTATCATGTGCAGGGAACGGAGACATTTGAGGATGCCTACAGCAAGGTCAAGATCGCGAGAGGACATGTGATCGATAAGCCGGAGCAGTATTATGCATTCTATGACGAGTTCAGCCGTGTGAAATTACAGCAGGAGAAACAACTGGAAGAACATTTTCCAATCTCACTGGAAAAGGGAGAATTCGAAGTCTGGTATCAGCCCAAATACAGCACAGAGGATGGCAAAGTTGTGGGAAGTGAAGCATTGGTCCGCTGGCGAAAAGAAGACGGAGAGATGATTTCCCCAGGCAGATTTATTCCGTTATTTGAGAAAAACGGTATGATCATGAAACTGGATGAATATATGTTCCGCAGTGTATGTAAACAGCAGAAACAGTGGCTGGATAAGAATAAAAAAATCTATCCGGTTTCTGTTAACATCAGCAGGGCTTCTCTCTATTATGCGGATGTACTGCAGCGTTATAGTGGAATCATACGGGAGTATAACATTGATTCAAAGTACATTCAGCTGGAAGTGACAGAGACAGTTATGGAGGGCAAGGCAGATATCTGCGAGCTGCTAAACCAGTTCCGTCAGATGGGAATCGAGATCTTAATGGATGATTTTGGTACCGGATATTCTTCTCTTGCGACCTTAAGCACCCAGTGCTTTGACACTTTAAAACTGGATAAGAGTCTGATCGACCATATCGGAGATAGGGATGGAGAGACATTACTTTATCATGTTATCCGAATGGGACAGCAGATTGGACTTCATATTACAGCAGAAGGTGTGGAACAGCAGAGACAGGTTGAGTTTTTACAGCGACTGAAATGTGATGACATTCAGGGATTTTATTTCTCAAAGCCAATGCCTGCGGCAGATTTTGAAGCAATGCTGGAGCAACTTTAAGTGAGAGAAAGAGTTTAAAATAAAAATGGTGGAAAAGCGTGAGTCCTATAACACAAAAAAGGACAGGATAAAATAAAATCCTGTCCTTTTTTGACCCTGTTTAGTTGGTTTCGGTTGCATCTGTTGTGGTATCAGATGTGCCGTTTTTCCATTTGTCAAATTTCTCTAAGACTGCATCATAGGTGCGTTTTGAGATATCCGGGAGCTCGTCGCCCCAGGTCTTGGTTGCCTCTTTAAAGCCTTTTTTGAAAGCATCCAATAATAAGTCTGCCTTGTCCGGATCATTGCCGGAGAGAGCTTTTGCAAAATCAAGGATACGCTCGGAGGTCTGTTCTACACCCCAGTAACCATCCTCTGCGATATCAGCCTCGGCCTGTGCCTTGGTCTCTGCATCTACGGTAAAATCGCCCTTGGCAAGGAATTTCCACATGTCATCTGCAGTTCCGATCGCAATGCCCTGTTTGGTCATCATTTTTTCAACCAGAGAGCGAAGCTGGGAAGTACGTTCCTCTGCATCGGCTTTTAATTTGGCAACAAGTGCGGTGTCGGTCTTTTTGGTTACACCGGAAGTCTTGGTATCGGTTGATTTTTCATAGATCACACCGGTGTCTTTTGCAGCGGTATCCCTGGATGTAGTACCAGAAGCGGCAGCGCTTGTTTCTTTTTTATATGTTTTGGTCTCGTAATTGTTTGTTGTTGTTCCTGTGATAGAATTTACTCCCATAATGTTTCCTCCATTCCATTGGTAATAAATTATTCTGCATCCCTGCTTTACTAATGATTATATCGGCTTTTTGAGAAAAATACTTTATATATAGAATTGACCTTTCCGGGGGAAAATGCTAATATCATTGTATACAAAATACAGTATGGGCGTGGAGTAAGTATGAAAGAGATAGCGGTAAAAGCACTTGCAAAAATAAATCTGGGATTAGATGTGGTAAGAAAAAGAGAGGATGGTTACCATGAGGTAAAGATGGTCATGCAGACCATCCATCTGTTTGACCGTCTGGAGATGAAGAAGACACAGGCAGATGAGATCACCATAACGACCAATCTGACTTTTTTGCCGACGAATGAGAATAATCTGGTCTATAAAGCTGCAAAACTGTTAAAAGACGAGTTTTCCATTAAAGATGGCATTGATGTTAAGCTTCATAAACATATTCCGGTTGCAGCCGGTATGGCGGGTGGAAGTACGGATGCGGCAGCAGTGTTATACGGGATGAACAGCATGTTTGAGCTGGGACTTTCCAAAGGGGAATTGATGCAGCGCGGAGTAAAGATCGGAGCGGATGTTCCATACTGCATTATGCGTGGAACGGCTCTTGCAGAGGGAATCGGGGAGAAACTGACCGCACTGCCACCGATGGTGAAGTGCCCGGTTTTGATCGCCAAGCCTCAGATCAGTGTATCGACAAAGTTTGTCTATGAAAATCTGAAATTAAACGAGGGCATTGTACATCCTGATATTGATACGCTGGTTTCGGATATTGAGGCAAAAGATCTGCCAAAGATCGCAGCAGACATGGGCAATATCTTAGAGACCGTTACCATTCCAAATTATCCGGTCATTGCACAGATCAAGGATCTGATGAAAGAGCAGGGAGCCTTAAATGCGATGATGAGCGGAAGCGGACCAACGGTATTTGGCTTGTTTGATACAGAAGAGACAGCAGTACGTGCGTATGAAAAGATGCGTAAGTCCGGTCTGGCAAAACAGGTCTATCTGACCAGTATTTATAACAATGCAAGATAATGTTACAATGAGAGGTTCAGACAACAGGGAGGAAGAGATGGAGGAAACAAAGACAGAGGATTTAACGCTGAATATGAATGCGTATCTTCCGTTAAGGGATGTGGTTTTTCATACGTTGCGCGAAGCAATCTTAAGGGGTGAATTAAAGCCGGGAGAGCGTTTGATGGAGCTGCAGCTTGCTGCAAAATTAGGTGTCAGCCGTACTCCGATCCGTGAGGCGATCCGGATGTTAGAGCAGGAGGGACTTGCTGTAACCATTCCAAGAAAAGGTGCGGAAGTTGCCAAAATGACGGAAAAGGATATGGAGGATGTCCTTCAGGTCAGAGAGGCATTAGATGAGCTTGCTGCCTCGATCGCGTGCGAGGAAATGACAGAAGAACAGTTAGATGAGTTGAAGACGACGATGCGCGAGTTTGAGGAGTTCACAAAGACCGGAAATGTCAAAAAAATCGCGGAAGCGGATGTGAAGTTCCATGATATCATTTATCATGCCACAGGCAATCCAAAGTTGGTCAATATATTGAATAATCTACGGGAACAGATGTACCGTTACCGGATCGAATATTTAAAAGATGAGAAGAATTATCCGATCCTGATCCGGGAACATAACGACATCGTAGAGGGACTGATGACAAAGGATAAAGGAAAAGTGACTGCGGCAATGCATCGTCATGTGGAGAATCAGGTGGTTGCGGTCAAAGAAATCATCCGTGAACAGGAATAATTGTGTATAAAAAAAGAAAAACAGTAGAAACTAGAAGAGGATAGGCACTATGTCTATCCTCTTTTTTTTCATGGAAAAAGCAAGGAGAAATGGGATGGGAGAACAAACAAAGACAAAGATCACACCATGCTTAAGCGAAAACATAGCACATATGGAGAAATTGTTTTCCGTATGTGATGACATAAAAAAGAAACAGATGAATTTGGGAAAGAATGGGGATGTGCCCTGTTACCTGACCTTTATCGAGGTATCTGTGGACATGGGAACCTCCGCACTCAGCGAGGTGCTAAAATATCTCCGCACGATAGAAAAGGAGGAAATCTATGACGTACTTTCACAGAATGCACTTGGCATTTCCGATGCTACCTTTTTTTCTACGATCGAGGAGGCGGCAGACGGGCTTCTGACCGGAGAGACGATCCTGTTTGTGGACGGATTTGCGCAGGCGGTCAAGATACCGGATAACGGATACCCGAGGATGAGTCTGAGCGAGGCGGATTCGGAAAAGGTCATCCGAGGTTCCAACGAAGGATTTTCGGATTCGGTCAAGCAGAACGCGGCCCTGATCCGAAAACGGGTGCGCTCGCCCAAAGTCAAGGTCAAACAGCTAAAGACAGGGATCCGATCCAACACGAATGTCTATCTGGTCTATATGGATGACCTGGTTTATCCGGGACTGTTAAAAGAGATTGAGCGCAGGATGGATGGGTTTGAGATTGATGGCGTGTTAGACAGTGGTGTCATCGAGCAGCTCACAGAGGAAAAGTGGTATTCGCCTTTTCCACAGTTTCAGACAACCGAGCGGCCGGACCGGGCGGCAATGTCGATTTTGGAGGGCAGAGTCATTTTGCTTGTGGATAACTCACCGGTCGCACTGATCCTGCCGACCGATTATAACTCGTTTATCCGGACAAGTGATGATTATTACAACCGGTTTGAGATCGCGAGTTTTGGGCGGATGCTCCGCTATGTGGCATCGTTTTTTGCAATGACACTCCCGGGACTCTATCTTGCCGTGACAAATTTCCACACACAGATCCTGCCGACCACGCTGTTACTGTCCTTTGCCGATGCCAGAAGAGGGGTTCCGTTTCCGGCAGTCATTGAGGTGCTGATCATGGAGATCTCGTTTGAACTGTTGCGGGAGGCGGGTGTCCGGCTGCCCGGTGCGATGGGAAATACAATAGGAATTGTAGGAGGTCTTATTATCGGACAGGCAGCGGTCGAGGCAAATCTGGTCAGTCCGATCGTCGTGATCGTCATTTCATTTACGGCACTGTGTTCGTTTGCCATACCAAATGAGGAATTTGCCACGGCATTTCGGGTACTGAAATTCTTTTTTATTGCCCTGTGTGCATGGCTGGGATTCTTTGGAATGTTAGCCGGGCTGCTCGCCGTGCTCATTCATTTATCGCATTTAAAGAGCTTTGGCATTCCGTACCTGATGCCGTTTGTGGCAGCGGACTTAAACGATTATGAAGATGAGAGGGATGCGTTATACAGACAGCCCTTACGGAAACTGCTGTGGCGTCCGGTCTATGCGAAACGGAAAAAACGGAGAAAACTCCGGTGGAAGTCATAGGTTATGCCAGGAGAAAAAGAGGGAAAGAGAGATGTTTTCAGAGAATCAAAAAATATCAGAGCGGCAGATCTTCCGTCTGTTGACGTTTGACCTGTTGGGGCTTAGCACATTACTGATACCGTCAGTACTGGCACAGACTGCCGGGCGGGACGGTGTGTTTGCCATAGTGCTTGGAACCCTGTTTGGGGGACTGCTTTTAAAGGTGTTATCCTGTGTGATGGAAGATATGGGCGGAAATGATTTTGCAGGGTATTTAGAGCAGAAGTGCGGGGGCGTGTTCGGGCGGATCATCCAGATGGGGTATTTTATTTATCTGCTACTGCTTGCAGGCTATACGGCATACCTGTTTACTGCGGTCATATTGCGCCATTTACTGAGGGAAGAGACTTTTTATCTTGTTCTATTTGTCATCGTCCTTCTGACCGCATATGGGTTGATCAGCGGCATTGAGGGACGGGCAAGGATCTATGAGCTCTTGTTCTGGTTTTTGCTGATCCCATTGTTTTTGATGATCGTCTGTACCTGGGATGAGGTTGATGTGGATTACTGGACACCGATCGTTACGACAGAGTGGAGTGGTCTGCTTATGGGCAGTTATGCGTTTTTTTCCTGCCTGGCTCTTTTGTTTCTGGTGTTATTTTTGATGCCGTATGGGAGAAATAAGGAACAGATCCTATCCGGTGGAAAACTTTCCCTGCTTTTCGTGGCAGGCATCCATCTGATCCTCTATCTGGTATTGCTTGGCATATTCGGCGGAAATGCGCTTGCCGGGATGGAAGATGCGGTCATTACACTGATGAGCACAGTAAAGGTATCAGGCGGGTTTCTAAAGCGGACGGATGCGATCATGTTCGGGATCTGGTTTTTTACACTATATGCGCTGCTAGGCAGTACCGTATTTTACAGTGGAAAGATCTTAACCCGTGTGGCAGGCGGGAAAAAGAGTGTGTGGGCATATGCAGTTGTACTGATAGTGGTATGCCTGCTTGCAGTCTCTTTTTATAAGAACGGACGGATGGAACCATGGTATCTGCAGTTTCTCTGCTATGTGGGGACACCGTTTCTGGTGCTTGTCCCGTTGCTGTTGCTGGGATGCAAAAAGCGCATCGGAAAGAAAACTGCCATGCTTTTCCTCCTATGTTGTCTGCCGTTTCTCTCAGGGTGTTGTACGGCTGAACTGGAAGATAAGAATTTCCCGCTCGAGGCTGCTGTTACGGATGCCACAAATGCCGGCGTAACATGGATGGAGAACACAGAGGGGAAAAACCGCGTGATCGATTACAGCCATCTGAAACTTCTGGTGGTAAACCAGAGTGTGATCGAGGACGAAAAGGGATGGAAGGAGCTGCTTTCCTTTTTGGAAAACCAGAATGAAGTACCGCGCAATACCTATGTGGCTGTTGCAGAGGATGCAGAAAAGATCATGGAAGAAAACGAAGAGGGCGAGTCGGCGGGAACGTATTTTGAGGAACTGTTTGAGAATGTATCGGAGGCGAAAAAACAGGTCTATCCGACCCTTGGCATGTTCTACGAGGAACAGGAAAATAAGATGGAGACACTGTATGTTCCTTATGTGGCAAGAGAAGAGGACAGTTTTCTTGTAAAAAGATACTATGTGGTGCGGCGTGGCGTGCCGGTCGGGATCTGTGAGAGTGAGGCTGCAAGATTGTCTTTTTTTGCCCAGAATAAGATGAGGACGTATACGTTATCGCTTGATCCCGGGTTTGGCGTGGAATTATCCGAAACGCAAAACCGGATCGCATTTTCCGGAACCCGTGAGGAGAAAGTGATCGAGTTGTATGTCCGCTGTAAGGGAAAGGTCGTAGCACAGCCGGCAGGAAAATTTTACAGCAAAAGAGAACTGGAACGGATGTGTGAAATCTATTTAAACCAGATCGCGCAGGAGATGATACAGAGGGAGGAACCGGTGGATATCACAAACAGTTACAAAAAGATCGGAGCGGAAAAAAGAGAATGGTATGACTGGGTGACGATGTACGAAACACAATATGAACAGGGGACAAAAGTGGTCTGTCATGTGGAGATCACCTGGGTAAATTTATAAAAAAGTGAATAAGACCGGAAATTTGTGGAAGGATAGGAAGGAGAAAACAAAAAAGGAGCGTTTTAAAATGGAAAAGTGGAGGCAGAAGCTGATAGAGGGATTGTTCCTTCTATTGGGCTTATCCACCCTGTTTCTTGGGATGGAGTACATAAAAAGACAGCAGATGCAGCAGGAAATTGCAGAAAAAGTTGTGAGGTTTCATGTCATTGCAAACAGTGACACAAAAGAGGATCAGACACTGAAATTAAAGGTGCGTGATGCCGTTGGTGGCTATATGTCCGAAAAACTGTGTGGAGTGACGAGCAAAAAGGAATGTCTGGCTGTGATATCCGAAAACGAAGCGAAGATCCGTAAGACTGCCGAACAGGTCGTGGCGCAGGAAGGATATGATTATCCGGTCGAAACGTTTGTAAAAGAGGTCAAATTTCCGGTGAAATCTTATGGGGAATATACCTTCCCGGCAGGAATGGCAAATTCGGTTATATCCGTCAACCATTTCTGATTTGGTTTTTCTGCATGAAAGTCACGGTTAATTACATTCTCGACTTCAGGAGTGATCTCCCCTTTATATGAACTATATGCCGTCTTCCCAGATTTGATGGACAGAAAAAAGTGTGATATAATGAAATGGACACAAACAAATCCAAAATCACAGGAGGAACTTTTATGTCAATCAAAAAAGGAACAATGCCACCTCGTTATGACGATGCATTCAAGAGTGGCGCGATCAAGATGGTTACCGAACAGGGGCGACCTTCAAAGAAAGTTGCCGCCGAACTCGGTATATGTGTTGAAACTCTCAAATCATGGCTCAAGCGTGCCGGCTTTCAGCCCGGTGCAACCGATCGTCAAAACCGCATTGATAAGCGTCAGCGTGAGCTTGAAGCGGAAATCCGCTCACTCCGCAAGCAACTTGCCGAGAAAGATGAGGTCATTGATGTATTAAAAAAATCCGTCGGCATATTTTCGAAACTATAGAGGACAAGTATCGTTTCATTGATGCTAATTGCTCTGAGGTCTCTGTAGATAAATTATGCCGGCTGCTCGAAATCTCTCGGAGCGGCTATTATGCTTGGAAAAACCGTGGTGTGTCAGCTCGTAAGCAGCATGAACAAAAACTTTTGCGTATTTTAATATCATTTCATGAAAGGTATCCGGCAGCCGGGCTCGATGCTTTGGTCGCCATGATAAGAAAAGAGTCTCCGTGCTCCCGAAACACCGTGCACCGACTTATGAAATTATATAACATACACTCAATACGTAAAAGAGCGTTCAGAATTACCACAAATTCCAATCATAATTATGCTGTTTCACCCAACATTCTTAATCGAGATTTTACAGCTGACAAGCCTAATCAAAAGTGGGTTGGCGATATTACCTACATACCCACTGACGAGGGTTGGCTTTATGCCGCAATCGTGAAAGACTTGTGCCTTAAGAAGATTGTCGGCTACTCCTTTTCAAGCCGCATTGACACCAATCTTACCGTTACTGCGCTTAAGATGGCTGTAAATCGTCAAAAACCTCAAGACAACCTGATTTTTCACAGCGACCGCGGTGTTCAGTATGCATCCGCAGGTTACCGCGAAGCATTAGCAGAGTACAATATTACACAAAGCATGTCAAGAAAGGGTGAGCCGTATGACAATGCCGTAGCAGAAAACTTTTTCAGCTGTCTTAAGTGTGAACTTGTTCACCACAAGCACTACAGAACCAGGTCTGAAGCGCAAGCTGATATATTTGCTTACATTGAAGCTTATTACAATTCTGTGCGACCACAATCAGTACTCAATTGGCTTTCGCCGGTTGAGTATGAACACCTACTTAGCGTTTATGCCGCGAAAGTTGCTTGACAATGAGTAGCCGGTATGATAGGCTTGTGCCTGGGCGAATTGCCCTTGGGCTACTTCGTTCTTTCGCCGGTATATCATGCCGGCAGAGGCTCGTTGTCAAGCAAACCGTGGAATAAATGCAGTCGGTTTTAGTAAATTAACGAAATACTGCGATTCATTTCGTTTTTTGAAGCTTTTTCGTGTCCATTTTTGCTGGGAGGGCGCACAGAGGATATTCTCCTGTCACTATATATTCGTAGTATTCGTCCGGCGATAATTTCGCCAATTCCCATTGATACCTTTCCGTATTGTAATAATTTATCCAATCATCAATAATTATTTTGACTTCATCAAAGTTGTTGCATTTTGTTAAATCTATTTCATCTTTCATATGTCCAAAAAAACTTTCTTGCGGTGCATTATCCCAGCAATTTCCTTTACGTGACATTGATTGTCTTAATTGTTTGTCTTTTAATATTTGAATAAAACTATAACTTGTATAATGATATCCTTGATCGCTATGAACTAATGTTTCGGTGCTTAATGATATACCATGTTTTTCAATTAATATGTTTACTGTATCTAAAACAAAATCCACTTCTAATGATATACTTAAAACGTATGATAAAACTTCTTTGGTAAATGCATCTAATATTACTGATAAATAGCATTTTGTATTACTATAACAAATATATGTTATGTCAGTAAGAAGCACCATTCTTGGACCATATTTTTTAAATTCTCTATTTAATATATTATCTGCTATATTATTTGTTTTTAAGGCTTTTGCCATTCTTCTATAAGGATTTGCTTTTCTAATTGGGCAAAATAAATTATATTTTTTCATCAATCTTCTTATCTTTTTTACATTCATTATAATTGGAGGATCCATATGAATTAACCTCATATAAATTCCTCTTGCTCCTTTATCATAACCTCTATATTGATATGCTTGTAATATAATTTCAAAATTTTTTTTATCTTTATTTTCTTTTTTAATACGCATATTTTTAGAGTTTACCCAATTATAATATCCAGACCTCGAAACGTGTGCTATTTCACATAGCATAGATATTGTTAATAAGTTATTTTCTTTTTGGACCATTTCATGAATAATTTTAAATTTATAATTAGTACTATTATTTAATACTAAGGTTCCGGTTCCTTCTTTAATACTTTTTTTAAAAAATCAACTTCTTGTCTTAAATACAATAATTCATTTTGCATTTGCTTAATATTTTGTGGAGTAATATCATTAGACGGCTCTTTTATTTTAATTCTACTAGTTCTAGAATAACTTTCAGTAAATTCACCTACCAATGCTTCTTTTTTTATTCTTTGAACAATACTATCTATTTGTTTTTGTCCAAAATAATTCAAATTATAATTTAATTCTCTAAATATAGCCCTTGGACTCATACCGGCTTGATATTTTGTCCAAAATACTTTTTTAAATTCTATCGTAAATGATATTCTTTTATCATCCACTCGTAAAGTATAAGGATTTGATTTTAATTCTTTAATTTGCTTTTGTGTATATTTCTTCATTTCTTCTCCTATATCGGTATTTCAATTATATCAATATAAGATTATAATTTAAAATACCCTTCTAAATATGTACATTTTAAAGGATTTTATACCTTCTTATAATGTCTTTATTTTAGGATCCCTTCTTGTTTAAATGTCCATACTTATGGGTATATTATAATGTTTGAGTTTCAAGTTTGCCTTCAAGTTTGCCTTCAATTCTTCCATCAAGCTTGCCCTTAGCTTCACCTTCATGAAAACCAGCAAAATATTTTTCTTGATTACGCATTATTTCTTCTGCTTCTGCTCGCATAAGTTCCTCCACATATTCCTTGTCATTTGAAAAATATTCTAAATTTTTACTATACGCATCTAGCTCATCTACACTTGAAAATTGTTCAAGTTTTTCTTTGCTATCTACAGTTAAAAGTTTAAAAAATCTATCAAACAAGACAACATTATCATAACTTAATTCTTCATAATAATCAAGATTTATGTTGATTATTGTTAAAATATTATCATCAATTTTTTCATCTGGATACGGAATGGTATGAATTTTTTTACCAGGAATTTCTAAGTTTTTATTTTTATACCAGTTTAGATTAACTAAAATAACTTTAAAAATTGCATCTCTTTCATAATAACTGCAACCATTATTATTATAGAAATTAAGTAAAGTATTAAAAGCATAGTTTAAATTTCTTGTATAAATCCCTTCATAGTTATTATTAAGTTCAATAACTATTTTTTGTTTTTCATATTCAACTATTAAATCAACATACTTAGTTCTTTCTTTTTTATTGGTTCTTGTTAGTCTTACATTTTTAACACTTACTTTACCTTTTAATTCTTTTACATCACATTCTAAGATCTGTGATGCTACCCATGATGGCAG
>ENA-ORNF01001441-ORNF01001441.1-human-gut-metagenome-genome-assembly--contig:-NODE-1441-length-20642-cov-5.306796_pt1 | contig 20642 bp, 14 predicted proteins | sample MGYA00242110_ERZ509012 | MGnify/ENA primary metagenome ERZ509012 (study PRJEB26280, sample SAMEA2338714) | human gut metagenome | biome: human gut; feature: human-associated habitat; material: faeces...
TCCTTTCGGAATGGTGTGAAATGAAAACGAAATTAAATAATGGAGAGATTTCTCCAAATGAATATTTTGAGTGGAAAATCACATGGCCGCATGGCAAATAGAAATAAGAATAGGAGAATTATTATGATACGTGATATGGAATTACTACTTAATACTGTATATGACGACGAAATCAAATCTTACTTACGCGAAGCTCTTAATTGCTATTCTGCAGAAGCTTATCGTGCTTGCGTAATAATGTCAATAATTGGAGGGATTCATGATTTACACAATAAACTCAAAATTTTGGCACCAAGTAATCATGACATTGCCGACCTTGAAAAAAAAGTATCCGATTCAAAAGAAAAACTAAATCCATACGAGAGACTTTTAGTTGATGGCTGTGCTAGATCAGACATAGATTTATTAACACCATCTGAGGCAAAAGAGATTAATAGATGTTTTGATATTCGTAATGACTGTGCTCATCCTAGTGATTATAATTGTACTGCTGAAACAGCACGTTATGTTTATTCTACTATCATTGATATTTTGGCTTCAAAACCAATCTTACTAGGGCAGCAATATATTACTACTATTTATAACAATATAATTTCTGATACCTTTTTTCCTAGAATTGACAAGACCGAAATACAATCTTTTGTCAACAAACAGCTTCAATCTTGTAGCAAACGAATTATTGCTCCACTTGCTCAAAAAATAGTTAAAGGAATTATAGAGGAATCATCCCATACAAATAACAATAAACTATTTTTTCTAGCAAATATGTCAACAGAACTCAATAATAATTTTGATAGAATCATTCAACCACTTTTATTGGACTCAAAATTTCATTCATCCATAATGATAATGCTATCATCCAATGTCAATATAATAAACGTTTTATCGGATGAAAATATCAAACGTATCTTGCATATATTTAAATCATATGTTAAAGAAGACCAAAACTATAATCAAACTATAATAGATGTTTTGCAAAACGCAAAACTTTCAGATGTATCATACAATAATAACATTGTCGAATTATTAAATTTTAGCTATGATAAAATGACAGATAATCAGATTGACTTATGGATAAAAATTGTTACTAATAACACTTATAATCAACAACGACTATCTCAAATAAAGTCAGATTATATCTCACATATTTTAGATAAAACAACTTTTTCAAGCCAAAGATTTCAAGAGATATTTATATTATGCAACAATAAAGATTTGTTTTCTTCATTAATCAAAAACATATCTGAAAAAGTTGCTGATTATGATTACACAATAAGTAACCCCGCTGTTTTGCAATTAAAGGAACTAAATGAAAATTTTATAACTTCTCTGTCAATTAAAGATGTAAACAATATCATATATAGTATCTTAGCAGGTAATCAAGGATATGGACGTGAGGTAGCTGCTTTACTTGATAGCATATATGACAAACCATTTTACAAACGTTATATTAATGAAACTGTTCCTAGTTTCAATTATGATGAATTATTAGAAATGGAAAGTTATAATTTAACTGATTATACATTGTATAAATTTGTAACCATAATAACCCAAAATGCCCCTGATTTTGATAATCATTTTATATCACTTGCCAAAGATTATATTTCTAATAATTTTGATGATTATTATGCTACTATATTAACTAATACCATCAATAAGCTTGAAAATAGTGACTCTAAATCTTAGTACCAAAATAGTACCAAAACGAAAAAAGAGAGCTCGCATCCCTTGATTTACAAGGGTTTGCGAGCTCTTAGAAATTATTCAAACTCAATCGTAGCCGGTGGTTTACCCGTGCAGTCATACAGCACGCGGTTAACTCCCTTGACTTCGTTCACTATTCTGTTGGCAACCTTGTTGAGCACCTCCCATGGAATCTGTGCTGCTTCGGCTGTCATGAAATCTACTGTGTTGACAGCACGGAGTGCAATCGCGTAATCGTATGTACGCTCATCACCCATGACACCAACGCTTCTCATGTTGGTAAGTGCTGCAAAGTACTGACCCAGATTGCTTGCAATGCCTGCCTTGGCAATCTCATCGCGGTAGATGAAATCAGCTTCCTGAACGATGCGTACCTTCTCGGCTGTTACTTCACCGATGATGCGGATGCCAAGTCCAGGACCCGGGAATGGCTGACGGTATACAAGGTATTCAGGGATACCGAGCTCAAGGCCGGCTCTTCTTACCTCATCCTTGAAGAGGTCACGTAACGGCTCAACTATCTCCTTAAAATCAACATAATCAGGAAGTCCTCCTACGTTGTGATGTGACTTGATTGTTGCTGACTTGCCAAGTCCTGATTCAATAACATCAGGATAGATAGTTCCCTGAACAAGATAATCAACTGCTCCGATCTTCTTGGCTTCTTCCTCGAATACGCGGATGAATTCCTCGCCGATAATCTTACGCTTGCGCTCAGGCTCCTCAACACCCTTAAGCTTCTCATAGAAACGCTCCTGGGCATTGACGCGGATAAAGTTAAGGTCATATGGACCATCCGGTCCGAATACAGCCTCTACTTCATCGCCCTCATCCTTACGGAGAAGACCGTGATCTACAAACACACATGTAAGCTGCTTGCCTACTGCCTTAGCAAGAAGTACTGCTGCAACCGATGAATCAACACCGCCGGAAAGAGCACACAGAACCTTGCCGCTGCCAATCTTAGTGCGGAGTGACTTAATCGTGTTATCTACAAATGAATCCATCTTCCAGTCACCTGCACAGTTACATACATCAAAGAGGAAGTTGTGAAGCATCTTCTTACCTTCCTGCGTGTGCATAACCTCCGGGTGGAACTGGACTGCATAAAGCTTTCTTGTCTTATTCTCCATTGCTGCAACAGGACAGTTCTTTGTTGTTCCTGTTACCTTGAAACCCTCTGGAGCTTCAGCAATGTAATCTGTATGGCTCATCCATGTTACAGTCTTGCTGCTTACGTTGTGGAACAGAAGTGACTTACTGTCAACCTCGACTTCCGTCTTGCCATATTCACTTACAGGTGCTGTTGCAACAGTACCACCAAGCTTGTACGCCATGAGCTGACAGCCGTAGCAAATTCCCAGAATTGGTACTCCTGCGTCAAATATAGCCTTGTCATATGTAGGTGATGTTTCATCATATACACTGTTAGGGCCGCCTGTAAATATAATTCCCTTTGGCTTTTTGGCAAGAATCTCATCGAGACTCATAGTATAAGGTACTATCTCACAGTAAACATTACACTCTCTGACTCTTCTGGCTATCAGCTGATTATACTGTCCACCAAAATCAAGAACCAATACGAGTTCCTTTTTCATTCTTCTCCTCCGTTCCACGCGCGCAGGCGCATGCTGATAATTAATTCAAATCTGTAAATTTTATTATACAAAATTCCACCGGATATATCAACCTCATAATCCGGCTTAAATACAAGAATTTTTTGGATATAAATTGGGATATAAATTTTATTTTGCTGCGATATTTTGCAACAAATACATTTTATATATTGTAATATAAATGAAGACGCATCTTCAATACCTTTGCGAGGGGGACAACCAATGAACTGGCAGGATAACAAACCTGATTTTGAACGGCTAATGAAGCTGTATGGCTCTGATGTGTACCGCATGTCCGTGCTAAGGCTTCAGGATGCCGAGGAAGCCAAAGATGTATTTCAGACAGTATTTATGCGGCTTTACTGCTGTAATAAGGATTTTGAGTCCGACAGCCACATACGGCACTGGCTTCTCAAAGTAACCGTAAATGAATGTATCAATATCCACAAAAGCGCATGGAAGCGTCATGTCATGTCTGCATCCGGCAGCACAGCTGACCGAATAGATGCTGCTGACACAACATACGGTAATCCGTGTAGTGAATATAATAATTGCATCAATGAGCGAACCGGCATCTGGGACGTTGTGAGCAGCCTCCCGCCCAAATACCGTGATGTCATTTTCCTGTATTACTACGAAGAACTTTCAACCGCTGAGATTGCCGGTATTCTTGGCATAATGCAGACAGGCGTGCGCTCGCGGCTCAAACGTGCACGCGACATTCTTAAGAAGGAGGCCGATAATTATGAATTTTAAAGATGAATTTAACAAATGCTGTTCCAATATAAATGTACCCGACAGCATTTACAGGGATACGCTTGACAATATTTACAAGCAGACAACAGATGCTGCCGGGCAGGCTAAGATAAACACATCCATTATGAAGCGCATCAGGACAAACATGCAAAACAAGTCCCGTACCCCACTGCGTGTTACCGCTGCAATAGCGTGCGCGGTTATCATCGCCGTTATCACTGTAACCGGCGTGTCCGCATTGAGACAGCTCAACAAAAATGACGGAGGTATTGGTGGTATTTATCCCGAACCTGTCTATAATGCCGTTGGAATAAAGCCATTTACAGTGCTTGCCGGACCTTCCAGTGAAGCCGTAACCAAAAGCGGCATCACAATATTTCCGATTCCAATGAATATATGTGGAACCGGCAATGCTGCTTCTGATACAATATATGATTTCAGTGCCCTCCCGGATTCATGGACAATTGCAGGCATATATGACGTTAATCTTTCGGTTTCCGGAAGCAATATAAGCCGGATAGAATATCTTTCATCAAGTGATAACTTTATATTTCTTCCTGCGGATACTGATGATACAGGCAGCATTGTCTTCAGCAGTGCCGGAACCTCCTACAGTATCGTGATTAGCGATATTGAAAGCAGCTTCGCTGCGGACGATGGCATTTACATTGCATTAATCACCAATGGCAAAGCCTTGGAAGAGGAAGATCCGGCGGCAGATATAACCGCATGTGTAACATTTGATGACGGAAGCATCTCCGTCAACCGGTATAGGCTGGCATCCGGTGACAGTACCATGAATAATAACAGTATCAATATAAAGCTTGAAACCGATTACGCAGAAGCCGCAAGCCTCGCCGCACAGGACGCTCTGGATAAGGCTGATGCCGCCAGGCAGGCCGGGGCTGATGCTGCCGAAGAAGCCGTTAACCGGGCTAAAGCCGCCGAGCAGGCTGAGATTGAGCGCATGAAGCAGGATTACAGCAGACAGGCAGAGATTGCCCGTATGAAGCAAGAGGCTGTCTGCATAAGCGAATCGATTGCAAGAGAAAAAGCTTCCATTGCAAAAGAGAATGCACTTAAGCAATCAGCCTCAGCTGCACAGCGCTCCAACTAAATATGTTTAATTCCTCATATTTATAATCAGTCCCTCTTCTTGTAGTTCTCGTAGCTGTGCTCTACCTTTGGTGTCTGCGCCCAGAGCTCGTCAGCGCGTGGCTGCCAGTTCTTTGCATACTGCTCACACTTGCCACAGAGATGCTCTACGCTCTCAGGTGACTGAAGGTCTGTTGACTTTGCTCCCGTCTCCTTAACCATTCTCTGAAGAATCTCAGGATTCTCAAGCATTGGACATGGACGAAGGTGATTTTCATTGAATGGCTGGTTATCTCTGTATGCCATAAACAATGGCTGGTGAAGTATCTCAAGGAGTGAATGTGTTCTTATGTTAGCTCCTGAGTAATGGATGAATACGCAAGGCTCTGCATCACCATTTGCATTAATATGAAAATAATTTCTGCCACCTGCAATACATCCGCCTACGAACTCACCATCATTCTGGAAGTCCATTGTGAAGAGACCCTTGCCCGTTGTAAGCTTTCTTATCTCACGGACTCTTGTTCTCATGTATGTTCTCTGCTCAACTGTCGGAAGCAGGTCAACGGCTGCATCATTGCCGACAGGCATGTAATGGAAGTAAAATGCGTAACGGCATCCCTTATCAACCATGAGGTCAACGAATTCATCACTTGTTACAGTCTCAATATTCTTTGATGTGTAGCAGATTGAAGTACCGAAGATAAGTCCATTTTCCTTAAGGAGATCCATGGCATGCATAACCTTGCCGTATACTCCGTCACCTCTTCTGAGGTCATTAACAGCTTCAAAGCCCTCAAGACTGATTGCAAGGTAAAGGTTGCCTACGCGGAGCATTTCATTACAAAATGCCTCATCAACAAGTGTACCGTTTGTGTATGCAAGGAATGCACAGTCATTGTGCTTCTCGCAAAGCTTAATTATATCTGCCTTCCTTACAAGCGGCTCGCCGCCTGTGAACATATACAGATAGATACCAAGCTCTTTGCCCTGCTTGATAAGATTATCCATCTCATCAAATGTAAGATTCAGCTTGTTACCATACTCTGCTGCCCAGCAGCCTGTGCAGTGAAGGTTACATGCACTGGTAGGATCCATAAGAATCAGCCATGGCACGTTGCACTGGTGTACCTCGCGCATCTTTCTGATTGTCTTTGTTCCGTGGAAGAATGCCTCATATCCAAGATTAAGCGCTGCTGTCTTGAGTACATGCGGATCAATCTCATCAAGCACTTTGTTGATGTACTTATTGAATGCTCCATCCTTGTCACGGATCATTTTCCTGATATTATCATAATCAAGGTCAAGCTTCTCATCTCCCATATACTTCTGCATAAGGTCAACAATCTTAACTATTGCCTCTTCTCTGTTCTTGTCAACATCCTTAAGCACTACATCAATTGCCTTACTGAATGCCAGTCTTGCTGCTGCATGTGTCATCGTTCCCATATTAGTCTCCATTCCGTGTATGTCTCATTATATGACATACATCTGCATTTTTATTTGTGTTTTATAATGAATCAATCATTCTTACCGTATCATGTACGACCCAAAAGTTAAGCACTCCGTCAATTACAAGATTAATCCCTATGAGCACCATAACGAATTCCACAACCTTAAGCGGAATTACAAGAAGCATTGCTCCGAGCGCGCCTGCAATAACTGCAAGTATAAGTATCAGCCACCACTTACTTATGCCGAACCTTTTGGCATCAAGCGATGTCTGTATCTTAAATACCGCATCAATCAATACAATAACTCCGATAAATGCAGGTATAAGCTCTGCTATCCATTCCGTCCTGAACAAAAATATACATCCCGCTACAAGCGAAAATATTCCCATCGCCAGGTCGAACTGAAATGCAAGCTGATACATATCATGTGAAAAGTAACCCAGAAGTCTTATTATTCCATAGAACATAAGCACAACTCCAAGCACCCTGCACACTGTTAACATAGCCGTCTGCGGTCGTATTATCAGGTAAATTCCTATTACAATAAGCACAATTGACAGTATGCTGTATGCCAGCTTTGTTCTTTTAAGGGAATTCATATCTGCATCACTCCTTTCCCTATCAATTGGCATCATTTTATTAGTTTTTCCGACAAAATCCAACAGACAAAAAAAGCCGGATGCACAAAATTTGTGCACCCGGGCATTTTTGTCTAAATTTTAACTATCTTTATTTAAGATACTTCTTAACATACTGTCCTGTATATGAGTTCTTAACCTTCGCAACCTGCTCCGGCGTTCCTTTGGCAATGACGGTTCCGCCGCCATCTCCACCTTCGGGTCCCATATCTATTATATAATCTGCGGTCTTAATGACATCAAGATTATGTTCAATCACGACTACTGTATTACCGCCGTCTGCAAGCTTATGAAGAATCTCAACAAGCTTATGCACATCGGCAAAGTGAAGTCCCGTTGTAGGCTCATCAAGTATATACATCGTTCTTCCGGTGCTGCGCCTTGAAAGCTCCGTTGCAAGCTTTATCCTCTGAGCCTCACCGCCCGACAGCTCCGTTGACGGCTGCCCCAGCCTGATATATGAGAGTCCGACATCATTAAGAGTCTCAATCTTACGTCTGATTGAAGGCACATTCTCAAAAAATGTAACCGCCTCCTCAACTGTCATATTAAGTATATCGTAGATATTCTTACCTCTGTAACGTACCTCAAGCGTCTCCCTGTTATATCTCTTACCGCCGCATACTTCACACGGAACATATACATCAGGCAGAAAATGCATCTCTATCTTAAGTATTCCGTCTCCGTTACATGCCTCGCATCGTCCACCCTTCACATTAAAGCTGAATCTGCCCTTGCTGTAACCACGTTCCTTGGCATCCTTTGTTGCCGCAAACAGGTCTCTTATCATATCAAATACACCTGTATACGTCGCCGGATTAGATCTCGGTGTACGCCCGATAGGTGACTGGTCAATCGTAATTACCTTGTCCAGTTTCCCGATTCCTATAATGTCATCATGCTCTCCCGGAATCGTTCTTGCACGGTTGAGGTCTCTTGACAGTCTCTTGTTAAGAATCTCATTGACAAGAGAACTCTTACCCGAACCCGACACACCGGTAACACAGGTAAATACGCCAATCGGTATATCTACATCTATATTCCTGAGGTTATGTTCTCTTGCCCCCTTAATCGTTATAAAATCAACCGGCTTGCGTCTTGTCTTCGGCACCGGAATCCTAAGTCTTCCGCTGAGGTATGCTCCGGTTATGGAATCAGGATTCTTCATTATCTCTTCCGCTGTTCCGACTGCTACCACCTGTCCGCCGTGTTCTCCGGCTCCCGGTCCTATATCGACTATACAGTCCGCTGCCCTCATCGTATCCTCATCATGCTCAACAACTATGACTGAATTACCGAGGTCTCTTAAATGGGTAAGCGTTGCAAGCAGCTTGTCATTATCCCTCTGATGAAGGCCTATACTTGGCTCATCAAGAATATACGCAACACCTACAAGTCCCGAACCTATCTGTGTGGCAAGCCTTATTCTCTGAGCCTCTCCTCCTGAAAGTGTTCCCGTTGCACGGCTTAAGCTCAGATAATCAAGTCCTACATCAATAAGAAACTGTATTCTTGCCTTAATCTCTCTGAGTACCTGTTCTCCGATTGCAAGCTGGAAGCTTGATAACTTCATATTATCAAGAAAATCCTTAAGCTTCGCGATAGACATATCTGTTATCTCAAATATATTCTTATCACCTACAGTAACCGCAAGTGACTCCTTCTTAAGCCTCTGTCCGTGGCACTCTGAACATGGTGTTATCCGCATGAACTGCTCATACTCCTGCTTGGTCGTCTCAGATGCAGTCTCCCTGTAACGTCTCTCAACATTCTTAATAAGTCCTTCAAATGCCACATCATAGACACCGACACCTCTCTGTCCCCTGTAATGTACCTGTACTGTATGACCTTTTGTTCCATGGATAATAATATCCTTTATGTCATCCGGGTAATCCTTGAATGGTGTATCAACCGAGAAACCATACTCCCTGGCAAGCGCATCAATTATCGCCCTCGTATAGCTTGTCTTATCCGTTACAGACTGCCAGCCAAGCACTACTATCGCACCTTCACTTATTGAAAGTCTCTTATCCGGAATCATAAGGTCTACGTCAAATTCCATCTTATATCCAAGCCCGAAGCATACGGGACACGCACCGAACGGATTATTGAACGAAAAGCTTCTCGGCTCTACTTCATCTATGCTTATTCCGCAGTCAGGGCATGAAAAGCTCTGGCTGAAATGCATCTCTTCTCCTCCTATGACATCAATAGTCATAAGTCCTTCTGCCAGCTTAAGTGCCGTCTCTATCGAATCCGTAAGTCTCTTCTGTATTCCGTCTCTTACAGACAGTCGGTCCACAATAATATCAATATTATGCTTCTTATTCTTATCGAGCTTAATCTCATCAGTAAGCTCATACATGCTTCCATCCACATTAACGCGCACATATCCGCTCTTCTTGGCCTGCTCAAAAAGCTTCACGTGTTCACCCTTACGTCCTCTTACAACGGGTGCAAGTACCTGAATCTTAGTACGCTCCGGAAGTGCCATTATCTGGTCTGCCATCTGGTCAACAGTCTGCTTACGTATCTCTCGTCCGCACTTAGGGCAGTGTGGTATTCCGGCTCGTGCATACAGGAGCCTGAAATAATCATATATCTCTGTGACTGTTCCAACCGTAGACCTTGGATTGCGGTTAGTTGACTTCTGGTCTATTGATATTGCCGGTGACAGTCCTTCAATGCTCTCTACATCCGGCTTCTCCATCTGCCCGAGGAACTGTCTTGCATACGAAGATAATGATTCCATGTATCTTCTCTGTCCCTCTGCATATATCGTGTCAAATGCAAGTGAACTCTTACCCGAGCCGCTCAGTCCCGTAAGCACCACAAGTTCATTGCGCGGTATATCCACATCGATATTCTTAAGATTATGCTCATTAGCGCCTCGTATCTTAATATACGTCCTGTTCAAATTACCTTTTACAGCCATTACTTTTTGTTATACACCTTTCTAATATACCTGAATGTTTCTTTTTCTCCCTTGTCCTTAAGCATATTAAGCAGAAGCTCAATATCCTTCGCCGTATCAGGATGAAGTCTGCGGGACTTTTCCCGGTAGTAATACTCTATCGAATCCGCGTCCGTATATGACGCACCATTATATATCTTGGATGCCGCCACTCTGTCACAGAACATCTCCACAACATACTTCTTGGGCATCGGAACCGGCTCAACCTGACGTGTTGTCAGGTTATAATCCGTCCAATACTCAAAATGATGCGGGTTACGGCCTTTGTGGTGTATCCATGCAACAGAATATCCTATTGTCTCTCTCTCCGCTTCATTAGGGCTCCTTGTTCCCTGATAATATCTGGCACCCGTCATGAATTCCACAGGTGAATACTTGGACAGGTCATGCCTTAATCCCTGCCGGAATATTCCCGCCTTAAAACAATGCATCATTACCTTATGCCTGTGTCTTGTTATTGTGCGAAGATGCCCGAAGAACTTCTTCGCAGTAATCTTATACCTGTCCATTAATATGTTTCCTTACCTCAATCATCTGGTCTCTGAGCTGTGCTGCCTCCTCAAAATTAAGCTCTGCTGCAGCCCTGTGCATATTCTTCTCTATCTGTCTTGCGACCTTCTCAAGCTCCCTGCGGCTCATCGATTCATAATCCTTCTCAAGGTTCATGGTATCCTTAGGCTCAGCCGCCCTGCTTATGCTGATAAGGTCTCTTACCGCCTTCTGTATAGTCTTAGGCGTTATGTTATGTTCCTCATTATACTTCTGCTGTATTGCACGTCTTCTCTCTGTCTCGTCTATAGCCTGTCTCATCGAATCCGTAATCGTATCGGCGTACATTATTACATGTCCTTCAGAATTACGCGCGGCACGTCCGATAGTCTGTATAAGAGATGTCTCTGTTCTTAAGAAACCTTCCTTATCGGCATCAAGTATCGCAACAAGTGTAATCTCAGGTATATCAAGTCCCTCTCGCAGAAGATTGATTCCGACAAGCACATCAAATACATCAAGTCTCATATCACGTATAATCTTGGTTCTCTCAAGCGCATCTATATCTGAATGAAGATATCTTACACGTATTCCTACCTCCTTCAGATACTTGGTAAGATCCTCTGCCATATTCTTGGTAAGTGTGGTAACCAGAACCTTATGCTTATTCTTTGTCTCTTTATTAATCTCTGTTATAAGATCATCAATCTGCCCTTCCACAGGTCTTACCGATATCTCCGGATCCAGAAGTCCCGTAGGTCTTATAATCTGTTCCGCTCTGAGCAGTTCATGGTCTGCCTCGTACTGTGCCGGTGTTGCCGACACAAAAAGCATCTGGTCTATCTTACTCTCAAACTCCTGAAAATTAAGTGGTCTGTTATCCTTTGCTGACGGAAGCCTGAATCCATAATCAACCAGCGTTGTCTTACGTGACTGGTCACCTGCATACATTCCTCTTATCTGCGGCACCGTAATATGTGACTCATCTATTATTATAAGAAAATCCTTAGGAAAATAATCAATCAGTGTATATGGCGGCATTCCCGGTGCAAGTCCCGTAAGATGTCTCGAGTAATTCTCTATTCCTGAGCAGAACCCTGTCTCCTGGAGCATCTCTATGTCAAAATTCGTGCGTTCCTCTATACGCTGCGCCTCGATCAGCTTATCTTCGCTCTTAAAATACTTAATACGCTCCTCTAATTCCGCCTTAATTCCTGCTATGGCAGCCTCCATCTTCTCCTTCTCAACAATATAATGTGAGTTGGGAAATATTGCGACATGTTCAAGAACTGACTTAATCTCTCCGGTAAGCGTATCCACTTCCGTAATTCTGTCTACCTCATCACCGAAGAATTCCACACGTACCGCATCACCGCTCGAAGCTGACGGATATATCTCAACGACATCTCCATGCACCCTGAACGTACCACGCTTAAAATCCATCTCATTGCGCACATACTGCATGTCCACAAGCTTGCGTATAACATCATCTCTGTCAGCTTCCATCCCGGGTCTTAAGGATACAACCATATTACGATAATCGATAGGCGCACCAAGTCCGTATATACACGACACAGATGAAACTATAATAACATCATTACGCTCTGACAAAGCTGCTGTTGCCGAATGTCTCAGCTTATCAATCTCATCATTGATAGATGAATCCTTGGCTATATAGGTATCACTTGAAGGGACATACGCCTCCGGCTGATAATAATCATAATAGGAGACAAAGTACTCAACTGCATTCTCCGGAAAGAACTCCTTCATCTCCCCGTACAGCTGTGCGGCAAGCGTCTTATTATGAGAGATAATAAGCGTCGGCTTCTGAAGCTTCTGTATTATATTCGCCATTGTAAATGTCTTGCCTGAGCCTGTTACACCAACAAGCGTCTGAAACTGGTTGCCTTCCATAAATCCTGCAACAAGCCTGTCTATTGCCTGCGGCTGGTCACCGGTAGGCTGATATTCACTGTGAAGTCTGAATTCCATAACAATCCCCATTCCTGCCCGGCTTTCAGGGCATCCCAAGTTTGTGTACAAACATATTTCCCGATAATTCATTATATCATTCTACACTTAAAATGTACAGCAAAATCGAATAGTTGTTCTATTGCGTTATTCCGGAATTTTATAAAAAATGGCGTGCCTCAATGAATTTTCATTTATGGCACACCATTTTCATCTTATTATTTTATTACCCGGTTAAATAAAAGTTATCTTTCGGATTCCCTGTTCTTACTGCTGTATGTAATTCCTAATAATACTGCAGCACTTACGGCAATCAGTGCCATAAGAATTACTACCGGAGTTCTGTCACCTGTCTGTGTCGAAGATACATTTTCTCCTGTCTGTACCACGTCAGAAGCAGCTTCCTTATAAGCTATTGCAAACGGACTGAGCTCTGAAACTTCCACACTAAGTCCATCTGATATCACATACGGATCCATTACATCGAGCACTCCTGATTTAAGCAGATGCAGAACCTTGAATGTATATGTCTGTGCATCTGTCCCCTCAGGATATGCAAATGTCACAGTAATATTTCCATCGAATGTAAGCGGATTACCTGCGGCATCTACAAGCTCTACTTCGTAATATACAAACTGCATATTTTCCAAATCCATATTCTGATTTGCTACAGCCTGTCTTATTCTGTCTGCCTCACTCTGTCCCGCAGTCTTTGGTATTGCGCGCAAATATACATTACCGGAATTAACTGCGATACCTGCCGCATTCTTAATTACTGTTCCATTCTTTACTGATACTGTTGCATTAATGCCCGATACATTAAGACTTCCCGATGCTGCAGTTGAAGCAGCTGCATTGCCTGCCTTTGCTGAATCATCTGCACCATTATTGTCGTCACTGTTTCCTGTTGTGTCTGAAGCTGTCTGTGCTGTCGTTGTAGGCTGTGGCTTCGTTGCTGCCTGTGCTGTCGTTGTCGGCTGTGGCTTCGTTGCTGCCTGCGCCGTTGTTGTCGGCTGTGGCTTCGTTGTATCCTGCTTATCCAGTGCTTTATATGATCTTACATCCATTGTACCTCTTACTTCCGGCACAACTGCGCTATATACAACGCGGTTACTTATTACAGTTGAAACCCCTCCAGCCGGTGAATAAGTAGTTCCGCCAAGCTTCGTCAGCTTACTTAAGTCATCCGCCGAGGCAGTATATGTAATGGCATTGCCATCCTCAACAACCGATATATACACATACCCGGAATCAACCGATATGCTTCCGGAAGATGCGCCCTGTGATATACCGTTAAGCTTATATGTATCTGTACTGCCATTTGCATCGATTACCCTTAACTTTGCAATCTTATCTCCGCTATTGTATGTGTTCAATATATATGTCACACCATCTGACACAGCTACCGCGTTAGATACCGAATATGCTGAAGTATCCGACATAATATTATGCCATTTTCCATTTTCCAATACTGCTGCATTAGCAGAGCCGTTAGAAAAGCTGAAATTGCCATATGCAACAGCAGGTACGCCATTATAATCAAATATCTCCGGAGAATTAATGCTGTTTACATCAATTGCTTCTCCGGTTTCTGTAAGTCTGCCGTCAATGAGTTTATACAGCTTTGCTGACTTTCCATTATTATCAATCAGTGCATATAATGAACCGCCCGCAACTCCCAATGCCGGTGCATTAGCTGTATATCCTTCAATTACATCTACCTGCTGCCATACGCCATTATTATACTTTTTAAGTATTGTCCGCCCCTGTCCTGATGAATAATCCGCAATGAGTACATATGAAGTTCCATCATACGCAGCTATTGAGGTTTTTATACCTGATGAACCCGATGCACACTCACCAAGATTTTTCCAGTCAGATCCATCATATTTTAATATATTTGCCGAACGTATATCTTCCGCAAGTATATAAATATCATTGCCATCTGCCACAGCCTTTGCAGCTGATGCAGTAATTGATGAGAACGGACTCGTGCCATCACGGTCTGTCACAGGACTCCACAGCTTGAGAGCGCTATAGTCCGCAAACTGTATATTAAAACTTACTGAATCGTCTGTCTGTGCAGTAACATTTATCTTTATTCCTGAATTACGCCCATCCGAATAACAGATAGCATCATCCGTTATCTTCTTATTCATATCAAGACTGCCTATCTCCTGACGTGTTGCTTTGTATGACGCAAGTCCCACCTGTGCATTCTCAACAATACCGTCAGAGGCAGTTATACTTGTATCTCCCGGTCTGAATACATATATATAATCTTTTCCCTGAAGATTTCCCTCATCCTTAAGTGAAGGATTGACTCTGTAAACTATAAGTCCATCTCCCGGTGCACCTCGGTCAAGTGACTTATTATCACTTTTTGAACCTGCTTTGCGATATTCAACAACAAAGTACTCTGAGGCTGACATAGGCGTATAGAACTTCAGTGCCTGAACTTTATCCGCATCATTGTATGCAGCTGCAGCATCATATAATACATACGAATTATCAGCTGCCGGCTTCTCATTAACAGTAGTCCATCCGATTGCCTCTCTTGTGACAGCAAGCGGCCAAGGTCTCCGACCCGGCACACCCATCGGATCCCATATGCCTACAGGATTCTCACCACTGCCCGCATACTGGTAAGATGACCGGTAATAATCAGGTATTCCAAATGTATGTATATACTCATGTGCTGCCGTGTGGATATCAAACGTTCCGGTTGGAAGTGCCGCACTTGTCCTATTCTCTATCACATTGTATGCACCTATCTTCCTGCCTGCGAAGCTTGACGTATTACCGCCTGTTGAGGAATGTGGTGTAAACTGATTCTGTGATGTTACAGATGGTATAATCATAAAATTATCTATTATGCCATCATTATTAAGGTCCAGCTGTGCACCATCATAAGACGGATATGCTTCACCCAGCTTCCGGGCTATCTCATCAATCATAAGCGCCTCACCCGTTGCACCTTTATAATTATCAACAGTATTATCCATCTCTATGTATGTCACAGTACCGTCATCATTAGTCTGTGGAAATACAGAGTCAACCTGATGCCTGCCTCCCGATATATCATAAAAATATTCTTTAAAAGAACCTTTCCAGAACTTGTCATTCTGTCCGTTGAATGTTCTCTGAAAATACTCCCAATATGTTCTTGGAGCACCTTCTATCGCACTTGTATACGCCTTATTATATCCGCTGACAGAATAATCCGATGTGTCTCCCGCGAACTTCACAACAACCACCACATTAGCAGCTTTTACAACAGGCTGGGCAGCGTCAACTTTTCTGATTGTTCCTGATATGTTATCAGGTAATACTATCATTCCCACTGCCAGCGAAACCGCTGCAACCATGCCTGTTACTTTCTTTATAAAGCTGTAGCTTTTAGTTCTTGTTTTTCCATATGTTTTTTTCTTCATACGCAATTCCTCTCTCATATTTATCTGTCTTATTGACATGAATCTGTCATTAAGCATCATTGCTTCCGTACTAACGTGTTATATCACCTTTTATAACTTCAATTGCCTTCTGCAGCTGGTTATCCTTAGAGGCATCATATTCTGTAAGATTATTGAATTCATCTGACAATTCTTCCACAATATCAGGTGTAACACCATGTCCATGGATATCCTGTCCTTTCGGTGTAAAATACTTAGCCATCGTGTATTTTATTGCACTTCCGTCAGACATTCTTCTTATAGTCTGGACAATTCCCTTGCCAAATGTCTGAGTACCGATAATTGTCCCTGCTCCGTAATCCTGCACTGCTCCGGCAAATATCTCAGATGCGCTTGCGCTCTCACCATTAACAAGCACTGCAAGAGGAACATCTATCACATCAGGATTGCTTCCGTTATATTCCTGACGATTGCCGTATTTGTCCTCAGTATATACTATAAGCCCATCCGGAAGGATCTCATCAAGCATATCAACAACAACATTCAGCAGTCCACCCGGATTAGAACGGATATCAATTACAAGCCCTTTCATGCCCAGTGTCTCAAGCTGCGCATATGCTTCCTTAAACTGTTGTGCCGTAACCTTATCAAATTCACTTATCGTAATCAGTCCCACTGAGTCATCCAGCATCTCATACGCAACAGTCTTTATCTCTACCTTGCGTCTTGCTACCGTAAGTTCCGTAATATCATCGGAACCATCCCGCCTGATTCCGATATTAACAGTTGTTCCCTCGTCACCTTTAATCTTGGCTACAACTGAATTCAGATCCTGATCTGCTACCGATTCACCATTAACAGTAACTATAACATCATTCTTGCGCATTCCCGCCTCTTTGCCGGGTGCTCCATCATATGGCTCCACAACAAGTATTGTACCATCATCATTCTTACGCACAACGACACCTATTCCGTAATACGCACCATTACTGCTCTCCTGTATCTTAGCATATTCGTCTGCAGTATAGTAGACTGTATACTTATCTCCATACGCATTAACATATGCCTTGTAAATATTATCAAGGACTTTACTGTCATCTATATCATCAAAATAAAAATCCTTAAGCGTCTGGTCTATAAGATTGAGCTTCTGCTCAGCCTCTGTTCCAATACCTGTGTTCCCATCATATGTCTCACTCTGGATATAAATACTTCCGTCAGTATCAGGTCTTATATATCCTTTCTTAACCGCTGCCGCAATGACAACGGCACATATTGCAAGCATTGTAAATGAACCGATAAGTAATCCCTGTATAACACCGCTTCTGTGGCGTTCCTTCTGTATTACGTTTTTTTCATTTACATTGTTATCATTATCAAAATTATCCATTACTGCCTCACTTCAAAATATAAAATTACCTATATGGCTTTATCCAAAGTATGACATAGGATTGACATATTTGCCGTTAAGTCTTACACCAAAATGCAGATGAACGCCGGTTGAATTACCTGTAGTTCCCATGAGTGCTATTGTATCACCTTTCTTAACTTTGGTTCCCTCAGATACAAGCAGCTTTGAACAGTGCATATAGACCGTCATAAGTCCGTTGCCATGATTAATCCATATCCAGTTACCCGCTGAACTGCTGTATGTTGCAAGAGTTACCGTGCCATCATATGCTGCATATATCGGATCTCCCGACACACCTCTTGTCTTGGCTCCTATATCCACGCCATGATGCGGTGATGACCTGTCCTCCATATCTCCGTAAGGAGAGGTAATTCTTGTCGAAGGTGTCGGCCACTTGAACTTACCACCATCGTATGTAGGAACCGTCACTGCAGGTGTTGTTCCATTCTTTTTGGCTTCCTCTGCCTTACGTCTCGCTTCTTCCTCCTGACGCTTTATCTCAGCCTCCATCGCAAGAATGGCAGCTTCCTGTTCCTTCTTGTCTTTTTCAAGCTGTGCCTGATATGCTTTGGCATCTGCGGATTTGTTGTCAAGTTTCTGAAGTTCATTCACCTTGGTGCTCTGTATGAGTGCAAGTGCCTGCTTCTGTCCTTCCACTTCTACCTGCATCTGTTCAAGTGACGTAAGATCTGCTTCAAGAAGCTCTTTAGTCTCCGCAATCTGCTGTTCCGTAGCTGCATATTGATCAAGCATCTGCCTGTCATACTCTGTAATCTTATTAATATATTCTGCCTTATTAAGAAGATCTGACATATCCTGTGCAGTTATCAGCATGTTAAGGTATGATGAATCGGTTCCATTCTCATACATATATTTTATGCGGAGCTTCATAGATTCATACTGTTCCTGTGACTGCTGCTGTACAGTCTCAAGCATCTCCTGTGCCTGTGTTATCTCATTTTTCTTATCTTCTATCTGTATTCCCAGAGAATTAATATCTCCGTCTATTGAAGCAAGATTACTGTCAAGTTCCTTAATGTAGCTCTCAATATTTTTTTTATCCTTATTAAGCTGGCTTAACTGATTCTGAACATCCTGCAGCTTCTTCTCTATAGCAGCCTTGGCATCATTGGCATTAGACAGGTCCTGCTTGGTGTCCGCAAGTGCCGGTCTGTAAGACGTCAGTGAAAGGACTGACACCAATATCACAGCTGTAACCTTCTTCACAACAGATCGCATTCTCCCTTTATGCAGTCTTTTTTTCATTGTTCCCTCCATTATATACACAAAGGGGCTCCTACAACTGCGAATCTATTGTAAAAGCCCCTCTCCTTCTATGATTTCAATGATTATACGTTAGTATGCTTACGGAGTGCAAGTATACTTCCAAGGAAACCTATTCCGATTCCCACCCCCAGTGTTACAGGTGTAAGTACCCTGAATATACTTGATGCCGGAAGAAATGCAAGAATATTATTAAGTATTGAGAACTTGGCCAGCACATAATTAATAATATTCGCATACATGTATCTTATTATAATAAGCGGAATAATTGAACCAATCATACCGATAACTACACCTTCAACAACGAATGGTGCGTTAACAAACATATCAGTTGCACCAATCAGCTTCATAATTGATATCTCATCCTTACGTACAGTAACACCGATAACTACAGTATTCATAATAAGGAAAATAGATACTGCAAGAAGTATTACGATGATTGCCACAGATGCATATCCTACAAGTATTGCCACATTAGAAAGACTGCTTGCCATAACATCCGAACGGTTAACCTGTCTTATACCATCCATATTCTCAAGATATGTTACAAGCGTAGGCTGCATTGATGCATCATTAAGATATACCGAGTAAGAATCTGAAGATGCCAGAGGATTGTCATCCTTGAAGCCTTCCGCCAGATCCTGATATTGTCCAAAATAATCTTTGCTGAATGTACTCCATGCTTCTTCGGCAGATGTATAGTGAATACTTGCGACCTCAACCCTGCTTTCTATATTCTTGCCTATATCTGACTTCTGCTGGTCTGACAGGCCTTCATCGAAGAATACGGTAACACATACTGAATTCTCCGCCTTCTTTACCATGTACTGGAAATTGGTAACAATCGAATAAAAAACTCCAAAAAGGAACAGACACGCAGTCATTGTTGCTATTGAGGCCAGTGAGAACATCTTATTACGATAGATATTCTTGAAGCCCTGTTTTATATTGTAACCTAAAGATCTAATCTTCATAGAAATAACCACCCTTTTCTACATCACTGATAATCTTGCCGTTATTCATGGTAATAGTACGCTTCTTCATAGCCTGTACAATCTCCATGTTATGAGTAACAACAAGTACTGTCGTGCCTCGCTTGTTAATCTCATCGAGGATCTTCATAATCTCCCATGAATTCTCCGGGTCAAGGTTACCTGTAGGCTCATCACACAGAAGAATTGACGGTTCATTAACAAGTGCTCTCGCAATGGCTACTCTCTGCTGCTCACCACCTGAAAGCTCGTTAGGGAACGACTTATACTTATCAAGCAGACCTACCATTGAAAGCATGGCAAGAACACGTCCTCTTATAATTCTTGAAGGAGCCTCTACCACCTTCATTGCAAATGCAATATTATCATACACATTACGGTCAGGCAGGAGACGGAAATCCTGGAACACAACGCCTATGTCACGTCGAAGTGAGGGAAGTCTCTTTCTTGTAATCTTATTAAGATACTTTTTGTTAACATATATCTTACCGGATGTTGCATCCAGTTCCTTAAGAAGCAGCTTGATAAGTGTAGACTTACCGGAACCGCTGTTACCGACTACAAATACAAACTCGCCCTTCTCAATCCTTAAATCTATTCCATTAAGTGCCGGTGTACCCGACGTATATTCCTTTGTTACATTTTCAAGTATAATCATGTTCTATGTGTTCCTTTCTAGAATGAATCCCTGTTCTCCACATACTTCATGTATTTTACTACCATAAGCGCTATCTTGAATGTAATCGCATCGTCAAACTTGCGCAGATCCAGGCCGGTCAGCTTCTTGATCTTTTCCAGACGGTACACCAGCGTGTTGCGGTGCACAAACAGGCCGCGGCTGGTTT
>ENA-ORNF01001445-ORNF01001445.1-human-gut-metagenome-genome-assembly--contig:-NODE-1445-length-20624-cov-12.497302_pt1 | contig 20624 bp, 21 predicted proteins | sample MGYA00242110_ERZ509012 | MGnify/ENA primary metagenome ERZ509012 (study PRJEB26280, sample SAMEA2338714) | human gut metagenome | biome: human gut; feature: human-associated habitat; material: faeces...
CTAAAAATAAAACAATTATAAACTTTTAACAATCCCTTAACGGGACACTAGTGATACTGTATGATTCTGCAGAGGTCCCCTTATTCACAATTCCGGCACGTACATCGAGATCTACTTTATCAGTAATAGTCCCAGGAGGGATTAGCGACAACCCCACATAGTCCGATTCTCCCGAACAAGAGGCCAATATTGTCAATATCAGCAAATTAGCCCCTAAAAGTATCCTTTTGATAGCGTTCATATATTTTTAATATTTTAATCACAACACAAATATAATTAAATTTTTTAATTATTGTTAAATTATTGTTAAATTTGTTTAAACATAAGGCATTTTTATCCAGATTCCAACCAACATCGCCAGAATAAAATAGACACTTTCCTTATAAATCTAATGACAACGTACCTTTTTATGGTTCTAATTAGATTATTCCGCACAAATAATAATTATTTTTAATAATTCATTTCCATTTAGATTGTTCAATTTATTATCTTTGTAGTCCATTACAAAGAATATTCATCACACAAACAACACTTTATAATGAACTCATTTCTAGACAATATAGAGGGCAAGGGAGCAATTATGAAGCAGAAAATCCTCGGTCTTTGCATAAACGATGGAGATTTCAGCATCGCAGAATTAAGCAAAGAACTGAATGCCAGCATCCCCACGGTCACAAGACTGATTGGAGAACTCATTGACGATGGGTTTCTTGAAGACCTCGGCAAAACAGGAACAACTGGAGGACGTCGCCCCAGCATTTATGGACTGAAACAATCCGCAGGATACTTCGTGGGGACCGACATACGGCGACACCATATAAGCATTGCCATCACCAATTTCAAAGGTAAACTTGTCGATTACAAAGAGGATATTCCCTTCGTGCTAGAAGGCAATGAAGCATCTCTGCTCAAGTTGGCAGTATTGCTCAGAAAGCACACAACCGCCCTGGGCATACCTCAGGAGAAGATTCTCGCATATGGAATCAACTTGACAGGACGGGTAAACCACGAAACAGGTTATAGTTTCTCATATTTCATCGGAGAGGACAAGCCGCTGTCACAAGTGCTTGAGAAAGAACTTGGCGCACCAGTATTTGTCGAAAATGATTCTCGCGCAATGGCTTATGGCGAGTATATCTGTGGAGAAGCCAACAATGAGAAGGACATGTTATTCATCAATCTGAGTTGGGGACTTGGAATGGGGATAATTACCGATGGAAAGTTATCATACGGTAAATCAGGATTCTCGGGAGAGATCGGTCATTTTCCAATGCTCAACAACGGACAGATTTGTCAATGCGGAAAAATCGGTTGTCTTGAAACGGGCGCTTCCGGCTCTGCCCTCCACAGAATTTTTGTCGAAAAGATAAAAGAAGGAAAAGCATCATCAGTGTCCACAAAAGTCAAGAATCCGGACAATATCGACATTGATGATATCCTCAACGCACTAATGGAAGAGGATGTGCTCGCAATTGAATGCGTTGAAGAAATCGGTTCTGTTCTCGGGCTGGCAATTGCGGGACTGATCAATATCTTCAACCCGGAACTGGTAGTAATCGGCGGAAGGCTGGCTATCGCAAAAGACTACCTGATGCTACCTATCAAGAGTGCCATCAATCGCCACTCGCTTATCATTGTAAGCAAGGACACAAGCATCAAATTCTCAAAACTCGGAAAGAAGGGTGGCCCTATCGGAGCTTGCATGCTATCGCGCAGCCGTCTGTTAGGGCTTCTTTAACAGCAGACGAAATTTCACCAGCGCCACCAGACTCGTCTCCCGGACGGAAATTTAACAGACCTGTTTTAAACAAGGTTGTTAAATTTTGAAAGTTTGTGAGTAATGTAGTAATTTTGCCGTTCGGAAAATTGTTGAACGACCACTAAAATAAATATAGGTATGATACAGTCAATGACAGGTTACGGCAAGGCGGAAGCGCAGCTCGAATCAGGGAAAATCACCATAGAGCTGAGGACATTGAACGGCAAGACAGCCGACATCAGCATAAAGTCACAGCTGCTGCCTAAAGACAAGGAACTGCTTGTCAGACAAAAGATTGCAGACAAGCTGCATAGGGGCACCATCGACTTTTTCGTCACATTCGAGGCCAATGCAGTATCTTCCGCAAAGCACATCAACCAGAGCCTCGCCGAAGAATATTACAGACAGATCAGCGCATTGTCAGAAAAGCTCGGGGTCAATGCAGACTCCGCATTGTTCCTGAATACTGTCTTGAGATTCCCGGATGTCATCGACAATACCAGACAGGATATCATCAATGACGAGAACTGGCCGGTTGTGGAGAAAGCCATCGACCAGGCCATCGACAACACAAACGACTACAGGTCTCGCGAGGGAGTCGCTCTGTACAAGGACGTTACAAGCAGAGTGAACAACATTCTCAAGTTCGAAGATGAGGTGGAATCGTTCGACGGAGAAAGAATCGCCACAGTAAGGGCGAAAATCGAGAAAGCCATCGCCGAACTCATGCTGAAACCAGACCAGAGCAGATTCGAGGAAGAGATGATCTACTACCTCGAGAAGTTCGACATCAATGAGGAAAAGGTACGCCTCCGCCAGCATTGCAAATACTTCATGGACACCATCGACGGCGAAGCGTTCCCTGGCAAGAAACTCGGATTCATCATCCAGGAAATGGGCCGTGAAATAAACACGACGGGGTCCAAGGCGAACCACGCCGGCATCCAGAAAATCGTAGTACGGATGAAGGACGAACTGGAAAAAATCCGCGAACAGTCAATGAACATCCTCTAAACGAGGATGTTTTTCGTATTGCCTATGAAATGGCTATAGGCACCACAGTCACCTCTATTCCCAAATCCTGAAGACTCTCCAGATACATCTGCGGGATATTCTCGTCGGTGATGATCCTGTCGATTTCACTGACGTCACAGATTTTGCTGAAGCCTTTCTTGCCGAACTTGCTGCTGTCCACCAACAGAACGGTCTGCTGGGAAGTATGCATCATCATCCTGTTCAGATTGGCCTCCATCATATTGGTCGTAGTGACACCGAACTCCAGGTCCACACCGTCGGCACCCATCAGCAGAAGATTGCAGTTGAAATACTTGAGCATGTCCTCGGCAAACGAACCGACCACGGACACAGAACTCTCACGGACGAGTCCGCCAAGCTGAACCACATCTATACCCTTGTTCTGAGACAAGAGTGAAGACGCTGACACTGAAGCAGATATGACAGTTATATCCTTCTTCTCCGCTATCTCTTTCGCCGCATACAGGATGGATGTGCCGGACGCCATCAGGATAGAGTCATGCTCATTGACAAGAGCTGCGGCAGCCTTGCCGATTGCCCTTTTCTCGAGCACGAACTGCTTTTCCTTCTCATTGATATGACGGTCGCCGATATATGGACTGATAGGAATAGCCCTGCCGTGGGTGCGGTAAAGTTTGTTCTGCTTCTCGAGCGCGGAAAGGTCCTTCCTTATGGTAACCTCGGAAACCTCCAGACGCTCCGCCAAATCAGAAACGGAGGCACTGCCCTGCAACTGCAGGATATTCAGAATAGACTTGTGCCTTTCGGACAATGACTTCAGCAGTTCCTGCTCAGAAATATTGGTGTTCATAGCAAGTTATTTATTCCGGTAAACATCCACCTGCCCCACGAACAAGCCCCAGCAGCCGTCCTGGACTATCGGAACCGGCCTGCCGTCCAGATTGTCCCTGTACTCGGCATCGGTCAGGAAAGTATGGGAGTGGCCGCCGACCACAAGGTCAATGTTCCTGGTCCCTGCCACAAGAGCAGGATCATTCATTCCCACGCTGTCTAAGCCGATATGGGTCAATGCTATCACCATATCGCAATGCTCTTCGTTCTTCAGATAGTCAGCCCACTTGTTGGCCACCTCGATATCATCGAAACGCTTCATCTTGTCGGCAATCGACTTCTGAACCACACGCGTGACATCCGTAAGCAGACCGATAACGCCGATTTTCATGCCGCCCTTGCGCACTATGGCATAAGGCTTTACATATTTGCCGAGAACAAGTTCCGAGAAATCATAGTTGGCGCAGACCACCGGGCACTTGAGATTGTCCAGACGGCGTGCGAGTTCATCAATCCCGTTGTCGAACTCGTGATTTCCGAGCGTCACCACATCATATTTCATCGCATTGATAAGATCAATCTCGATATCACCTCCGAGTTCCGTGAAATACGACGTTCCCTGACTGAAATCGCCGGCATGGAGAAGAAGGACATTCTTCTTGCCCACTGCAGTACGTACACTGTCCACATAGGCAGCACGTTCGATGACTCCGCCCATGCCCCCCTGCGCTCCGCCGTCACGAAGCGGTTCCTCGTGACTGTGGGTATCATTGACATGAAGGATTACAAGGTCCTGCGAAAATCCCAGGGCGCAAGCCGCCAATATGGAAACCAAAACTGAAATTATATGTTTCATACTATCGTCATTTTACTATTTTTACTCTGCCGTCCACCTGATACTCAACAGGTTTGCCCTCTGCAGTCAGAGACTTCACATGAGGCAGCACCACGTCTATCACATATTTGTCCAGAATCCGCACATCCAATGCATTCCGGCCGATATGGAAGCCGTCTCCACCATCGAGCAGGAAATCCACAGTCGTTACCCCGTACACCTTCTCGTCATCCAGCGGCTCACCACCTACCTCAGCGGAAACCAGATTGCCGGCCTTGTCAGCGACACATCTCACTCCCCCGATTACCTGCCAGCCTTCCGATGTCATCTGCTGGAGAATCACACGAATATCGCGGCCCTTCAGTTCCAGATAGCAAAGCTTGTTCTTGAACGGGAACATTGACAAGATATCATCCAGCAGGACGTCGCCCGCAGGCATCTCTACACGGATTCCGCCGAAATTGGCAAAGCCCACGTCCACCCTCTTTCCGGTAAGTTCAGAACACTTGGAGATAAGGAGGTCAATGAACCAGTCCGACAACGCGGACTCCGGAGCATGACTTACCATATGGCTGGTGGAATACGCCACAACCTGCTTGACGTCAGCCATTTTCGGCTGCGCCCCGATCATGACGGAAGCCACCTTCTTCGTAACGCCTTTCCTGAACACCTTGCCGTTCGGCGCATAGTATTTTCCGCAGCGCACCTCCCCCATCGCCTCTTTAACATTATCAGCAGAAGCTACCGTAACACCAGTTCTCGAACGGTCCATAGCCGTCCGTTTCCATTCCACCCGGAATCCGTCCGCATAGGACACGGACCAGGTCACAATCAGGGCCGCAAAAGCGACGAAGAATCTTTTCACACTCATATCTATTTCATTTTCAACCATTTCCAAAGGTCCTTGAAAGTAGATTTCTTACCGAACATAAGAATACCCACCTTGTAAATCTTTGCAGACAGCCAGGCGCACAGGACAAATGTCAGCACCAATATCGACACCGAAAGCACAATCTGCCAAGTCGGGACACCGAACAGCACCCTCGTCAGCATCACCATCGGAGAAGTGAACGGTATCATCGAGCCCCAGAACACCACGGCGCTGTCAGGCGACTTGTAGGCGAACATCGCTATCAGGAATCCTATCATCAGAGGAATCGTCAGAGGCAGCACAAGTTGCTGACTGTCAGCCTCATTCTCCACAGCCGAACCTATAGCGGCAAACATTGACGCATACAGGAGGTAGCCGAAGACGAAGAACAGGACGAACACCACGATAAGCTGCACATAATCGATACTGCCCAGGGTAGAAAGAATCGCTGACATCTCCGAAGGCACAGGAGCGCTCGCGGCATCCATTCCCGGCACCATCGCCATCTGCGCAGTCGGGTACGCCGTAGCAGCGCCGCTCAGGAACTCCGGCCCGGCAATTCCGCCGACTACCGCCAGAATCAGCATTGTCAATGCAATCCACATAAAGAATTGGGTCAATGCCACAAGGGCGACGCCTATAATCTTTCCGAACAGGAGTTCGGTGGCCTTCACTGAAGACACCAGCACCTCCACGACACGGCTGGCTTTCTCTTCAATGACCGAAGACATGACCATACCGCAGAACATCGAGATGAACATGTAGATGATCATGCCGAGAACCATTGACAGAATCATATAAAGTCCTGATTCATTGAGAGTTTCCTTGCCCTGTTCATCGATTTTGTATGAGACGAGACTGATGTCCGGCTTTACCTGCTCCATTATGTTCTCGAGTCCTTCTATATTGTAGGACTTGACTCTGTAGTCCTCGACAGCATCATTGATCTTATGCTCGATCGACTCGGAGGTCTCCATACCGAGCGGTTTGGACGCATATGAAACCGCTGACACAGTCTTTTTCGCTGAATCCAGAGGGCTGATAACCAGCAACGCATCCATTCCCACGCTGTCCAGTTTCATTTTCAGCACTTCCGGATCAGCATTTTCAAACTGCTGAAACTCTATGGTTTCCGTATTACTGAGGAAAGGCCTCACGATCCCGGACCCATCCACTACCGCCACTTTCTTGGACTCCTCTTTCGCCATCACCATGATGAGGGACGGCAGCATGCACAGGGCCGCGAACAATATCGGCACGAGGAACGTGGTGACGATGAACGACTTCTTCTTGACACGCGTCAGATATTCGCGCTTTATGATGATATTTACTATATGCAAGTTCATGATTTCCCGATTTTATTTGCCCTCTGTAACCAGTTTGATGAATATGTCATTCATTCTCGGAAGCAGTTCTTTGAATGAATTCACGAGCAGGCCCTGGCCTATCACTGTCGTAAGCACCTCATTGCCAAGTCCTTCGTGATCGAGCGAAAGCACAGCCGTATGGCGGCCGTTGTCATCATCATCGGAAATGACCGAGAACAGTCCCTCGACCGGAACCAATACGTTTTCTCCGGAATAGATGAGTTCCACGTGATTGTTTCCGTATTGTCTGCGGATTTCATCCACTCCGCCGGAAAGCACCAGATGGGACTTGTTTATCAATGCGATATTGTCGCACAGTTCCTCGACCGACTCCATATTGTGGGTGGAAAGGATGATGGTCGCCCCCTGCTCTTTCAGCTCCAGGATTTCTTTCCGGATGAGCTCTGCATTGACAGGATCAAAACCGGAAAACGGCTCGTCCAATATCATCAGCGACGGCTTGTGCACGACAGTGGTGATGAACTGGACCTTCTGCGCCATACCCTTGGAGAGCTCCTCCACCTTCTTCTTCCACCAGTCCTGGATGCCGAATTTCACGAACCATTTCTTCAGCTCCGCGCGGGCATCCTTCTCGCTCATCCCCTTGAGTTGGGCCAGATACATGGCCTGGTCGCCGACTTCCATCTTACGGTAAAGTCCGCGCTCCTCCGGGAGATAGCCGATCTTCTCCACATCACGCTGGGTGATAGGGCGGCCGTTGAACAGGACTTCGCCGGAATTCGGTATAGTGATTCTGTTTATGATTCTGATCATAGTGGTCTTGCCCGCTCCGTTAGGACCGAGGAGGCCATAAATCTTGCCTTCCGGGACATCGAGGCTGACATTGTCCAATGCCACTTTCGTCCCGAAGTTCTTGCAGACGTTCTTACATTCAATTAATGCCATTTGTATAAATAGTTTCAGTTCAATATCTTGGAAACCAGCTCCATCAGCAGTTCGGCCGGCGGAACACTCTCGCCGTCTCCTCCCTTTCCTCTAAAGTCATATTCCTCGAGAAGAGACACTATCTGCATACACTTTTTCACAGGATAATTCCGTGCAGCCGCCTCGTATTCATCCATAAAATAAGGTGACACTCCGAGCAGCTTGGCCTTCTCCCCGTTAGAGAGTCTCGGATTCTTCATCAATGCAGCGTGCAGTCTGAGAATTTTATAGAAATACGCATATAATGCGCTGGTAGTCATCAACATGACGAACTTCGGACTGGACCCGATATTCGCCGCGATCTTCAATGCCTTCGGCGCCTGCCTATAGGCCAATGTCTTGGTCAATTCGAATACGCTGAACTGTCTGCTGATGCCCACATTCTTTTCAATGTCAGCCGCAGTCACCGCCACTGTTCCCTCCGGAAGACTTCTGCGGAGTTTGTCGGTCTCGAGAACTATCTTGTCAATGTCCACTCCGGCATATTCCGCAAACAGTGCAGCCGCGTCAGGGGCTATCTGCAGTCCGAGTTTCTTGTAATATGAAGTAATCCATTGGGGCATTTCGTAATCCCGCATTGACTCAGACTCCAGCACCACACCGCATTTGGAAATGGCCTTGTACAGGGATTTGCGCTTGTCCAGCGACGCTCCGTGCAGAAGAATCACCAAAACAGTGCTGTCCATCGGCTCGGCCGCATATTGTGCGAGCGGTTCCATATCCCTCTCCTTCACATTCTGTGCTTCCTTAAGGACGACGAGACGCCTCTCCGCCATGACCGGATAGCTCCTCGCCTCAGAAACCACATCATCCACCACCGCGTCGATACCATAATATATAGACTGGTTGAAGTCCCTCTCAGTTTCGGTCAATGCATTTTTGACTATCTCTCCACAAACAAGTTCCGGATAATACGGCTCACTGCCCATAAGCAGATAAATCGGAGCGAACACCCCGTTCCTGACATCCGTTATGATCTGTCTGCACTTCTCTTCTGTATCCGCGTACTTCGCCATCTGCTGTCGCCGGTTAAAAATTTATAATACTCCAATCGAGCAAATATAGTAAAATCCTTGTATTTTCAGATAATTATATGAAATTTGCGGAATCAGAAAATATCAAAAACCTACATAACTATGGCATCATACGATTGGCAATATTGCTCCCTCGGCGGGGCAATCCGCGTAAAAATCGCATCCGGAGAAGACATCGCCCATCTCGGCGAACTGGACCAGAAACTCTGGACCGTACTGAGCTGCCCTGTGGACGGACTCGAATTCGACAGACAGACGCTCGATCTCATTGACACAGAACACGATGGAAAAATAATGGTAAACGAAGTCGTCCAGGCCGCGCAGTGGCTGACCTCTGTCATCAAGGACAAAGACCTTATACTTAAAGGCGACAGCGTACTGAGCCTGGATCAGATAAACACCGACAATGAAAGCGGCAAAAAGCTGTACGACTCTGCCCGCCAGATTCTCAGGAATCTCGGACTGGACAAGCAGGAAATCAGCGTAGAGGATGCATTGGACACGAAAGCGATTTTCACCGGCACCAAATTCAATGGCGACGGCATTATCACCTCAGTCACTGCCGACAACGAGGCCCAGGCCAGGACAATCGCCGACTGCGTTGCCACAATCGGTTCTGAATCAGACAGAAGCGGAGAGTCCGGAATCACCGCAGAACTTATCGAGAAATTCTACAATGCTTGCGCCGAGTACGCCCAGTGGAAGGGCAAGGCCAATGCAGAGATTCTGCCTTTCGGTGACAATACCGCAGCGGCATACGAGGCCTGCAATGCCGTAAAAGACAAAATATCGGACTTTTTCACAAGATGCAGACTTCTGTCTTTCGACAAGACCGTAGCGGAATCTGTCAATGTGGCTGTAACTGACATTGACTCGATCGCTTCCTGTCCGATAGCAAAGCCTGCTGAGAGCGGAATTCTTCCTTTCGGTGGAATCAACCCTGCCTGGAAGCCTGCATTCGACAAGTTCCTCGCATTGACATTGGACTTCACCCCTGAAAACAAGGAGGGAATCAATGAGAAAGAATGGAATACCATTCTCGGCAAGTTCAATGCTTATGCTTCCTGGATTGGTTCCAAGGCAGGCTGTGAGGTGGAAAGTCTCGGTATCGAAAGAGTGGAGGAGATTCTGAAGGAGAACAGAAAAGACGAGTTGCTTGCCCTTGTGGAAAAGGACAAGGCAGTGAAGGCAGAGTCCGACTCCATCGACGATGTAAAGAAGCTGATGCTCTATTACAGAGACCTTTACAGGCTTCTGAAGAATTTCGTGCTTTTCGCTGATTTCTATTCGAGAGCGCCGGGTGTGCGTGCCATGTTCGAACTCGGACAGCTCTACATTGACCAGAGATGCTGCGACCTGTGCATCAGGGTTGCAGACATGTCCAAACACGCCGACATGGCGAAACTCAGCGGCATTTTCCTGATTTATTTCAAGTGTTCATCCAAAAAACTCGGAAAGTCGATGGACGCGGTAGCAGTGATGACAGACGGTGACATCAATGACCTCCGTCCTGGCAAGAACGGTATTTTCTACGATCTTCAGGGCAACGATTACGATGCCGTCATCACGAAGGTTGTGGACAATCCAGTAAGCATCAAGCAGGCATTCTGGGCTCCATACCGCAAGGCCTGGGAGTTCTGCGGGCGAATCATCAACAAGTCGGCTGCCGACAAGGATGACAAGATCAATTCTGAGCTTCAGGGACAGCTTCAGAATGTCGCTGCTACAGTGCCTGCCGCTGCCGGAGCCGCTGCCCCGATCGACAAGAAACAGATATTCGACATCGCCAAGTTCGCCGGTATTTTCGCTGCCTTAGGCATGGCATTGGGCTACATAAGCAAGGCCATCACCGATATTGCGAAGGGCATTGCCTCGACTCCTGTCGACAAGATCCTGCTGATGACGCTGGGTCTTCTGCTCGTGATTTCCGGCCCGTCCTGCTTCATCGCGTGGACCAAGCTCCGCAAGCGGAATCTGGGCCATAAACTCAAAGGTCCTCGTGAATGTAGTATTCGGCGGCAAGCTCACAAGCATTGCCAAATATCCGAAACTCAGACTTGCGGACCCTTATAAGCAGAAGACTGCGGCGTGGAAGATATGGCTTCCTATAGTCATAATCCTCCTTCTCATCGCCGCCTTCGCAGTTCTCTATTTCTGCGGCTGCCTGGACTTTATTTTCTGTGGCTGCCTGGACTTCATTCCAGCATTCCGGCTACCAGCTCAGTCTTAAACTGACTGACTGCATCCACATCCTTCGTAAATTCGGTCGGACCGGTGTACACCTTAGCCAACACGGCTTCTGTCGCCTCCCGGCCGAATTTTTTCGTGTAAATTGCGTATGTCAAAAAGTCTGGTTTTTCGTTTTCGGCACCTTGATTTCAGATATTGGTGCCAGGCTTCTGCGTGGTGGCAACTTCTGGAGTGCCGCAAAATGACAGTCACCCAGGAAAGGCGACAGCGGGAGATGATTCCTGAAGTTTGGCAAATGGGCGGACAAGACGTAACCGCGGAGACGCTTACCGGACAGATCGCTGGTCATTTAGCGTGACGCGCAAGTCGCTACAACTCAGCACTTTAGCACTTTTCTGAGTTGTAATTTTCGCAACTCTGAAAATGGTTATATCGTTGACATTCAGAATATTACGCGCTGCGTAATCTCATTCTCGAGACGTTGTAGCAAGCAGGAAATTCTGAACTTTGACTTTACATTCTCAAAATAATTCCTATCTTAGGAGGACTTTTTTAAAGCAAAATTGAAAATGAAAAGGTTTATCATTACGTTAGCGGCCGTAGCTATGACATGCGGCGCAATGTTCGCCCAGAACAGGGGCGATATACACGTCGGCCCTTGCGTGATAAAGACCGATGTTCCTATAGAGAGGCTGCCATATTATGTAAGACTGTCTGATATCGTCTCCCCTATACCTGGGCAGATCGCTGTCGGCTGGGGAAATACCGATACCAGGTACCCTCAGCATTATTCCGAAATCGGTGACTTGTCCGTCTTGACCAGGACATTGACGCTGTCAGCATGGAGGGGCGAAGAGGTTTATGCGCAGGCTCTGGTATGTTCTGAAAAGGACATTGACTGTCTTTCTGTTGAGGCCGGCGAGCTGCGGTCAGGCAAGGCGGTAACCCCGTCGAGTGCTGTCGAGACCGGATTTGTGGGATTTGTGATGACGGATGAAATCAACAAGGACGGTTGCGGAGGATGCGGTGAGAGGATCAATTCCGAATTCGACTCGTCTTATGTTGCCGACCCGATAAATTACATAGAGCGTTCATTGTCAATGAAAAAGGGCAGCGCCCATCCGGTTTGGGTCAAGATAAATGTACCGCGTGATGTGCAGGCAGGTACATACAGGGGAAAGATTTCATTTATGTCCGGCGGAAAGTCTGTTTCAGACCTGAACATCGACATTGAAGTATCAGAGCATACGCTTCCTGCCGAAAACCCGTTCCATCTCGACCTCTGGCAGAATCCTTATGCTGTTTCGAGATATTATGACGTGGAACCTTTCAGCGATGAGCATTTTGCTCTTATGCGGCCGATTATGAAGCAGTACGCTGATGCCGGCGGCAAGGTCATCACGACTTCAATCATGCACAAGCCGTGGAACGGTCAGACTTACGACCCGTTCGAGAGTATGGTTACCTGGCTGAAGAAGGCGGATGGTTCATGGTGGTTCGACTACACTGTGTTTGACAAATGGGTGGAATTCATGATGAGTCTGGGTGTGGACAGCCAGATAAACTGTTATTCAATGATTCCGTGGAGGCTGTCGTTCCAGTACTTCGACCAGGCGGCAAATGCTTTCCGATTCCTGAGCGCAAAACCTGGAGAGCCTGAGTATGAGCAGTTCTGGACTGTCATGCTCCGTTCATTCGCCTCTCATCTCAAGGAGAAAGGATGGTTTGACATCACCATGATAGCTATGGACGAGCGTCCGATGCAGCATATGCTCGATGCTGTAAGTGTAATCAAAAAGGCTGACCCTGATTTCAAGATTGCATTCGCCGGAAACTGCCACGAGGAACTGCTGGATGTACTCGACTACTATTGTATTCCGATGGAGCAGAATTTTCCTGAGGGTGCAGTGGAGAGGCGCAGAAAGAACGGTATGACTACCACCTGGTACACAAGCTGTGCGGAGGCCTGGCCCAACACATTCACGTTCAGCGGCCCGGCGCAGGCAGAATGGATGGGCTGGTACATTGCGGCAAAAGGTTTGGACGGCTACCTGAGATGGGCGTACAACAGCTGGCCTGCCGACCCTATGAATGACAGCCGCTTCACCAGCTGGGCGGCCGGCGACACTTATCTTGTTTACCCTGACGGCATCTCATCCATAAGGTTCGAGCGTCTTAAAGCCGGCATTACCGCATTCCGTAAAATCGCCGTGCTGAAAGCAGAATTCGCAGAAAACGGAGACTCGGCGTCTCTTCAGAAATTGAATCAGGCACTGTCCCTGTTCGTAATGCCAGACATTGACTCCATACGTCACCTGACCAAAGACCCCGACGCCGAAGACTATGCCGCCAATGCAATCAACGCCGCCAAGAAGATTGTCGAGACGTTGTAGCAAGCAGGAAATTCTGAACTTTGACTTTACATTCTCAAAATAATTCCTATCTTAGGAGGACTTTTTTAAAGCAAAATTGAAAATGAAAAGGTTTATCATTACGTTAGCGGCCGTAGCTATGACATGCGGCGCAATGTTCGCCCAGAACAGGGGCGATATGTATGTGGGCGGAATTTTAGGCGTTTCCGGCGGATCCAGCAAGACCAGTGTTACAGTCGGCTCGACAACCATGAAAGGTGATTCCACGCCATCAGATACTGAATTCAATCTGACCGGCGAATTCGGATATTTCATTGCAGACAACTGGAGAGTAAGCGGATCGCTCGGTTACGAACTGGTTTCATCCCCTACCAGCAAAAAGGACGGCAAGTGGCTGAAAGACAACACGAATATTTTTGCTATCGGACCAAGTATTGCTTACTATCTTAACGTAACCGGAAATCTGTATTACACACCGGAATTCGGCATCTGCGGTTATTTTGGACAATATAAGTCAGACCTCACCCCATCAAAATTCCAGAAAAATGGAGTTGCAGGATTCGGTATGAATTTCGCCATCGGCCAGTTTGAGTTCAGACCTACAGCACATCTCGGGCTGAGTGTAAATCTTTTGTCACTTGACTACGCTTACCTGAAGATTAAAGGTGATGATTCCGATAATTATTCAACCACTTCAGCTGTACAGTTCAGTCTCGGCATCAAACCTACAGTAGGATTCCGCTACTATTTCTAGTACAAAGTTGATTGATAATATGACCAGTCTCTCCTGAGGCTGGTTTTTCGTTTTCGGCACCTTGATTTCAGATATTGGTGCCAGGCTTCTGCATGGTGGCAACTCCGGGAGTTTGGCAAAGGGGCGCACTATGACTGCTATACATTGCCGCCGGCTTACTTCAGATTCCGTATCGCAGCGGACACCTTGCCTTTGTCTGTAACCGTCCCACTATCAGGGCGGTTTAGGAACTTGCACCCATTATAGTATGTTCATGAGGATTTCCTGCGAAGTTCCTGCGTTTTTCACTTAAAGCCCTCTTAAAATTTCAAGGGCAAAACTACCACTCAGCCGCACAGAAGGCCAGTTGATGTTTTTTTACGCCTTGAACTTCGCTTAAAGTTCCTGCGTTTTTTCCTGTGATCCTATTTGGATTTTCGCCAGATTTTACCCGTATCCAAAAAAATATCACCGGAATCTCGTAGTGTTGTCAAAAGTCTGGATACCTTCCAATCTTTTTGTTCCTCGGTTAGATGCTGAGGAAGATATTCAAAAAGAAGTTGGTTAATCTTGAATTTCGGAAGGCCCTCATGTTCTTCCAATGCTTTTAGAATCAGATTACAACAGAATTCCTTACTAAAGCCTTTAGCTTTGCTATACTCCGCTTCCTGCTCCGTAGCTTGGGCAATGGATTTGGCCACAATCAGCGCATTCTTCCTGCCTTCCACCAGTTGCTTGCTGCGGAGCATCTTCACCGCCTCAGCCGATATTGGCTTATGCTTCTGCACCCGGTCCAGCAGAATGACTGTCTCCAAATCCAAATCCGTGTGCTTGATGAGCATCAAACTGTAGTCCAGGTCAAGGACACTTCCTTAGGCGTGACGCGCAAGTCGCTATAACTCAGCACCTTAGCACTTTTCAGAGTTGTGGTTTCGGCAACTCTGAAAACAGTTAAATCACTGATACTTAACACTTTACATAGTGCGCCAAACATACTGAAAACTTAACGCGTCAAGACGTAACCGCGGAGACGCTTACAACGACTCTCATCAATACGGACAAATGAAACGTTAATCCTGATAATAGTTTACCAATCGGACAGATTTTGTCCGTAGGACCACGCCTTCTCACGGACAAAGTTAGTTTAAAATACAACTTGTCCGGGCTAAAACGTTTTCTCACGGACAAGTTCCCGTTTTACACAGACAAGCGAGTCACGGACAAGTTACCGTTCCTCACGGACAAGTTACCGCCGCCTCACAAGTATTTCCCTAAGCCTCCCTTACCCTCTTAAGTCAAGTTTTCGAAAGAAACGCGCAACAATAAGCAAAGAAAAAGACGCTGAGAAATTCAGCGTCTTTTTCTTTGTAGAACAAATAATCAACTTATCTAACCAATTCCCCAATGACTTCGCCCGAGTTATAGACTTCTCCTATGAGATATCCGAGCTGTGATGATTGGAAAACATATAAAAAACCGAGGGGTAAAGCAGAAATCAGCCTTACGGCATCCGGTATTCAGCTATTCCATGGGAGACACCCTAATATCCCCTATAGTGGCTTCTTACCTTCTCTATCTTGCCATTACGTACACGCTTATACGCACGTACCTTGACAAGCCTGATAATCTCCACTTCAATGGTGACTATCGCAAGAGACTTAATTGTTCGCATTATTATTTAGGTATATTTATGTATGACTGAACGAACAATATCCTCTACGCAAAGTACCCCCCTCGGTAAGCCTAAAAAAACAGACACCCCTTTTAGGGAAAGGATGCCTGCTCTTATTTGTCATACACTACCTAAATAATGCATTGCAAAGATACAATTATTTTCAAGAATTACAAACAGATTAATCAGATTATGGCGTGTTAATTTAAAGATGCATCAATTTAATCTTTGTCAACCCCATCTAACAGGCTTTCGAATAAGCCAAAATAATCTAAAAGATTAAACAGCTATTGTCCCCTGACAAACGGTAGATATCTTTCAGTAAAATACCCGACCACATGAGCATATATTGGTAAAGAATAACGGCATCAGAGGGGCTTTCCGTTGAGGTCATTTCAACGTAAGTCCTCGAAAATTTCAGACGGGGATGCCGTCTATTATACCTACACCATTGCCCCTTGCAATAGTATCGACAATTCCCTTGACTTTTTCATCCGACTAAGTATTTATAATAAAGGAGCCTCACTATATAAACGAGGTATTATCACAATGAGATACAAGACACAATCACAGGTAACAAAAGACCGCATCAGCAAGGCGATGAAGCAAAGATACGCCCGAATGTCAGACACTGAGCGAACAGCATTGAACGCGAAAATTTCAGACGGGCAGAAACGTAGTTGGCAACACGCCATAGACCGCCCCGAAGACTTCACCATGAACGACCTTCTCGGTGCCGGTAAGACCGATATCCAACGTTAGAATCACCGAAGTCCTCAACCACTTATCAAGGTTGAGTTTTTGGCTTTTTGAGGACATTGAAAATAACAAAAGCACAAAACAGCTATGCAAATTTGATTACTTTAGATAAAATTAAAATCATTGCTCCACTTGACAGCATCAACATCAACGACCATTCATATTTCAAGACGGAAATCAAGGACGATGAAATAAAATCATACTCATATACACAGCAATCTCCGTTCATGCTATATATAGAACAGGATGTTGAAGAACGAGAGACCGTAATAGAGTTCACGGGGAAGATTTTAATGGACGAATACCATCGACTAATCAGTCGAGAGACTATAAAGCAATGCTTTGACTGCATTAATCAGATGGGGTTCTGCAACATTGATTTTGAAGAGGTTTGTGATGAAGGAAAAATATGCAAGATTGATGTAAGCAAAGATGTTGCAGTTGAGGATTGTCATGAACTTTCAGAATATCTTCGGATTCATCTGACGAACAACAGGAAGTATCAGTCCCGTATTATTTCGGGCAACCTTATCATTGAAAAGAATGTCATCACTAAAGGTCTGAAACGGAGATTGACTATTTACAACAAGAGGAAAGAACTTCAGAGAGCGGAAAACAAAGACTTCCTTTCTCACCTCAACAATGCGGAATCCCTTATCGAGCACTTCAGCGGAAAGGCACGATTCGAATTGAACCTGAACAGTATGGAGGCTATCAGAAAGAGCCTCAACATAAAGGATACCAACCTTCCCAATGTGTTAAGTTCAGATTCTAACCCTATATGGGATTTTGTCAATGCTGCCATACAGGAGGATGACTGTGCTTCCGTATGCAATTCGTTGAGAGAACGAAAAGACTTGGCATTTCTAAGAGATTGCGATATGGATATCGTCAAGGTTGAGGCGGAAATACGAGCCTATGCAAGCCCAGGCTCCCATATCTCTCAACTCGTCAGACCATACCGAGTGTTGCTCAACAAAATTAACGGAACGCCACAAGAAAACAGAAAAGAATCACTACGCAAGCTCCTGTTGGAAGTCATTGTCATAGTGATTCTGTTTCCGATGATAGTCTGAGTTAATATGAGGAGAGCATAATCTTTCTGCATGTTGGGTGGCGTAGTCCTATTTAACTGACCGTATGCCATATTTACTGCATATTATAAGAGTATGTCCTTTATAATTAGGAAAATATCTAAAATATTCCTCTGACGTGCTTAATGAACGGATGAAGTCAATGTCGTACATCTTTGTAACATCAAATGTCCCATCCAAATCCACTTTTCCTCCAGCTTCAAACGAAACATCATTAAGGGTGAAACGATATTCCTCTTTGCCGTTTTGATTTTTAATGTGTACGGTCATCCTGTTGTCGTCAAAAACATCAATAACAGCGGTTGCGTTTTCCAATATAATTGTCTCACCACCTGCCTCTTTATTGAACAATACGGCTTCTGCAGTCCTGCTGATGTGCTGTATCGCATCATTGTCTTGCTTAGAGCATCCTATGGTCGCAATGCTCAAAATAAGAATGGTTATAAACTTTTTCATAAAATACGCTCCTTTTAATTTTTTATTCCTATATTATATATTTCAGCAATGAAGATAAGAAGGATTATTTCAATCCGTTTTTGTTTTGTGCTCCGAAATTTTCGTCTCCCAATGCAGCTCCGATAAATTTACCGATTTCAAAGCTTTTCACACTTTCATCATTGAAAATCTCCGTTCCGTAGCCAATTGCAAAGACCTGCACTTTATTCTCTGATATATAGATTGATTGTTCCTGTCTTGATTGAGAAAGATGACCACCAATCAACATAACCACCTTTAAATGCGGTATATTCATATCCGTCTCCTTCTTTATAAGGACTTCTGAATTCTTCCTTAATTGTAGGTTTGCCGTATTTAATTGTAAGTCCATTCTTTATGTTTTCATAGTCGTTTTTGAGTGAAGCCCAATCTCGTTCATTTTCAAAGATTACATATACTGTATGAACGGTTTTTGAAACAGCTGAGAAATTTACACTTAATGTGCAGTTCTTCCCCATAAAAACGCCTCTAAGCCTAATGTCATCTGAATACTCTCCAACCACTACATATCCTGCAGTTTTCAGTTTTGCTACAAATTGGCTCGTTGTGCCATCAATCGAAATGTTCTTGAATGTCATGTGCTCTTGAGCCGACATTACGAAAGGAATCAAGATACTTGCGAGTGCAACAATTATCTTTTTCATATTCAAAATACAGAGACCCCACTCGGTTCCTGATGGGGTGGTTGGTTATAACTATATACAAAGAAAGTGTGGAGTCGATTTCGTCTATTTATTAGAAGGTTGTGGAAAGACCCTGACATGAATAAACAAAATACGCAACCCCACACCGAAATAGATATGAGGTTGCGCATGTATAGACACATTGCGCCACTCCAAACTCTAATCAGGAAGGATTGTTTTCGTTGTTCCCCATGTCTTGAAAACTTCCACATTTTCTAATAAGGATAGTGCGAAAACACTTTCAATATGTTTTTGGAGACGCATAAAGGCGTGTCCGATACAAATGTAGTAAATTATCTGATACATAATACTTCATTCATACGAAATTTCAAGATTAAGATAGTTCAGATGATCCTTGCGGAAGTAAAAAATGATCTATACTTTAGCCGGAGGACTAAAGAATTATATTGATACTATGGATGTTGTGATTTATGCACGGGTTTCCACCAAGACACAGGACTATGACAGGCAGTTGTCAGAGTTGAGGACGTATGCAGCAAGGATGCAGTATAATGTCGTGAGAGAATTTGCTGAGGTTGTCAGTGGCGCAAAAAAGGTTAATGTACGAGAGGCGATGTCCGAACTGCTCACGTACTGTGACGATAATCATGTGGATATAGTTCTCATATCTGAATACTCACGCCTGAGCCGTAGAGCCGTGGATTTCCTTAAGATGGTAGAATACCTCAACGAGCGCAATAAGCATATATATCCATCAGAATGGCCTTGAAACATTGTTCCCCAATGGATAAGTCAATCCTATAGCCAGCCTTGTCCTCGGCATCCTTGGTCAATTCAACAGTATGGAACGTACCCTTATCCGTAGTCGCATGGAGAGCGGGTAAAATTCATATAGATCCAGAGGTGGTCAAGTCGGCAGGAAAGAAGGCTATCGAAAACCGTCTGAAACAATGATGCTTCAATATACAAAGGAAATTAGTCTTCTGAAGAAGGGCATTGCCTCGACTCCTGGCGACAAGCTCCTGCTGATGACGCTCGGACTTATGCTCGTGATTTCCGGCCCGTCCTGCTTCATCGCGTGGACCAAGCTCCGCAAGCGGAATCTGGGCCATAAACTCAAAGGTCCTCGTGAATGTAGTATTCGGCGGCAAGCTCACAAGCATTGCCAAATATCCGAAACTCAGACTTGCGGACCCTTATAAGCAGAAGACTGCGGCGTGGAAGATATGGCTTCCTATAGTCATAATCCTCCTTCTCATCGCCGCCTTCGCAGTTCTCTATTTCTGTGGCGGCCTGGACTTTATTCCAGCATTCCGGCTGCCAGCTCAGCCTTAAGTTGACTTACTGCATCCACATCCTTCGTAAATTCGGTCGGACCGGTGTACACCTGAGCCAACACGGCTTCTGTCGCCTCCCGGCCGCATTTTTTCGTGTAAATTGCGTATGTCAAAAAAATCGGTTTTTAGTTTTCGGCATTTAATGCACCACGTAAAGTATTGAGCATCAATAACATAGTCGTTTTCAGAGTCGCCAAAACTACAACTCTGAAAATGGCTTAATCGTTGATATTCAGAGAGTTACGCGGTGCGCGATTTGTTAATCCTGATAATAGTTTACCAATCGGACAGATTTTGTTCGTAGGACCCCGCCTTCTCACGGACAAGTAAGTTCAAAATACAACTTGTCCGGGCTAAAACGTTTTCTCACGGACAAGTTCCTGTTTTACACAGACAAGCGAGTCACGGATATGTTCCTGCTTCTCACAGATAAGTTCCCACATGCCCCAGAAGTTTTTCCCTAAGCCACCCTTACCCTCTTAAGCCACGTTTCCGAAAGAAACGCGCAACATAAGCAAAGAAAAAGACGCTGAGAAATTCAGCGTCTTTTTCTTGGTAGAACAAATAATCAACTTATCGAACCAATTTACCAATGACTTCGCCCGAGTTATAGACTCCTCCTATGAGACATCCGCGCTGTGATGATTGGAAAACATATAAAAAACCGAGGGGTAAAGCAGAAATCAGCCT
>ENA-ORNF01001451-ORNF01001451.1-human-gut-metagenome-genome-assembly--contig:-NODE-1451-length-20586-cov-3.416638_pt1 | contig 20586 bp, 24 predicted proteins | sample MGYA00242110_ERZ509012 | MGnify/ENA primary metagenome ERZ509012 (study PRJEB26280, sample SAMEA2338714) | human gut metagenome | biome: human gut; feature: human-associated habitat; material: faeces...
CGATTGATGATAATACAATGCTCGCGGCTAATGTTCAACTGATTTCTAATAACCATGATTTAGATAACAGAGCAGTTATAACCTGTTTACCTCTTCCGGAAAGTACATACTGATTATTTTCATCTAATTCAATTCGTTTTCCATTCACTTTTACATCTCTTAAATGCTCGTCGATTACAGTGATCGTTCGAGTAAGACAGTACGTCTTTCCATCTTCAACTCCACTAATTTCTGGTGCAGTCATATCTTTTTTAATATTTTTATATTCTGGCTTTTATAATATTAAAAACTATTGAAAAAATTTTCTCTATATGGTATAACTTTCTATATAAAATAGCATTGGAGGGCTTTTTTTGAAAACAAACATTAAGAGTTTTACTTTAGATGAATTAAAAAATGAAATGATTTCTTTAGGACAAAAGCCTTTTAGAGCGGAACAAATCTTTAAATGGATTCATCAAGAAAATGTACAAAGCTTTGATGATATGACAAATCTTTCTAAAGACTTTAGAGAAGCTTTAAAAGAAAAGTATGACTTACATAATTTTAAGATAATAAGAAAATTAGAATCTAAAGATGGAACAAAAAAATTTCTTTTCGATGTGCTTGATGGGAATGCAATTGAATCTGTATTAATGCAATATAAATATGGGTATACTATATGTGTTTCTTCACAAGTCGGATGTAAGATGGGATGCAAATTCTGTGCTTCTACTGGAATTCCTTTTTCAAGAAATTTGGAAGCTGGAGAGATTGTTGAACAAATTTTAGCAGTTCAAAGAGAAGAGAATGTTCGAATTTCTAATATTGTTTTTATGGGAATTGGAGAGCCTTTAGATAATTATGATAATGTAATACGTTTTATTCGTATTTTGAATCATCCTAAAAGCTTTGCAATTGGAGCAAGACATATTACTGTATCTACTTGTGGTATTGTGCCTAAGATTGAGTTGTTTATGAAAGATGAAAGTCAAGTTAATTTAGCAATTAGTCTTCATGCTCCTAATAATCAACTACGTAGTAAGTTGATGAAAATTAATAAAGCATATCCATTAGAAAAGTTAATGCCTGTTTTAAAAAGATATATTGATGTAACACATCGTAGACTTACGTTTGAATATATTTTATTAAGTGGGGTAAATGATACAACGGAGTGTGCATTAGAATTATCTCAATTATTAAGAGGTATGAATTGTTATGTAAATTTAATTCCATATAATGAAACAAGTCATTTTGAATATAAAAAAAGTAGTCAAGAACGAATATTAAACTTTTTAGATGTATTAAAGAAAAATCATATTCAAGCAACGATTCGAAGAGAGTTTGGAAGTAAGGTACAAGCTGCTTGTGGACAACTTCGTTCAAATTATGAGGAGGGATAATGTGGATTACTTTTGTTTAACTGATCCTGGAAAAGTTAGGGATCATAATGAAGATTCAGTTGCAATTGTAATGAATGAGTCATTAGAATATTTGCTTGCTGTAGCAGATGGAATGGGAGGACATCGTGCTGGAGAAATTGCAAGTAATATTACAATTAATCATTTAACAAAGTGCTTTAAAGATAAAGTAACAGTTGGAACAAAGGAAGAAGCCATTGAATTTTTAAAACAAGCTGTTTCTGAAGCTAATGAAAAAATTTATGAATATACTGAAGAAAATCCGGAGTCAAAAGGAATGGGAACAACGATTGTTGTAGCTCTTTTTACAAATGATTATTTATTATTTGGAAATATTGGAGATTCTAGTGGTTTTGTATTTAAAAATAATAAAATTCATAAAGTAACAACAGATCATACATTAGTAAATTTACTTGTAAAAAGTGGAGAATTGACAGAAGAAGAAGCTAGGGAACATCCACGTAAAAATGTATTGATGAGAGCTTTAGGTGCTACTACAACAGTCGAAATGGATATTGTTATGGTAGAAACAGATGTTGATGGAATTTTACTATGTAGTGATGGACTTACAAATATGTTAGAATTTGAACAAATTGAGAAAGTATTAAATGAAAAATTAGATGCTCAAGATATGGTTCGAAAATTAATTAATAAAAGTAATAATCGTGGTGGAAATGATAATATTTCTGTAGCATATTTAAAGAGAGGTGTGGCATAATGGTGATGAAAGGTCAAAAGATTAATGATCGTTATCAAATTATTCGTTTAATTGGTGAAGGTGGAATGGCAAATGTATATCTTGCACATGATACCATATTAGATCGTGATGTAGCTGTTAAAATTTTGCGAGGAGATTTAGCTGGTGATGAAAAATTTGTAAAAAAATTTCAAAGAGAAGCGATTAGTGCTTCTAGTTTAAATCATCCAAATATTGTAGAACTTTATGATGTTGGAGAAGATAATGGACAATATTTTATTGTAATGGAATATGTTGATGGTAAGACTTTAAAAAGTTTAGTAAAAAAGCGTGGAGCATTAACTTTACCAGAAGTTATTGATATTATGTTACAATTAACGAGTGCGATTGCTCACGCTCATGATAGTTATATTATTCATAGAGATATTAAACCTCAAAATGTTTTAATATTAGATAATGGTATGGTAAAAATTACTGATTTTGGTATTGCTACTGCATTAAACAATCACGAATTGACGGAAACAAATTCAGTAATGGGTTCTGTTCATTATTTACCTCCAGAGCAAGCAAATGGCAATGGTGCAACTGTAAAAAGCGATATTTATTCATTGGGAATTTTAATGTTTGAATTATTAACGGGTAAAGTTCCTTTTAAAGGGGATAACGCAGTAGAAATTGCAATTAAACAGATGAAAACACCAATTCCAAGTGTACGTAAATATGATGAAGATATTCCACAAAGTGTAGAAAATGTGATTTTAAGATCTTGTGCAAAAAACCCTAAAAATCGTTATGATTCTGCACGTGAAATGCATGATGATTTGAAAACTGTATTATCAAAAGATCGTCAAGATGAAGATAAGTGGGTTTACTCTTATCCAGAAAATGAATTGGAAGAAACAAAAAAATTATCTAGGGAAGAATTAAATAAAGGATTATTAGATGAATTAGAGAACGAAGAAGAAGTAAAAAATAAACGTAAGAAAAATGGAAAAGACAAAAAATTAAATACAGGTCTTATGATTGCTGGAAGTATTTTTGCGACTTTGATTGTTGTATTTACTGCTATCTTTTTCTTAATTCCAAGTATTACAGATAAAAAAGAAGTAAAAGTTCCAGATGTAACAAAAATGACAGTAGAAAAAGCAAAGAAAGAATTAGAAAAAGTAGGATTAGAAATTACTTCAAAAGATATCGAACAAGCAAATGAAAAAATAGGTAAAGGAAAAGTCATTAAAACAAGCCCTGAAAAAGGACGCACCGTAAAAAAAGGAACAAAAATTCAATTATATGTGTCTACTGGTACAAGTAAAATTGAAATTGAAGATTATACAGGGCAAAATTATTATGAAATAGAAGCAAAATTAAAGGCTTTAGGACTTAATGTTGTGAAAATGACTAAGGAATATTCTGAAACAGATACTTCTGTTAAGGCAGGAATGATTGTAGGACAAGATATTGATGAAGGTGAAAAGTTGAAAAAAGGTGATTCAATTACTTTATATGTTCCAGAATTCTATACAGAATATCCAGATTTTATTGGAGAAAATTATACAATTAGTCAAGTAGAAGCATGGGCTACAAAATATGGTGTGAAATTAGAAAAAAATTATCGTGAAACAGATGATGTGGAACCTAATATGATATTGTCACAAAGTAGACCTGCTGGAACAAAAGTGAATACGAATGTTACTTTAACTGTAACGGTATCAAAAAAACCAGAAAAAGAAGAAACACCATCACCAAGTCCAACAACATCACCTACACCAACTGCAACTAATAATCCAACAACAGATTAAGGTAATTTATGCAAGGAAAAATTATAAAAAATATTAGTAATGATTATACGGTACAGACAAAGACAAATGAAGTCTTTGTTTGTAAATGCCGTGGTAAATTTCGCAATATGAAATTGATTCCTTTGGTAGGTGATGATGTTATATTTGATGAAAAGAATCATTATATTTTAGAAATCTTACCAAGAAAAAATGAATTGAAACGACCACCTGTTTCTAATATTTCACAAGTAGTGATTTTAACGAGTGTAAAACATCCTAATTTTTCTTCTCATTTATTAGATAAGTTGATTACAGTGATAGAGTATAATCGTATTGAACCTATTATTTGTTTTACAAAATTGGATTTATTAGAAGAAAATGAATTAGATGAAATAAAAGAAATTATGAAATATTATCAAAAAATTGGGTATCAGGTGTTTGATAATACACAGTTAGATTCTATTAAAACTTTATTTAAAGATAAAATTACTGTTTTTACAGGACAAAGTGGGGCGGGCAAATCAACTTTAATTAATCGTTTAGATAAAAACTTACAGTTAAAAACTTCCGAGATTTCGCTTGCTTTAGGACGAGGAAAGCATACTACAAGACATGTTGAATTAATTCCATTATTTGGTGGTTTAGTTGCTGATACTCCTGGTTTCTCAGCTTTAGAGTTTGACATGGATAAAGCATCTATTCGTGATCAATTTAAAGAATTTGAAATGTATAAAGAATTTTGTAAATATAAGGATTGTATGCATGATAAAGAAGACCACTGTATGGTGAAAGAAAAGGTAGAAGATGGAACAATTAGAAAATCAAGATATGATAATTATATTAAGTTTATAAGAGGTGATATATGATAGTTTCTACTAGTATTTTATCGATTGAAAAAGAACTACCAACTAAAGTAATCCTATTAAATGAAACAGACACTGATTATATTCATTTAGATGTGATGGATGGTAAGTTTGTTACACATAAGACTGTAGACTATACAATATATAAAAATTTCTTGAAAAAACCTTTAGATATTCATTTGATGGTAGATGATGTTCCAACTTATATTGATTACTATGCTTCATTAAAACCAGAATTTATTACTTTTCATATAGAAGTAAATACAAATATCAAAAAATTGATTGATATGATTCATAAAAAAGGAATTAAAGTAGGTATTTCATTAAATCCTGAAACACCTGTTTCGTTTTTAGTACCATATCTGAAAGAAATAGACTTAGTTTTGATAATGAGTGTGAAACCAGGAAAAGGTGGACAAACGTTTTTAGAAAGTGCAACTTCTAAAATACAGTTTTTAAATAAAATGAGACAAGCTGGTTCTTATTCATATATGATCGAAGTAGACGGTGGTATTAATGATGTGACGAAACATCAATGTGCTGGTGCAGATATGTTAGTAGCGGGAAGTTTTATTACAAATTATGATAATTATCAAAAACAAATTAATAAATTAAGATAAGTATTCATTTTTGAATACTTTTTTTGTGACAAATTTGTCATAGGGAATATTTTAAATAAACTTGAAGAATTTAGTGAATCGTGTTATACTGTCATAGTATGAATATTGAGGTGAGTTATGCAAAAGAAAATAAAAGATACTTCAAAACATATATCAAATAAAGTAAAAACATATTCAAAACAATATATGAAAACAAATATTTTGTTTTTAAGTTTTGTTTTAACTTCTGTTTTAAATGCAATGTTATTACGTTATTTGACAGTTAAAAATTATTTTGATATATTTCCAATTTTAGCGGATTTAGCAGTTGTAGTAATGGTAGGAGCTTTTGGCTATTTCTTTAAACCAAAAAATCAATTTAAATATTTTGCCACTTGTTCTATCTTTTTTACTGTATTATGTGTCATTAATTCGATGTATTATACGAATTATTTATCATTTGCATCACTGTCATTATTACAAACATCTTTACAAATTGTAGATGTTGCTGATGCAGTAGTTGAAAATGTTATGGAGTTAAAAGATTTTTCATACATTTGGGCTCCGATAGCATTATTCTTTTTAAATCATGCATTAAAAAAGAAAGATTATTATAAAAAAGTAGCTGAAATTGAAGTAGGTAAAGTAAGAGCTTTAAATACTATGGTTTTTGGATTAATAGTAATTGGTGTATTTATTTCTACTTTAAATTCAGTAGATATTTCACGATTAGGAAAACAATGGAATCGTGAATACGTTGTTATGCGTTTTGGTATTTATACTTATCAAATAAATGATGTAATTTCTAGTTTAAAACCGCAAATTAGTCCGTTGTTTGGGTATGATGAAAAAGCACGTGAATTTAGAGAATATTATGATAAAAGAAGTCAAGAAGAACATAAGGAAAATGAATATACAAATGTATTTAAAGGTAAAAATTTATTAGTAATCCATGATGAAAGTATGCAACAATTTGTAATGGATTTAAAATTTAATGGTGAAGAATTAACACCAAATTTAAATCGTATCGCTAGTGAAGGACTATTTTTCTCTAACTTTTATGCTCAAGAAAGTGTTGGAACTAGTAGTGATACGGAATTTACATTTAATACTGCACTTATGCCAGCTACATCTGGAACCGTATTTATTAGTTATTGGGATAGAGAATATGTTACAATTCCTAAATTATTAAAAGAACAAGGTTATTATGCATTTAGTATGCACGGTAATAAAGGTAGTATGTGGAATCGTGATACTGTACATTTAAAAACTTTAGGATATGATAAATTTTATAATTATAAAAATGATTTTAAAATTGATGAAACAATTGGTTTAGGATTATCCGATAAATCATTCTTTAGACAAGCTGTTCCTAAAATTAAAAAAATACAAGAAAAAAATAAGAATTTTTATGGAACTTTACTTATGCTTTCTAATCATACTCCATTTTCGGATATTGAACATTTACCAGATCCAATTGCAGTAGATTATAAATATGAAAAAGAAAATCCAGAAACTGGTGAAAAAGAAACTGTTTCAGCTCCTTATATGGAAGGAACAAAATTGGGTAATTATTTTAAATTTGTTCATTATGCAGATAGTGCTATTGGTCAATTATTTGATGATTTAGATAAAGCTGGTATTTTAGATAATACAGTTGTAGTAATTTATGGAGATCATGATGCGAAGTTAAAAGAATCAGAATATGAATATTTCTATAATTATGATCCATATACTGATAGCGTATTAGATAAAGATGATCCTAATTATCGTGATGTTGATTTTTATGATTATGAATTAAATCGTAAAGTACCATTCATTATTTGGACGAAAGATCATGAAAATGATGAAAAATTTACCAAAGAAATCACAAAAGTAATGGGAATGTATGATGTTCTTCCAACGTTAGGAAATATGTTTGGATTTACTGATAAATATGCTTTAGGCCATGATATTTTCTCAACAGATGAAAATGTAGTTATTTTCCCTGATGGTAATTGGTTAACTGATAAAATGTATTATAATCATCAAAAAGGGGAAGGTAAAGTATTACACGATGGTGATACTGTAAGTATTGATTATATTGAAAAATACAATCAAATGTCAGAAGAAGTTTTAAACGTTAGTGATTCAATTATTGTTTATGATTTAATCAAAAAGCAAGATGAAGCGAAAAAAATCGTAGATGATTATAATAATAAATAGGGGAGGATTATATGGCAGCAACTACTCGTACAAAAAAAAGAAAATTAAAAAAGAAAAGAATTATTATTGCACTTATTATTTTAGTTGCATTCATATGTGCTAGTTCATTTGGTATTTATAAATTATTATTTAATAAAAAAGAGACTAAAACTGTTGCAACAGTAACAGATAAAATCGCAAATGGTTATGATTATACAATTACAGATGAAGCAACAAAGTATTCTAAACAATTATTTGGAAAATTAAAAAAGGAATTGTCAAAGGATAGTGTGGATGAAAAAAAATATGCAACTCTAGAAACACAAATTTTTATTAGTGAATTTTTCACACTATCTAATAAAGTAAATCGTAGTGATGTTGGTGGTATTCAATTTGTATATAAAGATTATCAAGAATCATTTACGAAACTGGCAATGGAAGGAATGTATCATTATGTTGAAAATAATATTTATGGTGATAGAAAACAAGAACTTCCAGAAGTTGTAAATGTTGATGTGATCAATACTGAACAAAAAGAGTATATATTAAGCGATGATGTTACTGATGAGAAAGCTTATTATGTAGATGTGACAATTAATTATGCAAAAGATCTAGGATATCAACAAAGTGCAACAGTAGTATTAATTCACAATGGTAAACGTTTAGATATTGTAAAGATGACTGAAAAATAACAGATGGTTGTTATAACTATCTGTTTTTTTGTTGATGAAAATAAAAAAAACATGATATAATATGAACAGAATGTGAGGTAGTTATGACAGATACAAAAAAACAATGGGTACTTGCTTTAGTCATTTTATTGGTATTTATATTGCTATGGATTTTTCTTTATTTTATGATGAGAAAACCAGTAGAAAAACAGTATGATAATGTAAGTCAAGTAACTTTTGAAACCAGACTTAAAACTATTTCTACTGATATTCAAGGTGAAAAGCAAGATGATTATACAAAATATGCAATAGATGAACATAGTGAAGTTTATGTGAATTATAAAAATAATAATATTTCAAAATTATTGCTTGTTTTTGATTACGATAATTATGAAGAGGAAAAAGCAAAAGGAATACTTCAAGAAATGATTGATATTTGTATTCCAAAATTTGAACAGAATGAAGAAGTAGCAACAACTTTAATGGACTTAAAGGGAAAAGAAGACCAATTGGTTGCTAATGATATGGTATTTGATAATATAGAATTTTTTTCTAGAATTGATCGTGAAAAAAATAAAATTGTATTTTATATTTATTATTTAGATAATGAATAATTGGGGAGGATTATATGGATTTAGTTATATTTATTGTTTTAGCACTTGTTATTGTTTTGATTTTTAAATCATTTGATAGTTTTGTTTATTTTTTTGCAATGATAGATATTTTATTAAGAATTTTGGATTTTTTAAAGCAGTTATTAAATATCCCAGAATTTACATCTTTTTTGAATCAGTATGTGCCAACTAGTATTCTTAGTATGATTAATCATTATTCAAGTGGTGTATTTAATCAAATATTAACATGGGGTTATTTAATTTGTTTTGTGATATTTGAAGTATATTTAGTAAAATATTTTATGAAACTAAGAAGAAGGCGATAATTATGAAAAAAGGTTTTACTTTAGTTGAATTATTAGCAACGATTACAATATTAGGAATTATTGCTTTGTTATTGATACCAACTGTTACGGGAGTGATTTCTAGTTTTAAATCAGATGCTTCGGAAGAACAAAAAAAGACTATTATTGCTGCTGCAAAATTATGGATTAGTGATAATCGTTTAAAGGCTCCTACAACTGAAGGAGTAGAGCTTTGTGTACAAATATCGGCATTAAAAAAAGGTTATTTAGATGATGATTTAAGAGATCCAAAAACGAAACAAAAAATTCCTGATACAGCTGGAGTAAAAATTAGAATGAAGAAAAAAGCATTAGTTTATACTTATGTTAGTTCTTGTTAGAAGAATACAAATGTATTCTTTTTTTTGTTCCAAACATTTGTTTGTTATGATATAATGAAAAGGGTGATAACATGTATTCATATTTGACAGGAATTATAAAAGAAATAGAAAGTAGTTATATTGTAATTGATAATCATGGAATAGGTTATTTAATTTATACAGCAAATCCATATCAATTTCATGAAGAAGAGGAAGTAAAGATTTATGTTTATCAACAAATTCGTGAGGATGAAAATACTTTATATGGATTTAAAACAAAAGAGGAAAAAGATTTGTTTTTACAGTTAATACAAGTAAAAGGACTAGGATGTAAAATGGCTCTTCCAATGTTAGCGACAGGTTCTATTGAGGGAATACAGGATGCAATTGAAAGAGAAAATGTTTTGTATTTAAAAAAATTTCCAAAAATTGGTGATAAGGTAGCAAGACAGATTATTTTAGATTTAAAAGGAAAATTAACAACTATTGCAACTGGTGAAAAAGTAACGGAGAAATTTACAGAGTTAGTTGAAGTTTTAAAAGGTTTGGGGTATAAGCAGCCAGATGTAAAGAGGGTTTTGCCACAAATTGATAGTACATTACCATTAGAAGATCAAATTAAAGAGGCATTAAAATTAATGCTAAAATAGGAGGCATATATGGAAGATAGAATTGTAACACAAGATAAATTACCAGAAGATAATTTTGAAAAAACGATTCGACCTGAACGCATTGATGATTATGTAGGGCAAGGAGAAGTAAAAGAAAATTTAGAAATTTTTATTAAAGCTGCAAAAATGAGAGAAGAGCCTTTAGATCATGTATTGTTATATGGTCCTCCAGGACTTGGAAAGACAACGCTTTCTTATATTATTGCGAATGAATTAGGTAGTAATATTAAAACGGCTTCTGGTCCATCAATTGAAAAAAGTGGAGATTTAGCAGCAATTCTTTCCACGTTGGAACCGGGGGATGTTCTTTTTATTGATGAAATTCATCGTATGCCTCGTTTTATTGAAGAGATATTGTATCCTGCAATGGAAGATTTTACTTTAGATATTATTGTAGGTGAAGGTTCTACAAGTCGTAATATTAAAATAGATTTACCACCATTTACATTAGTAGGAGCTACTACGAGGGCAGGTGACTTGTCTGATCCATTACGTGATCGTTTTGGTATTATTTCAAAGTTAAATTATTATACTGTTGAAGAATTAACAAAAATTGTAAAAAGAACTGGTCGTGTTTTAGAGTGTGAAATTGAAGAAGATGCGGCAATTGAACTTGCTACACGTAGTCGTGGAACTCCACGTATTGCGAATCGTTTATTTCGTCGTGTACGTGACTTTGCTCTTGTTATGGGAAATGGAACAATTGATTTGGATATTACAAAATATGCATTAGATAAATTGAAAGTAGACAGTTTAGGGCTTGATAATACTGACTATAATTTGTTAAAATCTATTATTGAAAAATTTAATGGCGGACCTGTTGGAATTGAAGCGATTGCTTCATCTATCGGAGAAGAACGTGGTACTATAGAGGATGTATATGAACCTTATTTATTGCAAACAGGCTTATTAAAAAGGACTAGTAGAGGTAGAATGGCTACAAAAAAAGCATATGACCATTTAAATATACCTTATCCAGAAAAGGGTGAATAAATGAAACCTGTAATTGTAATACTAGGTCCTACTGCAGTAGGAAAAACAAAATTAAGTATAGAACTTGCTAAAAAATTTCATGGGGAAATTATTAATGTAGATAGTACTCAAGTATATCAAGACTTAAATATTGCTACAGCAAAAGTGACAGAAGAAGAAAAAGAAGGAATTGTTCACCACCTCTTTGATATAAAAAAAATCACAGCAGACTATAGTGTTAGTGATTACCAAAAAGATGCACGAAAGATCATTGATGATTGTTTAGCGCGAAATACGATGCCAATTTTAGTAGGTGGTACAGGTTTGTATATAAAAGCTGCCATTTATGATTATCAATTTTTACCAACTAGTTATAAAGGAGATTATACTAGCTTTACAAATGAAGAATTATATAATCAGTTATTAAAAATAGCCCCTAATACCCAAATTCATTTTAATAATAGAAAAAGAATAGAAAGAGCTTTGGATTATTATCATGAGACTAAAAAAGTATTAGAAGAACAAGAAAAAACAGATAAAATGTTATATCCAACAATTTTTATTGGACTTACTTGTGACCGTAATATTCTTTATGAACGTATTAATCATAGGGTTGATGTTATGGTTCAAGAAGGATTACTAGAAGAAGCAAAAAAGATTTATGATTCTAATATTCGTACAAAAGCAGTTATGACACCAATAGGGTATAAAGAATTATTTCCTTATTTTGAAGGCAAAGAAAATCTTACATCTTGTTTAGAACAAATAAAGAAAAATAGTAGACATTACGCAAAAAGACAGTATACTTTTTTTCATCATCAATTACCTGTACAGTGGATAACTGTAAATTTTGATCATTTTTCCAAAACAGTTGATGAAGCAATATCAATAATAAATAGAAAGTTGTAAGCTTTCTTTTTTTTATTATGAGTAGGGAACAAGTTGATCTTTTTGGTAAAAAATAAAAAAGAGAATGAATGAACATTCTCTTTTTTATATACCTTCTTTATAGATTGTTTGATCAAATGTATGATGTAAAGAATCTTTTTGCAATAACTCTGTTCCTGTAATTAAAAAGTAGTGGTCTAATAAAATATTTTCATGAGTATTAACTACAGGATCATCCCATGTTAAATCAATATGTTTCCAATAGCCATTTACATAAGCTAAATTCCATACATGCTCTTTGTTAGAAATTTTGTAATTAGGAACTCCAAATCTTTCTAAAAAGATAGACATTGTATCAGAATATCCACCACATAATGCAATATGATATTTTAAAGTTCCATACGCAGTATGCGTTGATTTTTTATTCTTATAATCTTCATTATTTAAGTTTTTTGCTCCAATACTATCATATACAGTTTGATTAATAATATAATCATGAACTGCTTTTATTTTTTGTTCTAAAGTCATATTTTGTGTAATAATTTTTTGCTCAATGTTATTTATTTCATTTTCTATAAATTCAATTTGTTTTTTTGAGTATGTTTTATCAACTTTTACATGGATTTTTCCAAAATTATTGATATCAATATATAAATGATTAAAACTATTGTATGGATGAACAAAATTATTAAAGTTAGATAAAATTTCTGGACTTTCTGTTAATGTTTTCGCATCTTGAAAACATTCTTTATAATTTTCATCACAGAAGAAAGTAAACTCATTCCATCCATTATTTAAAATAGTATAAATAATGTTAAATAAATCATTTTTATTTTTTGGTGTAAAATCATTTACTTCCTGAACATATGAAATTTGTAATGACTTTTTATATTGATTAGATGCTTTAATTACCATATCGTTTTTATAGATAAAGTTTTCCATAAAATAACGAGCAATTGGTTTATTATATAAAATAACGCATAATAACAAAACAAGCAAACAAACAGAAAGTATAAAGTTTTTCATTTGTTTCATAGAATCACCTAGTTTTATTATATCAAAATAAGCCAAAAAAAAGAAGTAATTTCTTACTCCATTTCATTAACCTTTTTTGTTAAACGAGATTTATTACGAGCAACTTTATTTGCTTTGATTGCACCTTTACTTTTTGCTTTATCAATTGCTTTGATGGCTACACCTAATTTAGCACTTGCCAATTCTTTATCATTTGCTTTTACAGCTCTTTCAACATTTTTAATCGCCGTTTTCATAGTTGCTGTATAAGTATTATTTTCAGCTTCTCTTTTAATATTTTGTTTGATACGTTTCTTTGCATTCTTCATATTTGCCATAAGTTTCACCTCCAAGTTCTCTTGAACATCATTATTTTAGCAGAAAAACAAAAGAAATGCAATAAAAACCATTATTTTTGGTAAAAATAATGATAGGTGATGAAAATGGGACATAATATTGATTTAAATCAACAATTGCATCGTACAGATTTAGCAATTGATTTAATCGAAGAAAATAAAAGTAAAACGGGTTTTCAAAAGGAGGTAAAACAAAACAAACATTGTAAAGTTACTACTGTTACATTAGATAAAAATGGGGTAAAAATTATCGGTAAAAAACCAGGACACTATATTACAATTGAATTTGATGATATTACTGATCATGAAAATGAACAAGATGTTTTAAAAGTTACAGTAAAAGAATTATCTAATTTATTAAAAAGGATGAATATTACAAAACAATCATCTTGTTTTATTGTGGGATTAGGAAATGAAAAATCGACTCCAGATGCGTTAGGCCCATTATCAATTGAACAAGTATTAGTAACGAATCATTTATTTGAGTTAGGGCAAGTAGAAGAAGGGTTTCGTAAAACATTTGCTTTAAATCCAGGGGTTATGGGAGTTACAGGAATTGAAACTAGGGAGTTGTTAAAAGGTATTGTGGATGAAATGAAACCAGATTTTATGATTGTAGTAGATGCTTTAGCGAGTGGAAGTATTGAAAGATTAAATAAAACGATTCAAATAACAGATACTGGAATTCATCCTGGCAGTGGTGTTCAAAATAAAAGAAAAGAAATTAGTTTTGAGTATTTTCATATTCCCGTAATTGCCATTGGAGTTCCTACTGTTGTAGATGCAGCAACGATTGTTTCTGATACAATTTGGTATATGCAAAAAAATTTCGCATACACTAAAGAAAAAATGAAAAAACCATCTTATAAATTAGCTGTAGGACAAGGCAATTATTTAAATAAAGATGTTTCTATGAATCCTCAAGATAATATTGAACTTATGGGTAAATTAGGTACACTTACAGAAGAAGAAAGAAAACAACTTGTATTAGAAGTATTAACTCCTATTGGATATAATTTCATTGTTACTCCAAAAGAAATTGATTTTTTAATACATAAACTATCTTATGTGTTAGGTAGTGCAATTAATCATGCTTTACATGAAAATATTTCTTTTGAACAATAAGATTATTTGACATAATTTATAATCTCTTCATAGTATTTTATTAATAGGAGGGATATTATTATGCGAATGAAATTAAAATCTAAAAAAAAGAAGAAAAAAAAATATAAGATATTAAAAGTTTTATTATTGTTATTTATTTCTTATTTTTCTTTTGAGTATATGACTTATTCTGTTTTAAAATCTAAATTAGCAACTTCTAATGAAGAATTCTTAAATCATATGTTAAGAGATTCTAATCATTATTTACTTTATCAAAAAAGCGAAGAAAATGTTATTTCTAAAATAGGAAAATATTTTATGGATGTTGATTTGCAAAATCCCATTAGTTTATTAAATATTGGAAAAGACGAAAAGAAAACAGAAGTAGTATATCAAGAGCAAAATCATAATGCGACATTTATAAGAAATTCTGAAACTTTGAAAGAACCAAAAGTATATATTTATAATACTCATCAAAATGAAAACTATAGTATGAAAACATTGGAACCATATAATATTACTCCTAATGTTATGATGGCTTCTTATTTAATGAAAGAAAATTTTAAAAAGAATGGTGTAGAAGCAATTGTAGAAGAAACTGATTTTCAAAAGTATTTGAAAGAACATCAATTAAATCATGCTCAAAGTTATCAGGTAAGTAGGGAATTTGTAACACAAATTTTAAAAAAGTATCCTACATTAAAATTAATTATAGATTTACATCGTGACGCTATACCAAAATCTTCTTCTACGATTACATTAAATCAAAAAAATTATGCAAAAATATTATTTATTGTAGGATTAAATAATCAAAATTATCAAAAAAATTTAGATTTAGCTACTAATCTTTCTAATCAAATTAACGATGCTTATCCCAAACTTTCTAGAGGAATTATGAAAAAAACAGGAGCCACTGTAAATGGATTATACAATCAAGATTTAAATTCGAATATGATATTGTTAGAATTAGGTGCAAATGAAAATACAATTGATGAAATTCAAAACACAGTAGAAGCAATCACTCCGATTTTGAGTAAATATATTAATTCATGATAAAAAAAGAAGATAAAATAAAAATATATAAACGTTGTTTTCGATATTTTATGATTGCTTCTTTTATTACTTTTTTAACTCTTTATTTATCTCAAGAAACAGGTTATTATGAATATGATTTAAAGCAAAAAACTAGTTTTACAAAAGAACAAATTGAAAAATTTGAAAAGGATGTGGCTAGCGGAAAGAATGTTGATATTGAAGATTATTTAAAACAGCCAGATAGAAATTATGGAAATAAAATGTCAAATTTTGGTTATAACATTTCCAGTAAAATAGGAAGTGGGGTAAAGTTTGGGGTTGACAAATTCTTTGGAATGTTAAATAAAATGGTAGATGAATAGTTGAAAAAATAGGAAAAACATGATAAACTAAAGGCAAGTTGGTGATTTCATGAGCTTAAAAGAAATTTTAGAAACAAGAGATTTAAGTTATTATAAAGATCATATTCAATCCCTTGTAAAAAGAGAAGAAGATTTAGATAGTGCAATTTTAATTCAAAAAAAGAGAAATGATTCTTTGTATGAATTTTATAAGAAATTTTATGATAATCCAGAAGGAGATTTATTAGAAATTGTAAATCTAGAAAAAAGATATTTTGATAAAGTCAAAAAATTACGTCCGGATAATCAGTTATTAAAATATGAAAAGCTATATTATAATATGTTTGGATGTTCTTATATGGATGGCCTTTCATACATTATAGAAGATTTTAAACACCCTGATTTAAATATTGTATTACCGAGAGAAGATACAGATATGTTATCTTTTCAGGAAAAACAACTTTATTATGCAGCTTTAATCTTAGAAAATGAGCAATTTCGAAAAAGAGTAGAAGCGCTAAATGGAACAACTTTATCTTTTTTACTTGGAGATTATATTATATTAAGTGAAGTTTCTAAAAAAAGAGTTTTGTCATCATTAAAAAAATATAAAATACGTGATGGTATTTTTGATAACATTGAAACACAATTAAATGAATTTTTTAAAGGGGAGAAAGATTATGAGTGAAAAAAATATTTTATCTAAAACTTTATCAGAAACCAATCCAAATTTATTTTTTAATCCTGTATTTCAAAATTATTATTTAAGATTGTTTTATGATGTTGAGTTTGAAAAAGGAATGCGTGGAATTGTAATAGACCAACAAAAGATTTTTACAGGCCTTTATGAAAATGCATCTATTTGTTATTCAGATGAAGGATCTTTAGTGATTTCATATATTAATTGTAAAAAGAAAATTGCAAAAGAATTGGAAATTGTACCAAAAGAAAATGAAAGCATTGCTTTTACTACAAGGCAAGTATTTCCTATGGATGGTTTGTTTTATCATATGGAAGATACACAATTATTAAAAGATGATAAAATTTATCCTGTTAGTTATCAATATGTAGGTTTTGATATTCATGATATTAAGGATGATGAATTTTTAAAAGATTGGGTATATCAAAAGGGATTTGCTTCTAAAATGAAAGATAATGGTGTTATGCCAAAAGTAGAGCATGTACATGAAAAAGGAGAAATGTTAAAAAATAGGTAATAGTGTAAAGCTATTACTTTTTTTTATTTTTGAATAGAAAAATATGGTATAATTCATATAGAGAATAAAACTATAAAGGAGATATATATGAAAAAGGGATTTACATTAGTAGAGCTGTTAGCAACAATTACTATTTTAGGATTGATTGCTTTATTATTAGTACCAACTGTTGTTGGTGTCATTAATAGTTTTAGAGAAGATGCTTCAGAAAATCAAAAACAAAGCATTATTTCAGCCGCTAAACTATGGGCAAATGATCATAGATTACAGCTTCCAACAGTGGAAGGAAATAGCATTTGTGTTACAATCAAAGAATTAAAAAAAGGTTATTTGGATGAAGATATTAAAGACCCAAAAACAAATCAATCTATTTCTAATTCTGCTGGTGTGGAAATAACAAAAAAAGGGAAAAATTTTACCTATAATTATACTTCGGCTTGTAACGGTTCTTCTCATGAAATAGTAATATCATTAGAATTAACTGCTGGAAGTAAGACAAGTTCTAGTTTTACTGTGATTGCGAAAGCAACCGTACAAAATGATGATTTAAAAGGATATCAATTTTCTATCAATGATGGTGCTTGGAGTTCACTACAAACAAGTTCTTCAAAATCTTTTACAGGGTTATCTAAAAATAAATCATATACAGTAAAAGTACGTGCAATTTCAGAAACAGGAAAAACAGTAGAAAAGACAATTACAGTAAAAACTTCTAATATTAATGTCCCTACTTATTCATTGAAAAATAACAGTGATGGTAGTAAAACAGTAACTATAAAATATGATGGTATAAAAACGAACAATTTAATTTATGAATATTCATTAGATATGGGAAAAAGTTGGAAAACTGTTGAAGGCAATAGTCAAAATGTGAAATTTACAGAATCAGGAACAGTAATTGCTCGTGTCAGAGATACAGGAAATCAAGACAATACAATAACTGCAAGTGTTTTTACAGTTACTTTTCCAATTAATATATTAAAAGCTGGCTTACAGTTGGGTAGTTTGACTCAGATTGAATTTGTGCCTGAATTAGCGCCTACAGGAACTGATTATATTGATATCTCTGAAAAACAAGATGATAGTATTCAATTATGGACAGATTCTAGTGGAAAATCATATATTGGAAGTAATGACAAAGTATATGGAAATCCTAATAGTTCATATTTATTTTCTACAACTGGTTCAAATGTATTAACATCAATTAAATTTAATAATTACCATGAAGAAAATTGTTTTATTAGTGGCTTTATGCCTATGTGTCGGAAACCTATTCGCACAAGACGCTGACAAATTAAGAGATGAAGGTGACGCTGCTTTGAAAGCAAAAGATTACGCTACCGTCGTAACAAAATACGGCGAATACTTGAAACAAAACAATTACCAAGACACCGCCCGTATCTTCAATTGCGGATACGCCGCTAATCAAGCGAAGAACTACGCCGAGGCCGCCAAATACTTCGACATGGCCGTTAAGATGAACTACAACGTAGACGACTCTTATGTAGGCGAGGCTATGGCTTACCGTAACTTAAACAAGACTGAAGAATTCCTGACTACGGTAAAAGAGGGATTAAAAGTGATTCCCGATGGAAACAAGAATAAGACCAATCTGGAAAAGTTGCTTTACGGTTACTGCATCAAACAAGGACAAGCCGCCCAAAAGAAGGGAGATCTGGCCGGTGCCGAGAAAATGTACAAAGAGGTCCTAGCCGTATCGAACAAGGATTACCAGAGCAACGCTTACTACAGCCTTGGCGCCATGCTGTATGGCAACGGAGCGAAGATATTACAGGCCGCTACCCCGATCGCTACTTCCGAGCCGGATAAATACAACGCCGAGAAAGCGAAAGCCGACAAAGACTTCAAGCAAGCGAAAGAATATTTGACAAAGGCTGTCGAACTCGACCCGAAAGACGAGAACTCCAAGAAGATCCTCGCTTCTATCAACGACATCCTGAAATAAGAAAGAGGACTTTATTCATACAAAAAAACCTCCCGGATCACATAGAAAAGTGATCCGGGAGGTTTTTTGTATCTAGCTGTAGAGACGTACGTTACTTGAAGAAGAAGCGGAAGATGTCATTTCCATTCGCATAGATCAATAAAGCGAACAGGATAAACATACCTGCCATTTGGGCATACTCTAGGAATTTATCGCTCGGTTTGCGACGGGCCACTACCTCATAGATCAAGAACATCACGTGTCCGCCATCCAAGGCCGGAATCGGCAAGATATTCATGAACGCCAAGATGATAGATAGAAAAGCCGTACGTTCCCAGAAAATCCGCCAATCCCACACAGACGGGAACAATCCGCCGATCGTACCGAAACCGCCCAAACTGGAGGCACCTTCCTTCGTAAACACATATTTCATGTCGTTCACATATCCCTTCAAGGTATTAATACCTAATTTAATACCGGCGGGGAACGACTCGAAAAAGCCGTATTCGCGGGTCACGGTCTGATAGAGATCCGTAGGCAACATCACCGCTACGCCAATTTTCCCGGCCGAGTCCGTCCTCATGGTCAACGACTCCAACTGGCCGTTCCGGTAGAAATCTACTGTCACCTCTTCGCCCTTATTCTCTGACAATACCCCGGAGGCATCATAAAACGTCGGGGTAGCCACACCGTTAATAGCCACCACGCTATCCTTCGGCTGCATGCCGGCGAGAGCCGCGGGGGCATTCTTGTCGGGAAGCTCACGAACGACCATCGGGATACGCAAAGGATCGGCGAAGCCTTTCCCGTCACGCATGCAACGTTGCATCATATCCTCCGGTATGGAGATCACGGTCTCCCGCCCGTCACGGAGCACCGTCACGGTCTTCGCCTCCACCACCTTGCGGAAACTGTCGCTACCGAAACGCTCCAACTCCTCATTGTCCGCTCTCAGCAAGATATCACCGTCCTGAAAACCGACGTTCTGGAACGTCTCGCTATAATTCATACCCATCTTCATGTTCTTCAAAGGCAAGTACGTATCGCCCCACGTAAACAAGATCATGGAATAAATAAACAAAGCCAGCAAGAAGTTGAACACCACGCCCGCTACCATAATCATCAAACGCTGTCCGGCCGGCTTGGAGCGGAACTCGTAAGGCTTGGGCGGCTGGGCCATCGCCTCCTTGTCCATACTCTCGTCGATCATACCGGAGATCTTACAATATCCTCCCAACGGAAGCCAGCCTACACCGTATTCCGTGTCACTGTTTTTCGGCTTGTACTTGAATAGCGAGAACCACGGATCGAAGAAGAGGTAGAACTTCTCTACCCGCACCTTGAAAATCCGGGCAAAGATAAAATGCCCGAACTCGTGGACAATCACCAGTATCGATAAGCTCAAGATAAGCTGTAACGCCTTAATCAAAAAAGTTTCCATCTACTATTGTTTGTTCTGTTTTAAATTATTTCAAAATAACTCGGCCGCCAACCGCCTAGCCTCGGTGTCGGTAGCCACGTAATCCTCATACGAGGGATTGACGATAAACGAGGCTTTCCGCATGGTCTGCTC
>ENA-ORNF01001457-ORNF01001457.1-human-gut-metagenome-genome-assembly--contig:-NODE-1457-length-20512-cov-2.889280_pt1 | contig 20512 bp, 14 predicted proteins | sample MGYA00242110_ERZ509012 | MGnify/ENA primary metagenome ERZ509012 (study PRJEB26280, sample SAMEA2338714) | human gut metagenome | biome: human gut; feature: human-associated habitat; material: faeces...
CCGGTATCAAGAGGGCTGATGATGCGATTCACCTCCTCGCCTCCTTTCAGATATACCACATCTATAGATGTTCTGGAATCTCCATTCACTGTGGGAAATGAATAAACGGAAGCTCCAAAGCCGGTAGAAAGATTAGTGGAGATAGTCACATTTTCTGTAATACATTCTTTACTCTTTACTTTATAGCCTATTGCCACATTTGTAAAAGTGACATTCAACTGGTCAAAACGAGTGATAGCACTCAATTCCTCCTCCGTCTCTTTCGGCTGGAACACTGCTTGCCCGACTAAACGTTTCAATTCTACGTTGAGCGAACTGACCGAGTTATCTGAAGTAAAGCCTACGACATCCGAAATATAAACCGGCTTTTGAATATGAGCATCCTGATAAACTACCACTTTGGAAAGACTATCTGTATCCACCAGATGATCGGCATTTGCCACGATGAAGGTTTGCAGATTTTCTCCTAAAGGAAGGTCGACTTTTAAATCTCCATTATTTAAAGGGAGATTTTTTCCATATACCATGGAATCTTGCAGGTAGACATAAACACCGACCTCTGTAATTCCATGTTCAGCAAAAGTTTCAAGACTAGCCCTACTGAAAGAAACGCCAACCGGGTGGGTTTCGGGCACATTGGGAAGTTGTTCATTCGGTTTCCATTCATCATCCATTTGCTGTGAACAAGAAGAGCAAAGCAGAAATGACAGAAGAAATAAACTTGCTAGATGTTTCATAAATATTAGTTTATATATAATTTAAAGATATACAATTATTAAAAGAATAAAAATTCTATGCCCTTTTTCTTTAAAAGGCGGATTCAAGCCTAAGGAGGATTGGCTATTATAAGTGCTGGCTTCATGTTTCTCATTTGTTTAGATTTTCATTGTACATTAATGATGTTTTTCGCTAGAGTGATTTTTTTGTTCTTTCACCAGTGCAAAATTGAGGATTAAGCAAGAGAAGATAGAGTAAGATTTAGTAGAAAAGGAGTAAAAAACGGACTGGGGTAAAAAAGTGCCCCTCTGGTATAGCCATGCACAAAAAAGATATGCCCTTCAAATGTTATCATAAAACACCTGAAGGGCATATCATCTAAATTCTCCGCATTGAACGGGGAATTGCTGATTACCTATTTGTTCTGTGCATCGACTATATGTTGCACCAAACTATTCAAATATACCTCAAGATTCGTATATTGTCCATTCGGATCTTTCGTTTTTGTATTTCCATCTACGGGATTATTCGGATCAAGTCCGTTTTTTATTTCCCACTCATCAGGTATGCCATCACCGTCCGAATCTACCGGTGCCGAAAGACCTGCTATTGATAATTCCGGCCAGGGAGAATCGCCTGTGTCTTTGGGGCTATTGATAAATCCGGGTTTATTTCCTTCTCCGGTGAAAGTTGCCGTTCCTTTCCGGGTGTCGGAAATGATACGTTTGTCTACTTCATCACGATAATTACAGCAACCTGCATAATTCATCACCTGTTCATAAGCCTTGTCAGCCGAATAAGTAGTGATTACTCCAAAATCAAGAGGTTCTTTCAGACGGATAGATTCTTTGGCATCTTCTGTCCAGAGGAAATCTACTTTTTCATCATTCTTCAACTGGGCATAGACTCCGTCCGTCCAGTTATCGGCAGTAACTTTGTTGTTACCTTCTATCTTATTTCCATCAATATAGAAAGTTCCCCATTTCTGCAGGTAAGGTTGAAAAGCCAAGTTCTTTTTGGGTTCTCCATCAACGTAAACATAAGCTTGCGGATAAACTCCGACTTTGGCAATACGATATTGCACCTGTTTGGAAGCCTGTTTTGTTGCCGGTCCCGGTTTATAATAGTTATTGACGATATTGACATGCTGATCTTCCCCGCCATAGCAGCCGTTTCCAGCCCAGTTGTAGAAAACATTATTCCGGATATCAACACATTCGCCAAGAGCTAATGTAGAAGGACGAGGGCCCAGACGAGGCACGCGACTCTCACAGTGAGCGATCAGGTTATGGTGATAAGAAGCTTTATGTCCTCCCCAATTGCCTCCATATCCATGTGCCCCTTTTACATGAGTCGCTTTTCTTAATGCTTCAGAGCCAATACACCATTGTACCGTAGAGTTTTCCATACCATAAACGGAAAGACATTCATCTACACTCCAACTGACAGAGCAATGGTCTACCATAATATCTTTCTTATCACAGCCGCCCAACCCATCGGGTTCTTTCCCACTGGCTTCTCCGGGGCGGAAACGAAGAAAACGGATAATTACATTATTAGAATTAATAGAAAAGCCATAATCAGCCAGACAGATTCCTCCGGGAGAAGTCTGTCCTGCAATGGTGAGATGATCTTTCCCTGTTCGTAATTCCGATTTCAGATGAATCGTACCTGCCACATCAAAGACAATCGTTTTAGGTCCATTTTGTTTCAAAGCCCAACGTAAAGTCCCCTGCGAACCATCGTCTTCCAAAGAAGTCACATGATACACTTTACCACCACGGCCGCCTGTCGTGTATCTACCGTGTCCTTCAGCTCCGGGAAAAGAGATCACTCGATCTTCCCGGCCGCCTGTCTCCTGTTTTTCGGGTATGTCATAGGAAAAGGACATCATTCCTCCCGCAACCATTGCCAGCAGACAAACATAAACTAATTTTCTTTTCATTTCCTTATTCACATTATTAGATGATGGAAACAAAAGTAGTGGAAGCTTTTCATTCTGACATTCATTTTTTGACCGATATGGGGGAAAAATCAGTTTTTATGATAAGATTGAACAAATTTTAGATCCCCAGCCGCTCTTTTAATAACCGGTAACCGGAAAGACTTACTTTAAGTTTCACGCCAGTCTTCAATAACAACTGATAAGTTTCTTTTCCAAAAAGCTCGACCCGCGAAATTTGTGTTACGTTGACAATCGTAGAACGATGCACACGCACAAAAGTATCAGGAGACAGATGGGTCTCAAAATATTTCATAGTTTGTTCTTTCAGATATTCTCCGGTAGGGGTTATCAACATTACATAATCTCCACAGGCTTGTATGTAGATCAGTTCGTCTGTCTTTACCAGATGAATGCGGGAACCGTCTTTCACCGTAATGCGATCTATTAATTCTGTCTGTGGTTCTCCTTGTTGTTCGGTCACAGTTAGCTGATGTGCAGCCAATTCTTTATCCAGTTCCTGATTCTGTACTTCTTCTTTAGTTACAATCAGGCGATACCATAAAGTAATGGCAATCAAGGTTGGCAGTCCGAACAATAACCGGAAAGGTATGGTCTGCGCAAAAGGAATATAGGATATGCCTACAATCCTCACCATGATATCACAGATCATAAAACTACCCGCCAGCCATAACAGGCTTCCAACGATTATCATGATTATATCCGTCTGGAACAACGAAACAAGACCGACCACAAACCAGGCCAAATAGGCTATGGCTGCCAGCCAACCAATTGTTGCTACTCCATCTACCAGAGCAGGAAGATAGTCGTTTCCGGTATATCCACAGACTAAAACCACCTGTGTCGCAACCAGAATCAACGCCAGCACCAGCATCGGAATCCAGCGGAATGGATAATCTATTATCGGATGTGGTTTCATACGCTAGTCTTTAACTTCCAAGCCTCCGAAAGAAAGCGTTCCACGAATGACCAATATATTCTCCTTGTTTACATTCCCATTTTGCCAGCGTTTGTCATCACATCCTCCAAAGAAAGCATTGCATTTGAAGACGACTGTCCAATCCGACGGGACATAAATCTCGACTCCTCCCCAACTGCAATCCAAATCAATATAGGTTTCTCCCGGTGCAATATGGGTATGGCGAAGATCAATAGTCGTCCCCCCGAAAGAGGTACGAATCATAGCTCCTTTAAACAACTCATCAAGTACTACGTGACGTGCAGCTCCCCAGACATTCTCCGAACGCAAAAAGCCATCTACTGATTCCGATTGTTGTTGCTCACTCTCAAAGTTCATGCCGGGTCTACCCTGATGCATCTTCATCCATTGCCGACGATGTTCCATTGTATGCTGACGAGCCCATTGCGCCCTCTTATTTCTGCCGGGTTTGAAGATAAATAAAACACCTGCTATTATCAGAGCGAGGGGCCACACCATTGCCTGTGAATTTTCCGGTAACCAGGAAAGTCCTCCTATCAGAAAATAGACACCCGCCAGAAAAAGGATGATTCCACCGATGAAATGGCGGCGAATCATTGCATATATACCTAATAATATAAGGAGTGAATGCCAGGATACGATCAAATCAAATACTTCTGAAGTTATCCATCCCATATTACGGGCAAACAGTAGAATCCCGGAAAGGATAAAAAGCAAAGCTATCAGTATTTTACCGGAAAAGCCTGTAGCACGGGGAAAATTTTGTTTCTCTTCCATTGTTTCTATTATTAATTGATTAATGGTTCAAAGATACATCATTTCCCTATGCTTCCACAGGCTTTTCAGTTGATTTACGGTATAAATTCCGATGAATGCCGGATAAAAACCGGTGAAAAAATCAATTTATAAATCTCTGATTCGTATATTTGCCGGCCTTTAGAACACAAATAACACCCTTCAAAGCTAATAACTACACCTCGCAACAAACTAAAAAACAAAAAATACGAGGTGAAAAACAAATATTGCACATCACTATATCTTCATTCTCATACTTTTGTAGCGATGAATGAACTCTCATCGGGATTTTTTATGAAATATCAAACAACAACCATTAATTAATAAACATGCAAAGAATGTCTAACAAAGTGAAAAACATGCGCTCCTTATTGCTAATACTATTTTCAGCAATATCGCTTAGCGTATCTGCGCAAACGATTACCGTAAAAGGTAACGTGAAAGACACCAGCGGAGAGCCTGTTATTGGAGCCTCTGTTGTAGAAAAAGGTAATACTACCAATGGTACGATTACAGATTTAGATGGTAATTTTTCTATTAAAGTTGATGGCAAAAAAACATTGGTTATTTCATACATAGGTATGAAAACTCAAGAAGTAGCCGTTCAAGGTAGAAAAACAATTAATGTACAAATGGTCGACGACTCGAAAGCTTTGGACGAAGTCGTAGTAATTGGTTACGGTACGGTCAATAAAAGAGATTTAACCGGTTCTGTAGCCTCTGTTAGTGCCAAAGACTTAGCTGCTATACCAGTAGCAAGTGCATCTGAAGCCCTTACCGGTAAACTTGCCGGAGTTAGTGTTACTACTACTGAAGGTTCTCCCGATGCAGATATAAAGATCCGTGTTCGCGGTGGTGGTTCACTATCACAGGATAACTCTCCTTTATATATTGTAGACGGTTTCCCTGTTTCAAGCATTAGTGATATCGCTCCCTCGGAAATTCAAAGCATCGACGTATTGAAAGATGCTTCTTCCACAGCCATTTATGGTGCCCGTGGTGCAAATGGTGTAATCATCATTACTACCAAGAGCGGAAAAGAAGGTAAAACGCAAGTAGACTTCGGTGCTTCTTTCGGTTTTAAACAGGTAACCAAACTGACTGAAGTCTTGAGTCCTTACGATTTCGTTGCTTATCAGCGTGAAATCGGTTCTCTGGATTATGGAAACTTTGCCGATATGGATATTTGGCGTTCTATTGATGGTACCGATTACCAAGACGAGATGTTCGGACGTACTGGAAACCAGCAACAATATAACATTAATGTAAGTGGCGGAACCAAGCAAATGACTTATAGTGTCAGCTATGCCCATAATGAAGAAAAAAGTATCATGCTTAATTCCGGCTTCAAAAAAGACAATGTAAATGCAAAAATTAAATCATAAATGGATGACACTGGACTTTAACGCCCGGTTAAGTTACTCTACCATTGACGGTTTAGGTGGTGGTGCTGATACCAATGAATCCAATGCTGCCAATTCAACTGTGGCTAATGCTACCGTATTCCGTCCGGTTGATTCACTTAAATACAGTGATGACGACGAAGAAAACAGTTCGGCACAACAGAAATCTCCATTGGAACGTCTGCTTGCAACGGATAAAACCCGCAATACTTTCAACCAGAACTACAATGTAGGTTTAAACTGGAAACCATTCAAGAACTGGACATTCCGTTCCGAATTCGGATATGGATGGAAGTTTGACGATACAGAACAGTATTGGGGAGTAGATGCAGTATCTAATTCTAAATATGGATATAACGGTCAGCCACAAGCCTACCTGTTGAGAGAAAAGACGATGAGCTGGCGTAATGCCAACACATTGACCTATGATAACAAAAAACTGTTCAAAGGTCGTGATAAACTCAATGTATTGATCGGACATGAAGTAAGCAGCAGCCAAAGGAAATCAATAGAAAATGTATCTGTAGCTTTCCCTGTTACTATGAATTTCGATGATATGAAAGCAAATATGGGTTCGGGCAAAGCTTTAGCCAACCAATCTACCATTGCTGCAAAAGAAAACATATTATCATTCTTTGGTCGTGTGAACTATACTATGATGGATAAATACTTGCTTGCTGTTACAGTACGTGCAGACGGTTCGAGCAAGTTCGGTTCCGGAAATCGTTGGGGTGTTTTCCCGTCAGCAGCTTTGGCATGGCGTATCTCTGACGAGGCTTTCATGAGTAACACTCAAGACTGGCTGTCAGCTTTGAAACTACGTTTAAGCTTCGGTACTGCCGGTAACAACCGTATCAATTCCGGTTTGCTTTCCACCACTTACTCTTTGGGAGGTAATGATGCACGCAATCCTTTCTTCAACGGAGAAAGCACTACCATGTTGGAACATGGCACGAACTTATACAACCCCGATTTGAAGTGGGAAACAACAGTCACCCGTAACATCGGTATTGACTATGGATTCTGGAACAATCGTATCTCCGGTGCTATCGACTTTTACTGGAATACAACCAGAGACTTATTGATGCGTACTGAAATTCCTTCTCTCTCCGGATATAACTATCAGTACAAGAACTTCGGACAGACATCCAATAAAGGTGTAGAATTGTCTGTTAGTGCTGTTTTATTTGATAAAAAGAATTTCTCTTTGAACTTCAATGCCAACATTGCTTACAACCGCAACCGCATTGATAAACTGAATACAGACTCTCCCTGGCAAAGTAGTAACTGGTCAGGTAGTACAATGGCCAAATACGAAGACTTCCGCGTAGAGAAAGGCGGACGTTTGGGTGAAGTTTGGGGATATAAGACAAACGGTTATTATACTGTATATGATCCTGTCACCAACCCTACCGGCGAACTGGTTTGGGCAGGTAGCGAATGGGGATTAAAAGACGGAATGCAAGATAACAGTCCTACTATCACCGGTGGTAAATACTATCCGGGTGGTTTGAAACTGGAATGTGATAAAGATGGTAACCCTCTCAAACAACGTTTGGGTAACACTATCGCTCCTACAACCGGAGGTTTTGGATTCGATGGTCGTGTAGGTAATTTCGATTTCAATGTATTCTTTAACTACTCTCTCGGAAATGTAATTGTCAATGGAACAAAACTGGCAGCTTCTTTCCGTTCAGGTTCAAGAACCGGTTATAACTTAAACAATGATTTCAGATTGTCTAACCGTTACACATGGATTGATCCGGAAACTGGTTTGAACCTGTCGTCCAGCTCTACAGATGTCCTCAATACCTATGGAGACATGACAACAGCAGGATTACGTCTGAATGAAATAAACGCTAACGCCAATATGTACAATCCGGCCAGCGCTACTACCATGCAGCTGACTGATTATGCAGTAGAAAAAGCCTCATTCCTGCGTTTGAATAACATTACTATCGGATACTCTCTTCCGAAAACAATTGTAAGGAGAGCGTTTATGCAGAATGTGAGAATCTATCTGACAGGATATAACCTGTTCTGTTGGACTAACTACAGCGGAGCAGACCCTGAAGTCGATACAAGCAGTAAGAAAAATGCGATGACTCCGGGTATAGATTACGCCGCTTATCCTAAGAGCCGCACATTTGTGGGTGGTATTAACGTTACATTCTAATTAAAACATTAAACAGATTGATCGTATGAAAATATATAAGACATTATTCCTGGGGCTGGGGTTAATTGCCCTGTCTTCCTGTTCGGACTTCCTGAATCAGACCTCACCGTCTGAATTGGATAATGAATCAACTTTTAATAATGCCTATTATACAGAATTGGCACTTAATAAAGTTTACGGCAGCCTGACGCAAGACCAGACTTATTCTAACTTCCTACCTATCATTGCCGGAACCAATACCGACTGTGAACTGATTGACGGTTTGGGTACGGATGCAAGCAACACGTCCAGCGAACGTGGTAATATGAACTACAACGCTAATCCGGGATGGTCACAACTTTCCAAAGTATGGGATGCCATGTACGGAGTAATCGAGAATGCGAATCTGGTAGTAGATGGTATAAACAATAGCCAACTGATACAACAAGCAGGAGCAACCCGTACCAGCATGATGAGATTCCGTGCAGAAGCGATGACATTGCGTGCGATGATTTATTTCGATCTGATCCGCTTGTTCGGTGATATTCCTTTCAAAACAGAATCTTCCAACAGCGACCTGTCTAATGTTTACATTGGAAAGGCAGATCGTGACGATATCATGGATGAATTGATAATTGAACTCGAGGAAGCTATCGGATATTTACCTTGGGCTGGTGAAGACGGTTATACAACCGAACATGTAAGCAAAGGCTATGCTCACGCTCTCTTGGCTAACATTGCAATGACACGTGCCGGATATGCTATCCGCGAACAAGCTAAAGACGGATATATCACCGGAGATAACAGTGACACTACTTATCCTACTCAACGTTGCAGCGATACCAAACGTAGAGAACTATTCGAATTGGCCGAAAAACATCTGGCAGCTGTTGTCAGTTCAGGAAAACATAAACTGAATCCTTCTGTAGAAGAATACTGGCGTTTAATAAATATCGGACAACTAGATCAGACTTATCAAGAAAACCTGTTCGAGATTCCAATGGGACTAAACAAAAGTGGTGAGCTGGGATATACTATCGGATATCGTATAAACGGTGCCAGTTCCCTATTTGGTCCGAAAGGTAACTCATCCGGTAAGTTGAAACTGACTGCTCCTTATTATCTGTCATTTGGCGAAGGAGATATCCGCCGCGATCTGACTTGTGCTATTTCACAACTTTCTACAGACAAAAACACCAAAGTATTTAAAGAATATATGTTAGGAAATGCTCCTTTCGGTCTTTATTGTGGAAAATGGGATTATCGTAAGATGATGGAAAACTCTGAATGGTACGCAGCTGTATTGGCCAGCGATCAGAAAGTTTGTTCCGGTATCAACGTAGTGAAAATGCGTTATCCGCAAGTATTGCTGATGTATGCCGAAGTTGTGAACGAACTTTATGGTAAGGGTGCAACAGCCGAAGGTTGTACATTAACAGCCACAGCAGCCCTGAAAGAAGTACACGACCGTGCTTTCACCGATGCAACCAAACGTGATGCTGCATGGACTGCTCTAATGGGAAAAGACTTCTTCGATGCAATTGTTGACGAAAATGCATGGGAACTGGCAGGAGAAGGTGTTCGTAAGTTCGACCTAATCCGTTGGAACCTGTTGAGCGAAAAAATAGACGAATTCAAAAACGAATATACAAATGCAGTGTATAATGGTACATATCCACAGTATGTGAACTATAAATATCGCACGGACAATCCGATGTATATCGATATGACTTCTCTCGTATTTGGAGCTAAAGTAGGTGGAGAATATGAAAACAAGAGCTTTTTCGGAGCTGAAACCAGTGACAAGGAGCAAAAGAATCTGAAAGTAAACTTGCCTAGTATTTCTGGCGGATTGAACAAGGCTGTGAAGAATCGTTATTTATTGCCGATAGCTTCTACAACCATCTCTACCTCAAACGGTAAATTACATAACTCTTATGGTTATTCGGATTAATCTTAAAATCGTAAAATGATGAAGAATATAAAAAATATATTGAGAGTGATAGTGCTTTAGAAAGAAGATTTCAAAAAGTGTATGTAGAAGAACCAAACGAAGAAGAAACATTAAATATATTAAAAAATATTAAATCTATTTATGAAAAATTTCACTGTGTCACGATTTCAGATGAATGTATGAGTGATATTGTAAAATTATCAAAAGAATATATTTATGATCGGTTTGAACCAGATAAGTCAATTGATATATTAGATGAAGTTTGTGCCAAAGTAAAACTAAAAGAAAGTAGGGAATTAAAAGAATATAATGAGAAACACAACATGTTGCAAGACATTATTGAAAAAAAGAAAGAAGCAATCGTCAATCAAGACTTTAAATTAGCATCTAAATTAAAAACAAAAGAAAATCAATATATGAATGAATTGAATCATTTGGAACTATCCCTTTATCGTAAAGAAAAAAAAGTGGTGACAAAAGAAGATATTGCACAAGTGATTCATATGAAAACTAAAATACCAGTATATGAGATTTTGAAAGAAAACAAAAAAATGATTGATTGTATTGAACAAAAATTGTCAAATCGTATTTTAGGAGAAGAAGAAGCAGTTCATTCTTTAATACAGATTGCTAAAAAGATAAAATTAGGATTTGCGAAAGATAAAAAATGTTATTCTATCTTATTTTGTGGCTCTACTGGTGTTGGAAAAACGTGTTTAGCTCGTACTTTTGGTGAGTTATTAGTGGGAAAGGAAAATGTTATTAAATTAGATATGAGTGAATATAGTGAAGCTCATAGTGTGTCAAAATTGGTAGGTGCTCCTCCAGGATATGTAGGCTATCATGATCAAACAAATGTATTGGAAGAAATTAGAAATCATCCACACTCTGTTTTAATATTAGATGAAATAGAAAAAGCTCATCCAGATGTATTAAATTTGTTTTTACAAATATTAGAAGATTCACAAGTTAAAGATTCCAAGGGTCGTATGATTCGTTTTAATCATACAATGATATTAATGACTTCAAATGTTGGTTTTCATCAAATTCATGTAGGTTTTCATGAAGAAACAAAAAAGAATATTCAAACAAGGTTGAAAGAATATTTTCAAATGCCATTTTTAAACCGTATTGATGATATTGTATTATTTAAACCATTAAAACAAGAAATTATAAAACAATTGATAGAAAAACATTTAACAAAATTAAAGGAAAAATATAAAAAACAAGGAATAAATATTAAAATTTCTAATGAAATAAAAGAAAAAATATTAAATGATTCAGAGTATCAAGAATATGGCGCAAGAAAATTAGAAAAAGTGATTAATGATTTTTGTGAAAATCAAATTATTGATGAAATTTTAAATAATAAAAAAGAAATTATTTTAAAAATTTAAAAAAATGATTGCACAAATTTTTGAACATGATATAATAGGATTTAAGGTGATTATATGGAAACAGTAAATTATCAAGAATCGATTGTAGAGATATTTGATAAAAAATTAAAACCGGGAGTAAATAAAATTTTACCAAATACATTTACTAATGATCAAAAAAAAGATCGTATCGAAGCAATGAGAGATTTTATGACGACTTTAACATATGATTACAACGAAAAAGACGAAGTAGCATATGATGAAAATAAACATATGTTTAAAGTGCCAAATAGTTTGAAATCAAATCCAGAAAATTCTAAATTTGATTTAGAACATGACTTGGTGCAACTAACAATTACATCTATTTGCCCTGTAAGAGATCCGGAATTATCTCCATATTTGTCTTTGTATGCTGATTCTTTAGCAACCGTATTAGTAGGTAATGCTACTTTAGAACAAAATGAACAAAAATATAGTTCTATTAATATGTTAGGTATGGAAGGAATCGATTTATTAACAGATATTTTTTATACTGGTAATATTGAAAAAGTAATACAGTTTAAGAATATGATTTCAAAAGATGCAGAAATGATTGATGTTGAAGAAGTAAAGACAAGAAGCTAATGCTTCTTTTTTATTGGTAAAATATAAATTATGTGGTAAAATATAGCTGGTGATTATTTATGGATAAATTAAGAACACGTTTTGCTCCAAGTCCAACTGGATTCATGCATATTGGAAATTTGAGAAGTGCTATTTTTGGATATTTAATGGTAAAACATCAAAATGGTGATTTTATATTACGAATTGAAGATACTGATCAAACAAGAAAAGTAGAAGGTGCAGTAGATTTTATTTATAATACTTGTAAATTATGTGGAATTCATTTTGATGAAGGACCAAATAATGGAGGAGAATATGGTCCATATATTCAAAGTGAAAGACTTCCTTTATATAAAAAATATGCAGAAGAATTGGTAGAAAAAGGAGCAGCCTATTATTGTTTTTGTACAGAAGAAAGATTAAATAAACTTCGTAAAATTGCTGAAAGTGAAAAAAGAGCATTTCAATATGATGGACACTGTAAAAATTTAACGAAAGAAGAAATTGAAGAAAAATTAAAAGCAGGAGTTCCATATGTAATTCGTCAAAAAATGCCAAAAGATGGAGTTAGTACATATGAAGATTTAGTATATGGAAAAATTAGTGTTGAAAATCGTATTTTAGAAGATCAAATTTTATTAAAATCAGATGGATATCCTACTTATAATTTTGCTAATGTTGTAGATGATCATTTAATGCATATTAATGTAGTAGCACGTGGAAATGAATATGTAATGTCTACTCCTAAATATAATCTTTTATATGATGCTTTTGGGTGGGAGAGACCTACTTATATTCATTTACCAATGGTACTTGGTGGAGATGGTCAAAAATTAAGTAAACGTAATGGAGATGCTTCTTTTATGGATTTATATCATGAAGGATATTTGCCAGAAGCAATTGTTAATTATTTAGCACTTTTAGGATGGTCTCCAAATTCTAATCAAGAAATTTTTTCATTAGATGAATTGATTAAAGAATTTGATCCAAAAAGAATTAGTAAATCTCCTTCTATTTACGATGAAAAGAAATTACAATGGGTAAATGCTCATTATATTAAAAAATTAGATGATGAAAGACTATTTGAAATTACCATTCCACATTTAAAGGAAGCATATGATTTAAGTCAACATGACGAAGCATGGGTAAAAGAATTAGTTTTACTTTATAAAGATCATATAAGTTATGGAAAAGAGATTGTATCTGTTACTGAAATGTTTTTCCATGACAAATTAAAATTAAATGATGAATGTATAGATTTTATGAAAGATGAAAGTATTCCTAATACTTTAAAAGTATTTCAAGAAGAAATACAAAATATGAATGATTGGACAGTAGAAAATATCAAAGAAGCAATTAATCATACCAAAGAAAAAGCTGGTGTAAAAGGTAAAATGTTATTTATGCCAATTCGTATTCAAATAACTGGTGTAATGCATGGACCAGAACTTCCAAATACAATCCATTTACTTGGAAAAGATACCGTGTTAAAAAGACTAGGAGAATAGAAATATTCTTCTTTTTTTTGCATATAAATAGTTAGAAAGGAGAAGATATGAATTATATTGATGATTATTTTAAACAACTTGTAAATCACTTAAAAAAGAAAACCAAGGAAGAAATTTATGGAGATATGGTATATCAGTATAAAAGATTAAATCAGAATATAAAAAATTCATTAGAAAATTATTTTGAAAAATTTCCCTATTGGGGAAGTTTAAATGAGTCAAAAGAAGATTTTGAACACATGAGACTGATTGCTGATTCATTAAAAGATCATTTAGATGATTTTATTCATTTATATTCTAAGTTAGGTGATTATCGTTCTAAGTTAGTATTGTATTCTATTATGAGTAATTGGTATCAATATGATTTTAAGATGCTAAATAGATCGATCGAAAAAAGTTATGGTCATTATTTTGATTTGGATTTAATAGAGCCAAATAGGGAAGAAGTGATTGTAGATTTAGGTGCATATACTGGGGATACAATTTTAGACTATATTTATACTTATGGTGAAAATAAATATCAAAAAATATATGCATATGATATTACGGAAGAAAGTTTAATAAAATTAAAGGAAAATGTAAGTCGTTATCCCAATATTATAGTAAAAAAAAGAGCAATTACGGATAAAACGGGAATTACATATATTAAAAAAAGTGAAGTAGATAATTCGGCAAATATGACAATGGATCATGGTGATGATGAAGTATTAGAAACTACTTTAGATGATGAAGTGAAAGAAAAAATAACTATGATTAAAATGGATATTGAGGGTGGAGAACAAAAAGCATTAAGAGGGGCAGAAGAACATATTAAAAAAGAGCATCCGAAATTATTAATTTCTGTATATCATAATGTACGAGATATTTTTGAAATTCCAAAAATGATAGAACAAATGGATTCTAGTTATCAATTTTATCTTAGAAATCATGGTGGGGGAGTATACCCAACAGAAATTGTTTTAATTGCAATTTAAAAAACTTCTATATCATTTATAGAAGTTTTTATTCTATTGTTTTCATAGTAGGAATTAAATCATCCAATTCTTTAGATTCTTCAAATGGTTCAGACCCTTTTAAATAATAAAGCATCTTTTTCTTTTTTGTACTTTCATTTGCAGGTTTTCCACTAATAGGATCTACTAAGACACCTACCACATTATTTGGAATTTCATACCATCCATTTCCTTTTAAATCTTTTAAAGATGCTTCCATTGTATCTACCCACATATTTTTAATTAAATTACCATCTTTGACATCACTTTCTTTATTATTATCGTATCCTGCCCAAATTCCCATTAACAATTCTTGATTATATCCAAAAATAAGATGATCTGTATTTGTTGTTCCGGTTTTTATTGCATATTTTTTAGTAATTTTAGGTGCTATATTGATACAAGTAGGGAAATTATAATCAATAAATTCTTGAGCATAAGAACTTGTTAGCATTTCATTTAAAATGAATACAATACTACGATTTAAAACATTTTCTTTTTTGGATTTGTATGAATATAAAACATTTCCATCTTTGTCAGTTACTTTTCGAATAAAATAAGGTTTTATTTTATCACCACCACTAGCAAGTGTATTATAACCTTCCATCATATCTAATAAATTAATTTCATTTGTTCCTAATGCAAGAGAAGGAATTGGTTTCAATTTTTCCTGAATTCCGACTCTTTTTGCAATATTTACTAAGCTATCTTCTCCCAAAAAGAGATGTGTTTTAACAGCATATATATTATCTGAATATGCGAGAGCAGCAGCCATACTAATCTGTTTATTAGGATAATTACTATTATAATTTTCAGGACTATAAGTTGTATTACTCTGAAAGGTAAAAGTAGTTTTTTCACTTTTAAAAGTAGTAGATGGAGTAAATCCATTTTCTAATGCTTCATAGTATAAGAAAGGTTTAATACTAGATCCAACTTGTCTTTTCGCACTTGTAGCACGATTATATTGACTTTTTTTATAGTCTCTTCCTCCTGTAGTAGCGAGTATTTTTCCTGTTTTTGGTTCCATTACAACGCTTGCCACTTCTAAATCTGGATTTTCTTTCAAATCTTCATTCATACTATTTTCCATATTTTTTTGAATATCAGGATCTAAATTGGTATATATTTTTAAACCACCTGTTTTTAAGAAAGAAGAAGGAATCGTTTTGATAGATTTTAATTCTTTAATGACGGCATCTTGATAATACATTAGGGTTGATAGACTTTGATCATTATCACTACCTATATAAGTTAATTCTTTTTTTTCAGCTTTATTTTTTTGTTCAGATGTAATATATCCATTTTTTTCCATTAAAGTTAGTATCATTTTTTGTCTTTCTTTGGCCGCTAATTCATTTGATATAGGAGAATAATGAGTTGGGTCTTTAGGAATTCCTGCTAAAATAGATGCTTCGGCAAGTGTCAAATCTTTGGCACTTTTATTAAAATAATATTTACTAGCATTCTCAATTCCAAACACCCCTCCATAATTAATTGTATTTAAATAACCCTCTAAGATTTTATCTTTACTGTAATGTGACTCTAAACGTACAGTTAACCAAGCTTCGTCAATTTTTCTACTCCATGTTTTATCAAAATCTAAAAATAAATTTTTCGCATATTGTTGTGTAATGGTAGAAGCACCTTGTTTTGTTTTTCCGCTTGTAAAATTAACATATAATGCTTTTATGATACGTAAAAAGTCAAATCCTTGATGTTTATAAAAATTTTTATCTTCCACTGATAATGTAGCATCTATTACATATGGTGAAATTTCGTCTAATGATATCCAATCTTTTTGATTTCCTACAGTAAATAATTCATTATTTTTATCAAATAAATAAAAACTATTCGCACTATTAATTGGAAGTTTTGGCATTAATTTAGCCACAACATAAATACTAATATAGGTCAGTAATAACACAATGATAACAATGCCAAATAGTTTACCCAATTTTTTCCATTTTTTCATGTTATATCTCCTTATAATATTACTATTGTTTAGTATTAGTAAAATATAAAAAAATATAAGTGATTTTTTTGTATAGTTATGTTATAATGACAACGAACTTTAAAGGACGTGGTTTTTTGTCAAAAATAAGAGTAGAGGGACAGTTAAAGCATCAAGATGAGTGTTTTTATTTTGATGGTACAGGTATTTTATTAAAAGATAAAATTATTTATCGTGAAAATGATATGAATGTCACACTAAAAAAAGAAAAGAATATAGTAAAATTGACAAGAAAAAATGAAGAATATCAAATGAATATGATATTTGAAAAGGGTAAAAAAAGTGATGTATTTTATGAGATATTGAAAGAATCTTTAAAAACTTATTTACAAGTAGAAACAAACGTGCTAGAATGGGAAAACGACAGGGTTAAAATAGAATATGTTTTATTTCCAACCAATGAAAGTTTTTCCTATCAATTAAAAATTGAGGTGATAAAATGATAACAGAAAAGTTAGAAAAAGTAGTAACTGAAGTTGCTAATAAAATAGGATATGAAGATAAGTTTAAAGTAATTTTATCAAATCGTCCAGAATTATGTGATTATCAATGTGATACAGCATTTTTACTTGCTAAAAAATATCATAAGTCTCCAATAGTAATAGGAACTGAAATTGTAGATGCATTGAATCAATTAGAAAATTTTGATGATTATTTTAAGGAAGTATCTTTTGCAGCACCTGGTTTTATGAATATGACATTAAGTGATAAAATGATTCAAACTAAATTACAAGAAATGATGACAAATGAAAAATTTAGTTTGAAACATCCAGAAAAGGTAGATACTTTTGTAATCGATTATGGTGGACCTAATGTCGCAAAACCACTTCATGTTGGTCACATGCGTACTGCTATTGTTGGTGAAAGTATTAAACGAATTGTAAATTATGTAGGTCATAAAACAATTAGTGATGTTCATTTAGGTGACTATGGTTTACAAATAGGGCAAGTAATTTATGGGATTTTACAAGATGGTAAAAAAATTGAAGATATTACGCTTGAATACCTTGAGGAAATTTATCCAAAGATGAGTGCTCTTTGTAAAGAAGATGAAAATGTAAAAGAAAAATGTGCTGATATTACAAAAAGTTTACAAGATGGTGAAAAAAAATATCGCGATTTATGGAAAGTTATTTTAGAAATCAGTGGAAATGATATTAAACGCTTGTATCGTTATTTGGACGTTTCTTTTGATTTATGGCAAGGAGAAAGTGACGCTTATCAATATATTGAAGATACAGAAAAAATACTAAAAGGACAAAATTTAATTGAAGAAAGTGAAGGCGCAAAAATCGTTCCTGTAAAAGAAGCAGATGATGTAAAAGAATTACCACCACTTATTTGGCAAAAAAGTAATGGTGCTTATTTGTATGGAACAACTGATTTAGCAACAATTTATGAACGTGAAAAACGTTTTCATCCAGATTATATTTGCTATGTAGTAGATAATCGTCAAAGCTTACATTTCGAACAAGTATTTAGAGTTTCAAAGAAAGCAAATATTACAGATGCAAAACTTGAATTTTTAGGATATGGAACAGTAAATGGTGAAGATGGAAAACCATATAAAACAAGAAGTGGAAATACCCCAAAATTAGATGGATTATTTGAACAAACAAAAGAAATATTTTTATCTAAGAAAGAAGAAAATAAAGAAAAAGATGATGAAGATATTAGAAAAATAGTAAATGCTATTTTGAAATTTGCAGATTTACAAAATAGCCGTGAACGTGATTATATTTTTGATATTCAGAAATTTTCTAATACAGTTGGTAAAACTGGTCCTTATATTTTATATACATATTTAAGAATTGATAAAGTGTTAAAACAGGAAGAATTAAAACCAACACTAGGAATTTCAATTTATAATGAAGTAGATCGTAATTTACGTTTAAAATTGTTAGAATTGGAAAAAGTAATTTTAGCAGCATTTCATGAAAGAAAGCCAAATATTATTGCTGATTATATTTATCAATTATCTGATCTTGCCAATTCATTTTATCAAAATAATCATTTAGCTAATTTAGAAGATCAACAAAAGAAAAATGATTGGTTATATGTTTTAACACTTACGAATAAAGTGTTAAAAGAAATGCTATTTCTAATTGGAATAGAAATACCAACTTTTATGTAAATCATATATGGAGGGAATTATGAAATTAAAAAATATGCCTAAAGAAGAATTAGAATTAATGTCTTATACAGATTTAACTGAAAAGTTATTAAAAGAAAATAAAAAAACAATGAATACTCCAACAATTTTTCGAAAAATTTGTGATTTATTGGGGTATAGTGATGATGAATATACATCAAAAATTGGTGATTATTATACTTCACTTACTATTGATAAAAGATTTGTATTATTAGATAATAACGAATGGGATTTAAGAGATCATCACAGTATTGATCTTTCACTTGAAGATGATGATGACGAAGATGAAATCCTTGATGAAGAAGAAATAGAAGAAGAACCAGAATCAGAAGAAGAAGATAATATTGATGAAATTAATACAGATGAAGAATTAGATGTAAATGAAGAAAATGATATTGATGAATTAAATATTATTTCAGATGATGACGAAGACGAGATAGAATAGCCATATATATGGCTTTTTTATTAAAAACATATATTTTATAAGGCTTTTTTGATAAAATATATTGCAATTACTTGAAAATAATGATATTCTTAGAATGTAAGCAAGATAGCTTAACATAATAGGAGGTAAAACATATGACAAAAGCAAGTTTAATCGATTACATTGCTGAAGAAACAGGATTAACAAAAGCTGATGCTACTCGTGCTTTAGATGCAATGATGAGTGGAATTGTGAAAGGATTAAAAGAAGAAGGAAAAGTTACTTTAACTGGTTTCTGTACTTTTAATGCAGTTCACAAAGATGCTAAAGTTGGACGTAATCCAAGAACTGGTGAAGCTGTTCAAATCCCAGCAAGAGTTGCTGCTGTAATTAAAGCTGGTTCTAAATTAAAAGACGCTTTAAACTAAAAGGCATTACGCCTTTTTTTGTTATCTATGAAAAAATTAGAGACAGCTATTTTACTATTAAAAGAAATTGAACAGCATAATCAAGAAGCTTATATCGTAGGAGGTTTTGTTAGAGATTTATTAAGAAAAAAACCGAATGATGATATTGATATTTGTACAAGTATGACTCCTAATATGTTAAAAAAATATTTTAAAGTATTAAAAGAAAGTTATGGTTCTTCGCTCGTTATATATCATGATGAAATATTCGAAATAACCACATTTCGTAAAGAAGTTGGAAATATACTACATCGTCATCCACAGAAAGTTCATTATATTAAGTCACTCCAAGAAGATTTACAGCGTAGAGATTTTAAAATCAATGCTATTTGTATGAATTCAAAACGAGAAATCATTGACCCATTAAATGGACAAAATGATATTATAAATCGAAGAATTGTGTGTATTGGAGATGCTAAGAAACGTTTTGAAGAAGATAGTTTTCGTATATTAAGAGCAATTCGATTTGCAACCACTTTAAATTTTACAATGGATGAAAAATTAAAAGAAGCTATTATAGAAAAAAAGCATTTATTAAAAAATATTTCTTATCAACGAAAAAAAGAAGAGTTAGATAAAATTTTTTATTCTAAAAATGCTAGTTATGGAAGAAAATTATTAATTGATTTAGATCTGTTAAATATATTGGAAATTCCAAAGTTAAAAGATGCCATTTTATATTCACATCCGTTATTGATATGGATGCAATTAGACGTAGACGCGTTATACCCTTTTTCTAAAAGAGAAAAAAAACAAATGAATTATTTAAGAAAATGTCAAAAAGAAACTTTTCAAATTTATCGTATTTACGAATCTGATTTCAATACTTGCATTCTAATTGGAATGTTAAAAGGAATTGAAAAAGAAGAAATAAAAGGCACCGAAAATTGTGGTTGCGAAAGCGAAGAAAATGAAAAAAGAGATTTTGAAAATTTTTTGAGAGGTAAAGCTATTGAGGTTAGAGAAAGTTCAAGTTTTTCTGTTGGAACAAATGGAAGTGTTATACCTAAAAATTTGGCTAACAAAATTATTGAAACTGTTAAAGAATT
>ENA-ORNF01001460-ORNF01001460.1-human-gut-metagenome-genome-assembly--contig:-NODE-1460-length-20508-cov-4.602894_pt1 | contig 20508 bp, 19 predicted proteins | sample MGYA00242110_ERZ509012 | MGnify/ENA primary metagenome ERZ509012 (study PRJEB26280, sample SAMEA2338714) | human gut metagenome | biome: human gut; feature: human-associated habitat; material: faeces...
TCTAATCCTGATGAAGAAGACCGTGAAAATGCTCGACATATTTCAATGCTTTTAACCCATATTGCTGATGATGGTTATATTAGCGATAAAGATGAAAAAATTGTAGCGTTAGTAGAGAACATTAAAATTTTTCTTGGTTGCCAGGAAGAAAGAGAAAATTAATTGATTATATAATGTGAATTTGTCAATAAATGTCTTATGAAAAAGAAAGAGTTTATTGAAAAATTAAAAAATTTGATATTAAATAAGGTTAGATTTCACGCTCCCAATTTGGTTACGGAGAATGTTGATTTTGACCTCTTAAATGTAGTGGGGATAGACCCAATCTATCCAATTTTTGTGTTTTCTAGACAATTAGACAACACATTTTTTGTCGCATTTAAAAAGGCAAAAAAAGAGGCAAAATTCAATCTCGTTTTAACCAAAAAACCTCTTGTATCAAGTGCAAAATTAAAACAGCTTCTTGCAAAACTTTCAATAGACTTATTGATATTATGCATTCCCTGTACGATTCCCGGTCCGTCAAATTCATGTACCAGTTCTTTTGTCTGACTTCCATCTTCTGCTGTATAAACCAGCTCTACTTTCCCTGCTCCAGGAATTTTCATTTCAGATCCTTTATATACATCACCATACGCATGTCTTGCGATCGTGATCGGTTTTTTCCAGTTGCGTACACATGGCTCGATTCCCTTTACTACGATCGGAGTACGGAATACGGTTCCGTCTAAGATCGCACGGATCGTTCCGTTTGGACTTTTCCACATCTCTTTTAAGTCATACTCATCCATACGGGCTGCATTCGGTGTGATCGTCGCACATTTTACGGCAACTCCATATTTTTTTGTCGCTTCTGCGGAATCTACCGTTACCTGATCGTCGGTTGCATTACGATGCTCTAAACCAAGGTCATAATATTCGGTATTGAGTTCGATGAATGGATTTAACAGTTCATCCTTGATCATCTGCCACAGGATTCTTGTCATTTCATCTCCGTCCATCTCAACTAACGGTGTTGCCATCTTAATTTTTTCCATGAATTTCTTCCTCCATACTGTTCATATTTAATAGCTTATCCCATCCGTAGCGGTCATAGCTGTGGATGGTGTTCATAATATGCTGGTTTGCAAGCTGCTGGGCTTTTTCCGCATCATGAGCCTTTAAAGCCTCGACAATCCTTTTATGTTCCTCGTTCGACTCCTTTGCACGTTTTGTACCGGAAAGTGAAACTTTCCGTACCCGTTCCACATAGTGGTGGAAGTCGCTGAGCACATGTTTTAACATCTTACTCTTAGATGCTTCATACAAAATCTCATGAAAACGATTGTCTAATTCTAATATCTGTTCATAATGTTCTTTTTGGATATGAAACTCCGTAAGATAAAGATTCTCCTCTAATTCTTCTAATTCTTTCTCCGTGATCCCGGTGACCGCCTTTTTCGCACAAAGTCCTTCTAAAAGGGAACGGATCTCATAGATGTCCTGGATATCATCTTTGGATATTCCCTCCACAAAAGCTCCCCGGTTTGGAATTATCGTGACTAAACCTTCTAATTCTAACTGCCTTAAGGCTTCCCGCACCGGTGTCCGGCTGACTCCGAGTTCCTCTCCGATCGTCTTTTCTTTGAGTTCCTCATCTTTTTGATATTTTCCGGATAAAATTTCCTCCCGAAGGGTATGAAACACACGCGCACTCAGGGAATGACCATCCTCACTCATTATAAACCCTCCTATAGTTATAATTCAATCTGCAGCTTTTGACAACAGTCATTTATCATTTCTGTCAATTCTGCATCCGTCATAACGGTCACTCTGCCATCATCATACTGTTGATCCACCTTCTCTTTTACAAGATGAACTAACTCTGAATTCTTATCTACTGCACGTTCTCCCTCTAAATGATAGTAAGTATTCATCCAGTGTGCAATGCCGGCTAATCCCGAGGTGTTTGATACAGATACCAGTACCGGCCGGTTTAAAAATTTCTCCGTATCAAATATATTATAAATTTCCTCATTTTTCAACAATCCGTCTGCATGGATTCCCGCTCTTGTGACATTAAAATTCTTTCCGCAGAATGGTGTACGGTCCGGCATCACATATCCTAATTCTTTTTCAAAATACTCTGCAAGTTCCGTGATCACGGTTGTATCCATACCGTCTAAACTTCCCCGAAGCTGTGCATATTCAAACACCATTGCCTCTAACGGTGTGTTTCCGGTTCTTTCCCCGATACCGAATAAAGAGCAGTTGACACCGCTTGCTCCATAGAGCCATGCGGTTGTGGAATTGGTTACCGCTTTATAAAAATCATTGTGTCCATGCCACTCGATCAGTTCACTTGGCACACCTGCATGTGTGGTCAGACCATAAATGATTCCCTGTACGCTTCTTGGTATGACGGCTCCGGCAAAGTTCACGCCATAACCCATCGTATCACAGGCACGGATACGGATCGGGATCTGATATTCATCCATCAGCTTCATCAGTTCTAAACAGAACGGAATAACAAATCCATAGATATCGGAACGTGTGATATCCTCTAAATGACATCTCGGTGAAATACCGGTCTCTAAACATTCCCGGATGACACTTAAATACTGATTCATTGCCTCTCTTCTTGTCATTCGCATTTTATAAAAAATATGATAATCGGAACAGCTGACTAAGATTCCTGTCTCTCTCAATCCGATATCCTTTACAAGCTGAAAATCTTTCTTATTGGCACGGATCCAGCTCGTAACTTCCGGGAACCGGTATCCACGCTCTAAACATTTATAAACGGCATCTCTGTCTTTTTTACTATATAAAAAGAATTCGCTCTGACGGATCTTTCCGTTTGGTCCGCCTAATCTGTGCAGATAATCATAAATCTTTACGATCTGCTCTGCCGTATAAGGAGCTCTTGACTGCTGTCCATCCCGGAATGTGGTATCCGTGATCCAGATTTCTTCCGGCATATTATGAGGCACGATACGGTCATTAAATGCAATCTTAGGCACTTCATCGTATGGAAACAGATTTCTGAATACGTTTGGCTCTGCCACATCATTTAACTGGTAAAAATGTTCCTCTAACTGTAATAGATTTGTCTTTTCATTCTTGACAACTTCCCTCATATCTCCGATGGCTTTCATCTTCATCCTCCTGATCTTATTTAGTATACAATTTATCTTCTTGCATAATTGTATACAATTATGCAAGTATTGTCAACATTTTATTATTTTTTATGGCTGCCCTGTAACACTTTTTTGTTCCCCACATATGATGAAGTGTAAGTAAAAATTTGGAGGATTTCAAATGAGTGATTTAGCAGCAACAAACTGTGGATGCGGATGCGAAAACGAAGGAGGATGCAACTCTATTATCTGGTTGATCATCCTGTTATGCTGTTGCGGATGCGGCAACAATGGTATCGGTGGCGGATGCGATAACGGCAACAACAGCTGTTTATGGTTAATCTTATTACTCTTCTGCTGCGGCGGCAACGGATGCGGTGGCGGATGCTTCTAGCCTTTCTGTTTTGTCTACAGTCTGAAACGGGTACTGCTGATGCAGTACCCGTTTTTCTTGCTTTATAGGAAATTGTTTCGCGATATTCCTCTCGTACCTTTACGGTTCTTCTCACGACTGTTTTTTTCTTTACGGTTTCGCTCCCATTTCTGTTCCCATTCTCTTTTTCGTTCTTCCTGCTCTTTGTGGCGTTTTTTCTCAAGACATTCCTCATCTATCTCATATACTTTATTTCCGTCAATGATCAGTTTTCCCATTTTTCTGCTCCTATTCTTGATTTTGGCATAAAGCTCCTACTGTTACTATATGCAGGCTTCAAAATATTGCATAGCTTTTTTTCTGATGCATATATTGAAAGAAAAAGGGTAACTACAGGATTTTATGGACGACGAACTGAAACCAACACTTTTCGATGAACAGCTGCAAAGCAAAGAACTCCAGATTCTGAAAACCTCAATTCCCTATCTGCAGGAACCCCAGCAGAAGAATCTCGCAATTTTTGCCAAAATCTTAGAGTTGCAGAAGACAATACACTTTTTTGAAAACGACTCCAGCAGTCTGAATATATGTTCCATGGAAAATCCGGAAGAAAATGTGGTCAATATGCTGAATGACATCCGCCCATACTGCAATGAAAAAGAGGCGGAAAATCTTGATTCCTTTATCAATATGTTCCAGCTCTTTTCCGCATATGACTTATTGTTCCGCTGATCAGGAGGTATCTAATGGACATTTCAGATTTATTAAAACAGGGAAATATGGGAAATATTTCCCCTGAAAAGCTCAACTTCTTAATGCAGTTTGCCAATCAGAACCATTCCGGCAACGCAAAAGAAATGGCATCCGAGCTTTCGCAGGCTGCTTCTACCGCCAAAAAGGAAGGGATTGAGTTTTCCGAGAACGAACGGGATATGATGATCAATATCCTGAAACAGAACATGTCAGAGGAGGAACGAAAAAAGACGGATATGATCCTCTCACTGATGAAAAATATGAAAAGACGTTAACTTTACACAATTTCTATGTAAAATGGCGTAGTCAGTGCTACACTAAACTACGCCATTCTGTCTTTTCAAATGCACATTCATCTGTGCAATGTTCTTATATTTTATTTCAACTATTTCTGCACAATATTGATAATTCTGCCCGGAACGTAAATCTCTTTTACAATCGTTCCTGTCAGCTTATCTGCGATCAGTTCTTTTCCTGCAGCAATTGCAGTATCTTTATCTACGTCTGCCGGAAGTGTTACAACTGCTCTTGTCTTGCCGTTGATCTGAACCGGAAGCTCGATCGTATCTTCTACGGTCTTTGCCTCATCAAATTCCGGCCAGGTCTGTGCATAGACTCTTCCTTCGTAACCGCAGTTCTCCCAGATTTCTTCCGTGATATGAGGTGCTACCGGATTCAATAGAATTAAAAATGTTTTGAATTCTGCACGGTTGATAGATCCCTCTTTATAGAAATCATTTAACAGACTCATCATTGCAGCAATCGCCGTGTTATATTTCAAATTTTCAAAATCACTGCTTACTTTCTGGATGGTCTGGTGCATCTTTGTTTCAAATGCACTGCGGTACTCATTTCCGTCTACTAAAATCTCCTGCAGTTTCCATACACGGTCTAAGAAACGGCGGCATCCTTTTACTCCATTTTCAGACCAGGAAGCACTCAGATCAAATGCTCCAATGAACATTTCATAAGTACGAAGTGTATCTGCGCCGTAGTCCATGACAATGTCATCCGGATTTACTACATTTCCACGGGATTTAGACATCTTCTCGCCATTTTCTCCTAAGATCATTCCGTGGGAAGTACGTTTCTGGTATGGCTCCTTTGTTGGAACAACACCCTGATCATATAAAAATCTGTGCCAGAATCTGGAATAGAGAAGATGCAGTGTTGTATGCTCCATTCCGCCATTATACCAGTCTACCGGCAGCCAGTATTTCAATGCTTCTTTGCTTGCTAATGCCTCTGTATTCTTCGGATCTGTATAACGTAAGAAATACCAGGAAGAACCTGCCCACTGTGGCATGGTATCTGTCTCACGCTGTGCCGGTCCGCCACAGCAAGGGCAGGTGGTATTGACCCAGTCTGTCATTGCTGCTAACGGAGATTCTCCATTGTCTGTCGGCATATAGCTGTCTACATCCGGAAGCTCTAACGGAAGCTCGCTCTCCGGAAGCGGAACATAACCACATTTTTCGCATTTTACGATTGGGATCGGTTCGCCCCAGTAACGCTGACGTGAAAATACCCAGTCACGCAGTTTGAAGTTGGTCTTGCTCTTTCCAATTCCTTTTTCCTCTAAAAAGGCGATCATTTTTTTCTTTGCTTCTGCTACTTCAAGTCCATCTAAAAATCCGGAGTTGATCAGTTTTCCGGAAGCCACATCGGTGTATGCCTCTTCCTGTACATTCTCACCGCCTGCCACTACTTCGATGATCGGCAGATCGAATTTTTTTGCAAACTCCCAGTCTCTGGTATCGTGTGCCGGAACCGCCATGATCGCACCTGTTCCGTAAGACATCAGTACATAATCTGATACCCAGATCGGAATTTCTTTCTCATTGACCGGGTTGATGGCTGTTAAACCGTCAATTGCCACACCTGTCTTTTCTTTTGCAAGCTCTGAACGCTCAAAATCGGATTTTTTTGCAGCCTGCTCACGATAATCCTGAATTGCATCCCAGTTCTTAATATCTTCTTTATATTTATCTAACATCGGATGCTCCGGTGATACTACCATATAGGTTGCTCCGAACAAAGTATCCGGTCTGGTTGTATACACGGTCAGTTTTTCCTCCTTGCCGGCAACCTGGAATTCTACCTCTGCACCCTGGCTTTTTCCGATCCAGTTCTTCTGTGAAACTTTGACACGCTCAATATAATCTACGTCCTCTAATCCCTCTAAGAGTTTTTCAGCGTAATCCGTGATCTTTAACATCCACTGGCTCTTTACTTTCCGTACTACCGGACTTCCACAACGCTCGCAGACTCCGTTGACTACTTCTTCATTTGCCAGACCGACTTTACAGGATGTACACCAGTTGATCGGCATCTCACTCTTATAAGCCAAACCTTCTTTAAATAATTTTAAGAAGATCCACTGTGTCCACTTGTAATACTGCGGGTCTGTTGTATTGATCTCACGATCCCAGTCAAAAGAATAACCTAAAGAATGAAGCTGCTGTTTAAAATGCTTCACGTTATTCTCTGTTACGATCCTTGGATGGATCTTATTTTTAATCGCATAGTTCTCTGTCGGCAGTCCGAATGCATCCCAGCCCATCGGATATAAGACATTGTAACCCTGCATTCTTCTCTTTCTTGCTACAATATCTAATGCGGTATATGGTCTTGGATGACCTACATGAAGTCCCTGTCCTGATGGATATGGGAACTCTACCAGTGCATAATATTTTGGTTTGGAATAATCATCGGTTGCTGCAAATGCTTTCTCATCATCCCAGATTTTCTGCCACTTCTGCTCAATGGCTCTGTGATTATATGGTGTTCCTTTGACTGACATTTTCCTGTTCCTCCTAAACTCGTATGACTTACGAATCTCTACTTTCTCTTATTTTTGCTCATATAGATAAAATTTTAGCACAGACCTAGTATTTGTCAAGTATTCCCACGAAACAAGGACACAAAACATGTTCCTCACTAAAACTAAAATGCAAATTCCAGAGCAGCACACAGCTCCATAACACAACAGGGCAGATTCCCAATTTTAATAGGAAATCTGCCCTGCGTTTTTACTCTTTTACACTGATTGTAATCTGATACATATGATCTTTTCTAATGGCGACAAACTGTTGCCTTTTCCATCCGTTCCTTCATAATACTTCTGTCCCGCAGATTCAAAGAGAATATAGAGATTCTGTCCAAAAATCTCAAGTTCCTCCGAGCAGGGCGGCATTTCTACCTTCTGCATCGGTTTTGTCGGCTTCTCATTTAAGGCTTCTAACGAGTGATATATTCTTAAAAAGGAGGATTTTGTCCTTCCTAACGAAGTACTTAAAAACACTCTGCCATCGTCTGCAAATGCAATCCCCTGTACCTTTGGCGGTATCGTATAGGAATCCATTTCTTTTAATTCATTTTCCTGAAACCGATAGGCGATCATTTTGGATTTTAAAAAATCATTTTCCGTTGCCACCCACAATTTCCCATCATGATAAGTGATGCAGGAAGGACGGTTTTTCACCCGAAAAGCCTCTATGGATTTTGAACAGTCAATAAATTCTTTTGGTTTTTCCTTTGCGAGTTCCACAAGCATCTGATATGGGATTCTCTCTAAGGTGCTGTTGTCGGAATGACAGATCCATACATTTTTCCCATCACAGGCAACACCGCCTAAGTGGCTGTTTCTCTTCATTCCGAGTGTTGCAAGATACTCTCCACTCTTTCTGTCAAACAGATAAAGTGACCCTAACACATCCCAATCACAACTGTATGCCGTCACTAAAATAAAATCTTTTGTCAAACATAGTCCCTGCGGACATTGATCCTCATCTAAAATGCGCCGGGTTTTGATGTCCTCCTGTCTTGTCGAGGGCATTCCCGGAATGCTGACATAGTCTAACACTTTATAATTGCAGTCTTTTAGTGTCTTGGTGTCTTTGCCAAGTTTCGCATCCGTATGATAAGAATACCTGCTGATATTCTCGACATCGTTGATCTTTCTGGTCCATTTTGCATATAGCACCATATTCCCAACCATGCCCTGTTCAATGGTTGTTACTTTTTTTTCAAAATAATTGTCTGCATACCATCCTGCAAAGTTGTATCCTACCCGCCTTGGCGATTCTAAAGTAAGCGGTAAATCATCCATGCGATAGGACTCGGCATTTTTCCCTGAATTCTGTCCTCCGTTCAACTCATAGGTAATCCGGTACTCAAACAGATGATCCGTTTTTGTGATATCTGTCGGATACTTTTTCTTATCTTCGGATAATTCCTGTGGTTTCCCATCCTGAAATCCATATGCCCTTACAACTGCAGGGTCTTCTAACAGGAAAACCAGAACCAGAATCCATGCAACTGCTTTCTGCCTTCTGATCTTCACCTGTTATCTCCAACCCGTCTTTATTTTTAATCTGCTTTTTCTACTTTATTTGCTCTTGCTTCAATCTCTTTTTCCTGGATATCAGAAGGTGCCTGCTCATATCTTGCAAACTCATAAGAGTAGTCTCCGCTTCCTCCGGTGATTGCTCTCAAACTTGTGGTATATCCATAGAGTTCCATCGTCGGAACGTCTGCAAGAATCTCCTGTTTTCCGCCATCGATCGGATTCATTCCAAGAACTCTGCCCCGGCGTTTGTTCAAATCTCCCATAACATCTCCGGTATATTTATCCGGAACAATGACTTTTAGAGAAGAAATTGGCTCTAAGAGTACCGGAGATGCCTCCATGAAGCCTTTCTTAAATGCCTGGATCGCTGCTGTTTTAAATGCCATCTCGGAAGAGTCTACCGGATGATAGGATCCATCATAAAGCACTGCTTTCACTCCGACTACCGGATATGCTGCCATAGGTCCTTTTAACACTGCTTCTGCCAGACCTTTTTCTACTGCCGGATAATAGTTCTTTGGAACAGCTCCACCAACAACGGTCTGCTCGAATACATATGGTGTCTCTAAATCTCCGGATGGCTCAAATGTCATCTTAACATGACCATACTGTCCATGTCCTCCGGACTGTTTTTTGTACTTGTATTCTACGTCTGCTTTTTTACGAATGGTCTCACGGAACGCAACTTTCGGCTTTGTGAGTTCAATCTCCACTTTGTATTTCTCTAAGAGTTTGCTTGCCGTTACCTCTAAATGCAAGTCACCCATACCATATAAAAGCGTCTGTCCGTTCTCGCTGTCATTGACATTCTTCAATGTTAAATCTTCCTGCATCAGTTTTTGCAAAGTCTGGGAAATCTTATCTTCATCTCCTTTATTCTTTGCTTTATATCTCATGCATGTATATGGTGTGGAGATTTGCGTCCGAATATACAGGACCGGATTTGCTTTTGTCGATAAAGTATCGGTTGTTGTGACTTTTGAAAGTTTTGCCAATGCTCCGATATCTCCCGCATGCAGCTCTGTTACTTCTTCCGGCTTATTTCCGCGGAGTACATAAAGTTTTCCGATCTTTTCCTCGACATCCTTGTGCTGGTTGTAAAGCACATCGTCTGCTTTCAACACACCTGAATTCACTTTAATTAATGAATATTTTCCGATAAACGGATCCACAATAGTCTTAAACACATATGCTGATTTTGGTTTTGCAAAATCGTAATTTGCCGGATATACTTCGTTTGTTTTTGCGTTGATTCCGGTACATTCACGTTTTTCAGGACTTGGCAGATATTTTACGATATCAACCATTAATGTATACATTCCGCGTGCTAAAATATTAGAGCCCATCAGCACCGGTACGATGCTTCCCTCCGCTACGTTCACACGGAGTGCCTGTCGGATCTCATCTTCGGAAAATTCCTCGCCGTTGAAGTAACGGTCCATGAACTCCTCACTGGTCTCTGCAACAGCCTCCATCAAAGCTTCCCTGCAGATACCTAAATTCTCTTTGGAGTATTCCGGTACTTCTGTTTTTTCTACATTTCCGTCTGCCGTCCAGCGTTTTGCTCTCTGCTGCAATACATTGACATAACCTACAAATTCTCCGTTTTCACGAATCGGAAGATGGAATGGTGCAATCTTCTTTCCGTACAGCTCCTGTAAATCAGTAACAACCTGACGGTAGCTTGCATTGTCTATGTCCATATCGGTTACGAATACCATACGCGGCAATTTATATTTTTCACAGATTTCCCATGCTTTTTTCGTTCCTACTTCAATTCCGTTCTTTCCTGATACTACGATGATCGCTGCATCAGCGGCACTCACTGCTTCTTCTACTTCGCCTACAAAATCGAAATAACCAGGAGTATCTAATATGTTAATCTTTACATCGTCCCAGATAATTGGAACTACAGATGTATTAATGGAAAACAGACGCTTTGTCTCTTCTTTATCATAATCACTGATAGTATTTCCATCACTGATTTTTCCCATACGATTTGTAATGCCGGATAAATATGCCATTGCTTCTACCAGGGATGTTTTTCCGGCTCCACCATGCCCCAGAAGAACTACGTTCCGAATTTTGTCAGTTGTGTAAACATTCATATAAAAATCCTCCCTTAAACTAATCTTGGCAACTTCTCATTACCGATATCTATATTTTACAAAATTTTCTGATTATTCTCAAGTCTTTTATTTATTTTTCACAATTTATTTTTCTATGTTATTATTTTAACAATCATTTCTCAAAAATATTTTAGCACTTAAACGCGTTGAAGTGTTGCATTTTTAAACATTTCATAGTATGATATGTTTAGTTTATGATTTATTTTATAGAAGAAGAGGTACGATTATGATTATTGTTATGAAACCAAACGCGGAAGAATCCGCTGTTAAAAAGATTATTACAAAAATTGAAGAAAAGGGCTTACATACGCATCTTTCCCAGGGCGAAGAAGTGCTGATCATCGGTGTTGTCGGCGACAAATCCAAGTTAGACACCAATGCTATCTGTGCTCTCCCTTCCGTGGAAAAAATTGTGCCGATCACAGAAAGCTATAAGCTGTCTAATAAGAAGTTCCACCCGGAACCGATGGAATTCTCCGTTGGCAGCACTAAGATCGGTCCAAACAACATTACGATCATGTCCGGACCATGTGCCGTAGAGACAGAGGAACAGCTTTTAAAGATTGCCCATGCCGTTAAAAAATCCGGCGCAACGATCCTCCGTGGCGGTGCTTATAAGCCGCGTACTTCCCCATACTCTTTCCAGGGACTGGAAGTAGAAGGTTTAAAATATATGCAGACTGCCGCAAAAGAAACCGGATTGGCAACTATTTGTGAGGTAACCAGCGCCCACGCCGTGGAATCTGCAGAACAGTATGTTTCCATGCTGCAGGTCGGTGCCAGAAATATGCAGAATTTCGAACTCTTAAAAGAGGTTGGACGCACCGGTATGCCGGTACTGTTAAAACGTGGTCTTTCTGCTACAATCGATGAATGGCTCAATGCTGCTGAATATATCATGGCTGCCGGAAATTCCAAAGTTGCCCTTTGTGAGCGCGGAATCCGTACTTTTGAAACCGCTACACGCAACACTTTAGACTTAAGTGCTGTCTGCGTTTTAAAAGAAAAAACACATCTTCCGGTCATTGTTGACCCTAGCCATGCGACCGGTGTCCGTGCTTATGTGGAGCCACTTGCCAAGGCTGCCATCGCCTGCGGTGCAGACGGTCTGATGATCGAAGTTCACAATGATCCTGCCCATGCCCTTTCCGACGGCCCGCAGTCTTTGAACTTTGAACAATTCGATTCGGTGATGAACAATATCAAGCCTTACATTGAATTATCCGGGAGGACACTGTAATGTCTTTTGAAAAAGTTGGTTTTATCGGTCTTGGACTGATCGGCGGTTCTATTGCTAAGACCATAAAGAAAAAATATCCAGGCACGACTCTGATTGCTACTGCCAGACATGCTGACACCATTCAGGAAGCACACAATTTTGGCACCATCGAAAATGATACGCTGTTGCCACTCTCGGATTTTGCTGACTGTGACTATATTTTTCTCTGTACTCCGGTGCAGCAGAATCTTATTTATTTAAAGGAATTGAAATCTGTCATCAAACCTTCCTGCATCATTACCGATGTCGGCAGTGTCAAAAGCGATATCCACAAAGCTGTAACTGCCCTGGATATGGAAGCAAATTTTATTGGCGGTCATCCGATGTGCGGTTCCGAAAAAACAGGTTTTTTTAATGCTACGGAATATCTTTTGGAAAATGCCTACTATATCATTACCCCAACGGCTAAGACAACCCCTGCACAGCTTGAGGAGTTTCATGCTCTGGTCAAATCCTTAGGCTCTGTGCCTATGATCCTGGACTATGAAAAACATGATTTTGCAACGGCTGCGATCAGTCATCTTCCGCATATTATTGCTTCTAGTCTGGTCAATTTGGTTTCGGATTTAGATGATGAACAGGAAACGATGCGTACGATTGCAGCCGGCGGCTTTAAGGATATTACGCGCATTGCCTCTTCTTCTCCTGTGATGTGGCAGAATATCTGTTTATCCAATCAGGAACAGATTTTAAAACTGACGAATTGCTATATCCATGCATTACAAAATATCCGCTCTTCTGTTGCAGATGCAAAGTCCGATGACATTATTTCTTTTTTCCAAAGTGCCAAAGATTATCGTGATTCTATCACAACCCCTGTCCGTGGTTCTTTGCAGAAAAATTACAGTGTCTACTGCGATCTTGTCGATGAAGCCGGTGCCATTGCCACTTTAGCTACCATTATGGCAAGCCACAATATCAGTATTAAAAATATCGGAATTTTGCACAACCGGGAATATGAGGACGGTGTGCTCCAGATTGAGTTCTATGAAGAGGATGCTCTTGAAAAGGCTGTGAAGCTGATGGAGGATAACCATTATGTGGTACATAGAAGGTAAGTAAAACTTCTCTCTTCTATAGTGATAATAAATGTAAAAAGGACTGCAGACTTTGTAATTGCAGTCCTTTCGTGATTTTTTAACAGATTAATCTTCATCTGCTTTACATGGGTCTGTGAATGCAACCCATGTTTTTCCGTATAGTGATAGAGATAGAATGGAACCGGAATTATTCGATACACAATCAGAATTGTGATAATACTCGTACCAGCCTTTCATCAATATTTTTTCTGTCATATCACTACTAATTATTTCAACCCAGATTGGTTCTATACTTTTTCTTACCTCTGATACTGCTAAAGGTCTGCCTATTGCATCCACCGGAAGTGAAAACGGCTGAGGAAAACGGTATATGATACCATCAATGTCCGAAAATTTCGTATAAACTCCTTTTTTAAAAACAATTGTTTGACGAAGTGCATCTACAATTCCCCATTTACCACTATACATTGAATTTCTGCTTCTAACCCACACAGGTTCTCCATCATAGCGTTCCAATTCTTCAACGGAAACCGGCAAACGGAAATTCGATTGCAGCTTGTACTTTTCATCAGTTATTGTCAGACTGACATCTCCCTGTTCTGTAAGTTTTTTAGTTCCCAATTCTTCTTCAAACTCCTCTTCTCCCGGGATCAGATCATCCACTGTTACATTTAATACTTTTGCAATTGCTTCAAGATTACGAATGGGAACTCTTCCGTATTCCCAATTTGAAATCGTTGTTGCCTGGATATCCGCCTTTTTTCCTAACTCTTTTGCAAGACGTATGCCAAATTCATCCTGCGTCATTTTTGCTTTTTTTCTATAAAATCTGATTTTTCTCCCTGCAAATTTACGAATCAACGCCTCTTTTTCCGGTACTATGATCATTTTTATATTTTGGGTTGGTATCCGGTATATATAATATATGATTTCAACCCGTTCCTCCTTCTATCGTGATCTTTGTATATAGGATACTTTTGTATTCTATTGTCTTTTTATTGTTCCGAATCTGATGTGTGCTATCTTATATTCTCTATTTCTTTCTTCCTATAATCACAAATAATTATGCATTTTAAAAATGTATTTTTTAGTTCTTGTTCATTTTTAATTATATATTATCATTCACCGTACACTTTTTCAATACAAAAACATTTTATCCACTAGTAACTGAATTCTTTTATAGTTGTTAGGAAATCCCATGATCCTTGAAATATAATAGGACTGACAGGTACCCGACCAACAGCCCTTTTAACTGGTGGAGCTGTACAGTGCCAAAACATTCTGCCTTTTCTTTTAAGGCTTGAACTACTTTTTCATATAGTCATTCGATATCTCGGAATACTTGGAATAGACCGGATTAGATCTTTATCCGTATAAATCCCTTTTTTATTTTAAATCTCTTTCTTGTTACGGCAAAGGTATTTTTTTCCCCATTTCTATTGCTTCTTCCAACCAGCATTTCTTTGCATCCATTGCCATTTCAACAGCCTCATCTATTGTATCCCCACATGTCATGCATCCGGGAAGCTCCGGAAAAATGACAGTGAATCCACCTTCTACTGCATCAGGAATGATACTCATGCTGTACGGCAGTTCCATATACTCCTTTAATGACATACTTGTTCCTCCTCTACAATCTTTCTTAATTGTTTAAGATATATCTTTTTAATTTTTCCATGTATGGGAATCGTAACAGAATCCTTTCCATCTTTTCGGAAGTGATATGGCTACCCATCATTCATTTATAGAAACCGAGAAAAAAATGTGATATAATCAAGTCAAGGGTACTGCATTATGATTTGGGATGAGATCCTGTGATACTACTTAGTGGCAGTCGGATAAACCAATGTAAATATCTGAAAATACGGAGTCAGCCATTTACTCATGTCAGGCTTTCTTCTGATTCAGATATTTCATTACATAAAAAACAATAGCCATTTCCGACTGCATAAGCTGACAGTTGCAGCTATCATTCCGTGCATTATTATGAGCAGTACCCTTGTTAATGTAGGATTTTTATATCATCTTACGTTTAATGCCCTGATAAGACTTTCTTTTAACCTAGGATTTTGATGTAAAAACACCATATTGGAATGAAAGTCCTGTCTCAGCGTGGGAGCCACTGATTTAGACATCTCTCTTACAAAATCCGCAGCTTTTTCATGTCTGACTTCAAATTGTTTTCCGAATGTTGATGTTGCCATATTCATTTCCTTCCCAATTCCTAATCTTCTCCAAATAACTCCGACATAGGAATATCATACCTGCTACACACCTCAGTATACCATGAAAGTGGAAGATCTGGCAGTTGTTTTTCCTTGGCTCCAAAAAGGATACATTCAAGTATGGTTTTAAGTCCTATTTGGAACACATGCTCTTTATCCTCCATCTCAAAATATAATTGCTCCATAGCCGGAGAAATCTTTGTTGGAGAAGACTGGTATGTTGCACGACCGGTTGTATCTGCTATATTGTTTATTTCTTTCATTTTGTGTTTATCAGCAGACGGATTTAAAATACGATCCGCTGCGTCTCCTTTCTTCTTTGAATTTAAAACCGGATTTTGCATAAAATCTCTTTGTTTTTGTGCGATTTTAAAGTAACACAATTTTTGATTAACCTAAGAAAGTCGAAAAATCCGGAAAATGTATCGGAGGATACCCGGTACATGGAAGCTGTTATACAGTTTTTAATAGTGGGGTAATTTTGTTTGGAAAAAATAAAAGACATTACACAATGTGCAGCTGATTGGTTGCAGGCAGATAGACTTTAAACCGATTGAAGTCTATAAGTTTAAAAATAAAGAAAATGGAAATGAAAGTTACATCTAAAAATATGGAAAAATCTGTCAAAAACTGCTATAATTACATTATGGGTACTGCCATAACGGTAGGCGGTTAGTCCTTCTACAGAGGGACTGTGACCCTCTGATTACATAGAAACCTGAACGGGAATCTGTTGAAAGGAGGGGATGCCAATGCTGACACTTGAAGGTCTGATTGCAGTCATCAGCTTATGCCTGACCTCTTTCGGACTTGGATATTCCATTGGATGCAATAAATCACAAAAATAACCGCCCCAGCCTGCAAACTGAACGGTTATTTTGTAATCAATAAGTATGTGGACTAACCGTCTATCGGCAGTACCCTTTTCTACTATCATATTATCACGCAACTGGATATTTGTCAAAAAAATTCTGTGCAAATTGTCCTGTTATCTCACCTTTACGGATTTTACTTTGCCCCATCCGCTGTAGTATTTCTTTCCGTTGATCTTTTTATAGGAACGTACTCTTACCCGGTAGGTCTTTCTCTTTTTCAGCTTCTTTACGGTTGCCTTTGTGCTTTTCTTTGATACATTCACACTCTTTACGTTCTTTTTGAACTTTTTGTCCGTGGAATACTGCACCTGATAACCGTCAGCCTTTTTGTCTTTTTTCCACTGTACCGTGAATTTCTTCTTTCCGGCGGTCAGTTTCTTCATTTCCGGTTTTTTCGGTACACCGTAGACCGTGATCTTTTTCACGCTCTTACTGTAGGTGGAAGTTGCCTTTGCCGTTACCGTGATGGTTGCCTTTCCGGTTCCCTTTACGGTTACTTTTCCTTTGCTGTTGACCGTTGCAACTTTTTTGTTACCGGTCTTATAGGTGATTTTTCCCTTTGCCTTTGGTTTTAGGGTAAAGCTCTGTCCGACTGATTTCTTATAAGCGGAAGATACTTTGGTAATCTTCTGCTTTTTCAGATTATTCGTAGTGGAAGAGTTCTGTGGTTTTTTTGAATCAGAGGTATTCTGATTATCGTCTTTTTTCTGATTAGTGTCCGGATTTTTAGAATTATCCGTATCGTCTGGCTGTTCGCCACGGCAGAGGCTGAGCAGTCCTGTTAAAACCGGATTGCCGACATACGAACCAATCGGTGTAACATATACATATACGCCACATGCCTGCTTTCCATCCGGGAGATAATTATCCTGATACTGTACGGTGTAATCAGTTCCCTCTTTGAATACCGTACCCTTACTGTCTCTCACTACCACGATAGGTTTTACCGGTGTGGAATCTGTCACCCATACCCGGTCACCATCATTTACAAGGACGTACCAGTCCTCGCTACTCTTATCTCCGATAACCTGAAACGTTTTTTTGATTTCTTTACCCTTCTCATCTTTCAAAGATGCTGTTACGGTAACATCTCCTGCTGCTTTTCGGGAGAGGGTTGCGTTTTCATTGTATCTTCCGCTTGCTTTCACGATGACTTTGGAACTGTCTGAAGAAGTCCATGTAACCTTTCCTGCCAATGCCGTGGTTAATTCCGGCACGGTCTTTAAGCTGACCGTATCACTTTTTCCCGTATGGATGCACAGGCTGTTTCCTAATACCTGATGTTTTCCGTCTGCCTTATGATAAAGCTCTGTGCTTGTAGTCGGGACCACGTTCACAACCGTAAAGCTGAAAGAGTCTTTTTTATCTTCCCTTGTAACGGTAATGGTGGCTTTTCCCGGTTTGGTGCCGCCGGTAATATATCCCATTCCATCTGGAGAGATTGCAATATCTGTATTGCTGGAAGTCCATGCCGTTGTATCAGTTGCAGTCGGTGCATCTGCTGCTTCATAACGAAACAGGGTAGTTCTTCCGGAATTTAATCTGTAGGTATTGTTTGCATAAGTCTTTTTTAATGCTTCGTATGCGGAGTATGGTTCTGTCTGCTGATAAACTTCTGCTTTGACATCTCCTTCACTACCATAATAGGAACCAGTTTCCAAAACAATAGCACTTCCAGCATTGATTTTATTACAAAATTCCTGCTGCCTTACATAAATTCGTGAATTTCCCGGTAAACACCAAAATGCAGCACCTCCCATATTGTCTGTTTCTGTCATCGTACAAAAATAAATGTATAATGGATTACTCATATGAACAGATCTTGAAAAATCATTATAAAACATATGCGAATTTATCCTAGTCATAGTTTCTGGAATGTACACTGTCTTCAAATAAGAAGTATTGGCAAATGCTAATTTCTCCAGTTCTTCTGTACCATATGGAACCCGATAAGAGGTTCTTTCATTTCCCTGCGGATATGTTATTAAAGTCCTATTACCAAACAACACACCATCTTCTGTATAATAGCCTGTTTTTGGATTGTCAATATAAAAGCCTTTGCAGGAATCCATAAAGAAAAATGCTTTTACACCGATATTCGTCAAACTATTTGGTAAACGAAGTTCTTTTATACTTTCACATCCCTGTAAGGCACCATCTTTAATGACAGTTACACTTTGTGGAATGTAAATATCCTCAGCTTTGTCAATCGCATAAAAAGCATTCATACCAATGTTCGTAATACCATCATTGATAATGATGTGTTTCACTTCTGTGCTGAAGTTTTTTTCCCATGGAGTACATTCTCCAGCCGGTGTGTCTGCCATATCTCCGCTACCTGAAAATGTCAAAGTACCTGTAGAATCATCAAATGTCCATGTGATATTTTCGCCATAAGTACCACTTTTAGCGTAACCCTGCTCCGGTACATCTTCCGGTGTTTCCACAGTGATGTTTTCCGTGCTTTCGGATGTGGTCGTATCCATGTTCTCTTTCATTTTTTCTGCTGTAACAGTATTTGTAGCAGTTTCCTCTTCGTTTTCTGCCGGATTATCTTCTGCAACCTCTTCCGGTTCTTCAGATTCTGTAACCTCTTCCGGTTTTGGCTGTGTGCTTTCTCCTACAGCTTCTTCCATAACCATTGTATCTGTTGTATTTTCATTGTCTGCTTCCGCTGCAAATGCGATGTTACCATTTGTCAAGGTGATCACCGATGCTAAGATCAATGCTAAAACTCTTTTTTTCATAAATAAAATCCCCCATAAATATGTATTTTAAAATTGTAGTTTTTGTATTTCCTTTATTATTAAATATATTTTACCATTATTTATACTTTTTTTCAATATAAAATAGTTATATTATAGCTATTTTATACATATTTTATAATTGTAAAATAGCATAATGATTGTGTCAACCAAAATCCACAAAACCCTTGATTTCTGCGGGATTGTGGCATGTAAAGGAAATTATAGTTTTCGGATAGCATGAGGATAGAAACGGGATAGATAAAAGATAGCCAAAGAATAGCAGAAAAATAAACGATCATAATAATAAAACCGCCCTATGATGAGGCGGCTCTAATTTTAAAGATATTTTAACGCAAAGATTCATTACATCATGTATAAAACCACGAAATATGCGTATTCCTTCTGGAAATTATTATGTTGCAATACTAGGACGTTGTTATGCAAAGGAGGCAAAAGGTCATACATATTATAATCTCCGAGTAAACTTTCCTGTTGAAGAATCCATTTTACTTAAGCCGTTTTCTCCATAAGGAGTGACATAGATGTGTTTTTTGGTAGTGTATAAAAGTAAAGTGGCACCGGGAAAATCTTCATCATACTCTTCCATAGCGGTTGGTGAATATATATATACACTGTTTTTAAACCGACACTTTTTATGGCAGATATAATGGTATCCTTCTTTTGTGAACGTAAATCCAAAATAGTCATTCTTAGGATGAAACTCAGCCTGAAACTCAATTTTATTTATAATAATTGTTTGAGGCTGGGGTTTATCGGTATCAACGCCGTTTAAAATTACAGAACATATATGTTCAAAATCCTGATTCTTCTGAATAAGTTCGTAACTCTTTTGATCCATAAATATATTTTGAATCATGGTCTGCATCGCAACTCCACCTTTCATATGTTTTTTACAACTCTGCTAAAAAACCGGATGCCGCATACGCAGCACCCGGCATTTTCTGTACTACTTGATACAGTCTTTGTATTGTTCACGGAAATTGTCCCAACCCTGCTGTGCGGTATTTTTCCATTTCCTCTACCGTGAAAGGAAGATGACATATTTACTTAAGCCATTTTCTCCATATATTATATGAATTAAGGATGTAAACACTGTAATCTGTTTATATATTTACTCATATTAAAAGTATTTACATCTTCATATAAATCACAAATTAATTCTTTGTTACATTTTCTAAACAAGTCCAAAATATCCACTAAGTCTTTTGCAGATACTTTTAGCTCTTTATCTTTTAATATCCACAATTCGGTTCCTACGGCAACACCTATGCCGGTTGCGTTTTCAGGAATAACAGCAGTACACAATAAGTATTCATCTACATCTGAATCTATTGTGGTGTCATAATATCCCATAATAGATAAAAGCCCAAATGATTTTTCATGGAGTGTAAGAGATTCTTCTATTTCTTTAAGTTTGTCTTCCATACTTATTTTCCTCGTATGCCTACAATTTCAACAGATACTAATAATTCTGCTTCTGTATTTTCTTCTAATTTAATGCCTTTAAATTTCATATATTGCGGCTCCTTTCTTAAGAATGTCGGATGCCGCATACGCAGCACCCGGCATTTTCTGTACTACTTGATACAGTCTTTG
>ENA-ORNF01001464-ORNF01001464.1-human-gut-metagenome-genome-assembly--contig:-NODE-1464-length-20478-cov-3.830779_pt1 | contig 20478 bp, 18 predicted proteins | sample MGYA00242110_ERZ509012 | MGnify/ENA primary metagenome ERZ509012 (study PRJEB26280, sample SAMEA2338714) | human gut metagenome | biome: human gut; feature: human-associated habitat; material: faeces...
TCTGGATATAAACGCAGCATATCCAAATACCTTTCATTCCAGATAATATACTCCTCCTCTGATTCCTTGTTGAAAATACTTCTCGGAATGAGTTCTTTTGTCTCACTGTTTACCATCCAGAAATTCCGATAGGAGTCTCTGGTATGCTCCTTATACGTCTCTCCATTCTCATCATAATGCGTGTCCCATATCTCATTGTATATTGCATATGTATGATACAATCCATCCTGTGTTAAACCATAATATGCAAGAACATAGGGTGCCGAAATCCCGCCCGACTTAAATTCAATTTTCCACTTATAACACAACCGGCTTTCTGTTTCATATAATTCAATATCCACTATCCTTTCCCGGTCCGGATGCAGATAATCAAACAGATATTCCAGAAGTTCTTTTGCAACAGGTATGATCTCTCCTGTTTCCGGATCAATTTCCCAGTATCCTCCGCAATTTATAATCATAAAATATGATCCCCGCATGTATTCCGTATAACCATAACGCTCCTCATCCTTACTTATCCGCTTATACGCCTCATAGGCAAGCACAATAGGATACGTCAGTTCCCCTGCTTCGTCTATGGATTTCCACTCATAATACAGCTTGTCCTCTGTTTCATACAGCTTAAGATCCACCATCTGCGACCTGTCCGGGTGCAGATAATCAAACAGATATTCCAGATATTCTTTGGCATCCTCCGGTATTTGACCTTTTGCTTCTTCTGTTATACCTTCATCGGTTTCCTGCTCTTCCGGAACAGCTTCTGTTTTCGGCTCTTCCCGGGCATTTTCAGAAGCTTCATTTTCTGTTCCTTCTACATATGCACCGTTTTCTTTCTGAACTTCCGCTGCTCCGCAGGCAGACAATATCATGCTGACTGCTATAACGAAAATAATTGTATTTTTCTGTTTACACACGTTTATATAATTTCTCCTTCTTCCTGCTTTCTTTCCCACGATTCAGCCAGCACCTACCACAATGCGCCGTCTTTCGTAATGATTCTTGAATAGATCCTATTCTTATTGTCTTCCCTTTCCACTACATATCGCAGCGTGACCAGCTCCCCCGCCTCATCAATCCGGTATATGATTCCATCATTATATTTCTCTACCGTATTATCCAACAGATACAGATATTTCTTATCTACATAGAACTGGTATGTCATATCAAATTCTTCTTCATACGCTACAACAATATAATCCTCCGACATTTCACTAAAGTGATCCAGATATTTATCTTTTGAGAATATATTTCTTATATCCTCTGCACTTATATCCAGATCCGTAAGCTCCAGAAGTTCACCTGTATGCAGGTCAAATGTACAGCCATAATAATAATGTCCCCCTCGTTCCGCTCGTTTTTCTTTAATCTGCAAGATACTCAAAATATTATCATCCATATACATAATCCTGCTTTCCAGGCTATATAAGCCCGGCTCTACTGCCACATCCTCATCACCATACCTCTCTCGCATATCAGCCACTCTGCCTAAAAAGCAGTCGAATAGATTATCATAATCATTTCCGGGAAAATCTAATAATCTTCCCGTTCCTGCAAACCAGTCCTGTTCTTCTTTTTCAAAAAATTCTGTAATTTTCTCTGCTGCAACGCTATCTCCAGAAACAACCGGTCTGTCATAATAAATAATGGCCATCGTCAGTCCATCCTCATTGTAAATAGAATAGTCTGTACGTTCTATGGTAACTTCCAGAGTCGAATTACTTTTGGTTCTTCTGTCCTCCCATTCCTCATCACTCTCAAGCCATTCCATATTTTCCTGTTCATCTGCTTCTATCGCAGCATCACTTATCTCCGTGTCAGAATCATCTGACTCAGTAGCAGCCTCACTTCTCTCTGTGCAGTGGCAGCCTGACTCCGTGGCAGTATTATTTTCCTCTGTATCCGAATAATCTGATTCCACAACAACATCATTTACCTCTATATCTGCCGGAATTTGACTTAGCTGCGTCATTCCTATCAGAATAATTCCTAAAATAATTTCATAAACTTTCATTGTAAAGTTCCCCTCATCTTTTCCCGTTCTTCATAAGAATGTCCTGTTTTACAGTTGTTTTTCATCTGATACGCCTAATAATCTGTAATGATCCTTGAACGGATTCTATTCTTATTATCTTTCCTTTCGATCCTGCATTCCAACATGACCGGCTCTCCTGTCTCATCAACCCGGTATATGATCCCATCGTTATAATTCCGCCTTGTGTTATCTAACAGATACAGGTACTGCTCATCCACAAAAAACTGATAGGCCATATTAATTTCTTCTCCATAACTTACAAGAGTATAATCATCTGATAATTCATTAAAAGGAGCAGGATATCCGACTTCGGATAAGATATTTCCCACGTCCTCACTACTCATATCTGTCAGATCTGTGAGCTTCAGAAGTTCTCCTGTATTTAGATCAAATGTACTTCCAAAATAATTATATTCCCTTCGTTCTGTACGTTTTTCCATAATCTGCATAATACTCAATATATCATCATCCATATACACGATTCTGGTTTCTATGCTATATACACAGGGCCATTCAGCCACATCCTCATCACCATACCATTGACGCATTTTTTGCACAGCATATAAAAAGTCTCCAAACTCATGGTTGTAATAGTGGGTATCCTCTTCCTTAAAGTCCAATGGACTTCTCAATCCCAAAAACCACTCCATTTCCTCATCTTCAAAGAATTCCGTAATTTTCTCCGCCGCAACAGTATCACCTGTAACAACCGGTCTGTCATAATAAATACTAGCCAACAGCAAGCCTTCTTCATTGAAAACGGAATGATCTGTACGCTCTATGGTAACCTCCAGAGTTGAATTACTTTTCGTTCTTCTGTCTGCCCACTCCTTATCACTCTCAAACCACTTCCTGTTTTCCTGTTCGGCTGCATCCATCTCTGCTTCTGTCTTTGTATATTCATAATCCTTTACGATTTGTGTTTCCGGCTTTTCATATCCAACCCATGCAGCCAATAACAGACTCATAATAATCATTGTACTTCTCATGTTCGTTCCTCCAAAATAGTGTTCGTTCCTATGACATTCCAGGCTCCCGGCATGCGATCTGTCCTGTTGTACGATCTGTGTAATAATAAAACTCTGTGACTTCCAGGTTTTCTCCCCATTTACCGTTCCACTTAATCACAAGACTTGTCCGAAACTCCAATGCAAATTCATTAATCAGATAATACGATTCCCCATCATAGAAATACTCATATTTCATATCAATACGATGTCCACAATCATCTATAACATAATTATCATCTTTGAGAACTTCATATACTCCGATATCTATAATATTTCCTGTGATAAGAAAAATTGCCTTCATTTCTTCCGGTTTTATGCTAATGAGCTTTGTAATCGGAATTAGTTCACCTGTCCGTAAATCAAAGGTACTTCCATAACAATGCCAGTTATTGTGCTCAAGGTTATAATTCCAGACTTGTACAATACTAATCATATCTTCATCCATATAACAAACACGGGTGTCCATGGTATAGTGGGTTGGATGTTGCGATAACATTTCATTCCCCCACCTTTCCTTCATCAGCTCCATTCCATTTTTAAATTCTTCATAAAAATTTATTTGGGAAAGCCATGAAATACCTGTTCCTCGATCATAAAAAGCTTCGGCTTCTTTTTCAAAATAAGTATTAATCTTCTTTGCAGCCTCTGAATCCCCTTGAAGTACCGGTTTATCGTAATAAACAATAGCAATTAACCGACCTTCCTCATCATAAACAGACTCATCCCGCCGTTCTATGGATACTCTGTCAGAATAATCCTCTTCTGTAGCAGCATTACTAATACTCATATCAGTATCACCTGACTCCACTGCGATATCGTCTATCTCTGTTTCAGAATAATCTGGCTCAATTGCAGCATCACTTACTTCTGTGTCAGAATAGTCTGACTCTGTAACAATATTGCCTGTCTCTATATCAGAATAATCTGATTCCACAACAACATCGTTTACCTCTATATCTGCCGGAATTTGACTTAGCTGTGTCACTCCCAGCATAATAATCCCTAAAAGAATTTCATAAATTTTCATAGTAAAGTTCCCCTCATCCGCTTTTCCCTGTTCCCCACAAGAAAGTGATATAATCTATTTTCTAAGATTTATTTTAACGTAAATAAAATAACCATACAACACAAATGTCAAAATTATACATAAGATATGACAATTTTAATCATTTCATGTAATTATCTTTTTTATTTTCACTCCTGATCCCCTGCACTATGGTAAAAGGTTACAAAAAATCACCTCAAACTTCTCTATCCACTTTTTGTGAAATTTGTTGCTATTTCCATATATTTTGTGTTAATATCCTATCAAAGCATACCGTTTCTTACATTCTTTTGTTTCACATATAGCACAACAGTTCTCGCTGTTTTGTTTCCCGGAAACTCATTATAGAAAGTCTATGCTTTAACTATTCCAATTTACTTATTTTAATAAGCAGGAGATTTTCAGGATACTCATACTTTTCTGAATGTTTGAACCCGTATGTAAGGTGTTTTCTATTCTTCCATGCAGCATCTACTATAGATATTGCATAAGATGACTGCCTTTTCTCCTGTGATACGAAAGGAGAGCTATGAACAGTTGGAAGTATGCTGACAGGATGAAACCCCGAAAGGAGAAAACGAAATGAGTGATATTGTAAGAGAAATCGTAGAAATTGAATGTGCCAAAGCAGCTGAAGAGGCAGCGCAAAAGGCTACAGAAGAAGCTACCAAAAAAACTTCCATTAAAAACATCAAACTTCTGATAAAAAATGGAGTTCCCCTATCAACGATTGTGACAACATTCTCCTATATTTTTTCTGAAAGCGACATTCAGAAAATTTATTCAGAGTGTGAAAGCAATACCATTAGTTAATTCAATAGAGATGTCCTATAGTGTTTATATCTGATAGGGCATCTCTAATTTATCAAACGTAATATTTTATATTTGTTCCTCAACCAAACCTATAAATAGATAGCTTTCATTTTTGTACACTGTTCACACATTTTTTACCTGAAAGTTCATCATAGGTATAACCTACCTTTTTTCGTTCCTGGTCTGCCAGTGTTTCTGCTTCATAAAATCGTTTGGTAAGTTCCTGATACTGCTCTTTTGTGACCGGAAAGAAGAACAAATCATCTTCCCGGCTATAATATGCTTCGCTTTTCATTTTCTCGGTCCATACAAATTTTTGATCATCCGACAGATCAAATGGCATAGTTACAAGAAATGTCTCTTTTCCATTGCTCCATACTGCTTCTTCCATGAAATAGACCCCGGAGACAGTATCTCCATTCTGGTCCAGTTCGCACATACTGCAACGCATTCCTTCCCAGTTCCATCCTAACTTGTTTGTTCCAAAGACCTGCTCCCACGGCGACTTTATTTCATGCCATAAATGAACCGCATCCTCTTCCGCGTCATATTTAAAAATATATGTCATGTATTTCCAGACACAGATTTCCGGGAGTGAATCACCATCCATGTCAAATACATAGTAAATATATTCATGCGGATCAAAATGCTCATCTATCTTTTTCATTTCCTGTTCTGTACGTTTAAGACCGGCATAAATATACTTGGAATTATCCTCGATATTTCCTCCTTTAAATTCAACACTAAAGTCCATTTTTCCATAAGCATCTTTAAGAACTTCGTAAACTTCATCACTTACAACCTGCATATTCTCATAAGGAAAGTCACGTGTGCTATCGAAGCTCTTCGCTCCGGATTGTGCTGTCTCACTTATTGGCGTTATTTTCTCTTCCTTTACCCGGATTAACTCCTTTCCTCTCCATTGCAAAGTTTGTAAAATATACCCATCCCCATTTCTAATCCAGTTCCGGATACCATCCTCCTCTATTTCAATCCACGCAAGAACATCATCATATACCACTTGTTCAAAGCACCCACTTTGATTATTCCATATATACAAATCGTGGATTTCATATGCGGGAACCTGATCGATTGCCACCATCATATCTACATAGCCATCCCTGTTGGCATTCAGAAATTCCGGATAACTTTCAAAGCGGGAAGTCCAGCTTATGTCCTGCATTTCTTTATTCCCACGATAAAGTGTAAAGTGATATTGCATTGGTTCTCCATCTTCTATTTCCAGTACAGCCTGATAGGTTTCTTCTTCACCCAGACAGAATTCATACCGCGCTTCCCTGTTCACAAAAGAAATATCACTTATAATCTGTGCGATGATGCCATCCGCGCATTCCACCATTTCCCTGCCATACTGGTTTCTGACCTCCTGATCCCACGGTTGTGAAACCAGTTCCGATTCTAATCGAAGCTTTCCTTCTACATGAACCAGGAAGGAATCATTCTCCAAAAACAGCAGATAATAAGCTTCGTTACCCTGAGCTGCTTCAAATATCTGCCCAATCCCATATTCGTTATTATTTTCCACATAATGCCACATTTGGTCATAGTCGATGATGTCCCGGAAAAAAGGCTTCGCTTCTTCGTAGGTAAGTATTTCAGATGTAAAATTCTTCTTAACCTCAATTACCGGGCAGTCGGCATAAAAGGTATCCTCAATCGGTTCGCACTCATAAATCATCCAGTCTTCGTTTTCACTTTTATTTATATCATAATCCGTCAGGCACTGAACCAATATCTCGTCCAGCATGTCCAGATTGCTGCGATCGGATCCGGTATCTTCACGTACGGGTAAAGCATTGGCAATCTTCATCCCCTGATCAGATTTAAGGTCTACATTCTTTTGCACACCGCATCCCATCAGCAGTAATACCATTATGAATAAAACAAACCACTGTATTCTTATATTCTTCATTTGCTCCCCATCCCGTTACGATCTTCACTCACAGTTTTTCATATAATTTACGTTACCAAAAGGGATCTCATTATACAATGCCAAAGGCAAAATTGTACATTAGATATACCATTTTTTGTCAAAAAAGCTACACATTGAGGTTCAATGTGCAGCTTCATTCTTATCCTGTTCTCTATATTACATTCTTGCATTCTGTACATTTTCCCGGAACCAGTCATAAGCAAGCTGTACGCCTTCGCGCAGCTCAACCTTATGTGTCCAGCCAAGTCCGTGAAGCTTATCTACGTTGGTAAGCTTTCTCGGCGTACCATCCGGCATATCCTTGTTCCATACGATCTCGCCCTCGTATCCGACAACTTCCTTAACGGTTTCTGCAAGCTCCTTAATGGTTACTTCCTTACCGGTTCCGATGTTCACATGCTGTTCTCCGCTGTAATTCTCAAGCAGGAAAACACAGGCATCTGCCATATCATCTACATACAAGAACTCACGAAGCGGTGTTCCGGTTCCCCAAAGCTCTACGGAAGGGGACTTGTTTTCCTTCGCTTCATGGAATTTTCGGATCATGGCAGGCATTACATGGGATCCCTGTAGGTCATAATTGTCATGCGGTCCATAAAGATTGGTCGGCATACAGCTGATAAAGTCATCCCCATACTGTCTCTTATAAAACTTGCACATTTCAAGACCGGCGATCTTGGCAATGGCATACGCCTCATTCGTTGTTTCCAAAGGACCGGTGAGCAGTGCGTCCTCCGGAATCGGCTGCGGTGCCATCTTCGGATAAATGCAGGTGCTTCCTAAGAATAACAGCTTCTTTACCTTATATCTGTGGCAGCACTCGATCACGTTACACTGGATCTGCATATTCTCATAAGCGAACTCGGCAGGTGTGGTATTGTTTGCATTGATGCCGCCCACCTTGGCTGCTGCCAGAACAACTACATCCGGCTTTTCTTCTTCGAAGAAATCACGTACCTGCTGCTGGTTGGTCAGATCCAGTTCTCTGTGTGTTCTTCCAATAATATTGGTGTAGCCCTTGGATTCAAGGTTACGCACGATTGCGCTTCCAACCAGTCCCCGATGTCCGGCCACATAAATCTTATCTGTTTTTTCCATCATCTGATAATCCCTCCTGAATGGTTTCTCCTATCAATATATCTTCTTTCTGCCATGGTGCGGCAGGAAAAGCATCATATCCGGTACGGTCACCCTCCTTCGGATAATAAAAGGTGTAGCCGTGCATATCATAAGCAATCGTATCAAAATGCTCATAGTCCTTCTGCTTTACAAAATATTCCGGCGTAAAGTTGCGGACATTTTCTATTCCAAAAGCTCCTGCTTTATAAATTCCAAGTAAAATCAGGAAAAGAAATGCAATCCTTCCCCGGTCAAACCTCTGGATCCATGTCACATAAACATATCCCCAGTCCAGTACGGCCGTAAGCCAAAGGAATACGCAGCCATAACGGACAAGCGGTGAAGTGGCCATCCAGAATACAAAGCAGACATTCACAACACCAACGGAAAACAATACAGGAAGCTGGTCTTTTTTCTTCCGGATCAGTGTTCCAAGCACAATGCCAATCAGTAGAACAAGTCCGCTTACTGCCAGCAGGAAAAATCCCTGATCCGTTAATGAAAGTGACCGGAACCAGTCCGGAAACCACTCTGTGATTCCCTCTCCATAACGGGTCACATCACTGTACCCTCTTCCCCAGACCTTGATTTCACGGGCATCGTATTCTGCCGCGCCCTTCGGAATCTTGTAAGGCAGATCAAAGAGGTCAATCGAAGTAAACGGGTAAACCAGCCATCCGGAAAGCAGTACATTCCGGATAAAATACGGAAGTGCCGTAAGGAATCCGGTCAGCAGAAAACAGCCCGTCTCCTTCCACCTCTTCTGCCGGATCATCTGTATCGCAGGATACCATACCAGCAGCAGAATCACAGCTCCCGAAAGCTTCATTGTCAGAATGGTTACCCCCAGTACACAAAGCGTAAGGAAAGTAATCCGTGACACCATCCTCCACCAGCATGAGCCACCGGATCACCACATAAAATACCAGCAATACCATAAAATAATCGGACGCCGGTGAGATCATTTCATCAAAAATATTAAACAGGTAGTACGCCGCCATCACACGGGCAAAGTCTGACAACCGGAAGCTCCTGCTTCCCTTCTCCCAGAATCTGCTCACACATACTACGGAAAGAAGCCACGCCAGAAATCCCGCTCCGCAGTGAAAGGACTGTCCTCCTAGAAAGCGGAAGCTATACAATGCGGTCCATGGGAATGCCGCGCTGTTGTAAGCCAGCCGGCTGTGCAGGTTTCCAAGTCCCCGGATTACTCCGTATTCTTCAATCCACCGGATGCTCTGCGCATGATACAGCCCGGTATCATAATGCTCAATCCCACGGGATGTTCCGTAGGCATACAACAGAAAGAGCAACGCATAAACCATTGCTCTTTTGATATTCTTCTGATTCCATAACTGCTTCAGTTCTTCTCCAAATCTGTCCCGGTAAAAAATCACACCGGCCGCTGCCAGAATGAGCAGCAGCACATTCGCAAGAAGTCCTACTTTATAGAAGATACTGAACATCTGGGCATAGAACACCGTGAATGCCACTCCGGCATACACACAGCCGGTCCATGTCCGATGCGGTTCCTCATGAAACGCTTTCTCCTGCTTTCTCTGGAATCCGGCCAGCAATTCATAACAACCAAATCCGAGTAAGTAGCAGGTAATCAACATATAAAGAAAAATACCAATTACGGAAATCATTAGCGATTCTTATATTCCTCGCAGCTCATTCCTGCGATCTCTTTCATATCTGCGTCCATCATCATGGCAACCAGACCCTTGAAATCTACATCTCTCTTCCAGCCAAGTGTCTTCTCGGCCTTCGTGCAGTCACCCCAGAGGAATTCCACTTCTGCAGGACGATAGAATTCCGGATTCACATCTACAAGAAGTCTTCCTGTTGCAGTATCGTATCCCTTCTCGTCTACTCCGGTTCCTTCCCAGCGGATCGTAATTCCAAGCTGCTCGAAGGATTCCTCTACGAACTCACGAACGGTATGGGTTTCATTGGTTGCAAGCACGAAATCATCCGGCTTGTCCTGCTGAAGCATCATCCACATACCCTTTACATAGTCGCCCGCAAATCCCCAGTCACGCTTGGCATTCATATTTCCAAGGCTTAACTTTTCCTGCCTGCCTGCCATAATGTTTGCAATGGCAAGCGTAATCTTACGCGTCACGAAATTCTCTCCACGTCTCGGAGATTCATGGTTAAAGAGAATACCGTTGCATGCAAACATGTTATAGGATTCTCTGTAGTTTACAGTGATCCAGTAGGAGTAAAGCTTGGCTGCTCCGTACGGGCTCTTCGGATAAAACGGAGTCTTCTCACTCTGCGGCGCTGTTTCCGGGATTCCTCCAAACAGCTCAGAGGTGGAAGCCTGATAATATCTGCAGTTACCACCATTGACACGAATTGCTTCGAGAAGCTTTAAGGTGCTTACGCCGGTTGCTTCTGCGGTATATTCGGGAACCTCAAAGGATACGCCGACATGGGACTGTGCAGCCAGATTATAAACCTCATCCGGGCGGATTTCAGCAATCAGTCTCATCAGATTGCTGGAGTCGGTAGTATCTGCATAGTGTAAGAAAAACTTCACTTTATTGTATTCGGAATTGAGAATGTGGTCGATACGTGCTGTATTGGAAATACTGTGTCTGCGCACCAGACCATGAACCTCATATCCCTTCTCTAACAGGAACTCTGCAAGATAAGAGCCGTCCTGTCCTGTAATACCTGTAATTAATGCTATCTTCTGCATAGAATTCTCCTTTTTCCTTATTTATACTCTTTTATACTCTGCCTGATTCAGCGCTATATTATCCCAATCTCTCTTAAGCGAAAAATTGCATATTACACATTCCAATTGCAATAATGATCCCCAGAATAGCTCCCATCAGTACCTGCAGCGGCGTGTGTCCCACAAATTCCTTAAGTGCCTTCTCGACATCAATGTTCTTGCCCATCTGGGTGAAAATCTCCATCATTTCATTCAGTACCTTGCCCTGCTTACCGGTTTCCTGACGCACACCCATCGCGTCATACATCACCACAATTGCAAAGACCGCCGCCAGTGCAAATTCAAAGCTTCCGCCTCCATACCGGATCCCGGTTGCCGTTGCAAGTGCACATACTGTTGCGGAATGAGAGCTCGGCATTCCACCGCCCCCTACCAGCCGTTCTGCGACAAACTGTTTGTTCACAATAATATGAATAATTGTTTTCAGAACCTGTGCAACAAACCAGCCGGTGATTGCTGACATGAAAATAATGTTATGTGTTAAATCTGATAAAAATGTCATCCTATTTCATTCCTTTAATGTAACTTTCAATTGCATCGTGCCAGTCTGCAAACCGGTAATCGGAGGTAAGCTTTAACATATAGTTCTCCAGAATGGAATAGGAAGGACGCGGTGCTTTCGCTGCAAATTCTTCACTTGTAATATGATTTACCTTCGTATTCTTTCCTGCAAGATGGAAAATCTCTTCCGCAAAGTCTGCCCAGGAGCAGCTTCCTTCACAGGTTGCATGGAACAATCCGTAATTCTCGGTAAAGAGCAGATGTGCAATCGCTCCCGCAAGCTCCTTCGTACTGGTAGGACTTCCTACCTGATCCTTTACGACACTGACCTGATCGTTGGTTTCCGAAAGACGCAGCATCGTTTTCACAAAGTTCCTGCCGTCTCCATAAAGCCATGCAGTGCGGAAGATGAAGAAACGGTCTGCAAATTGCTTTACCATGTTCTCGCCCTGCAGCTTCGTTTTTCCATATATGCCCTGCGGATCCGGCGTATCAAATTCGATATATGGATGATCCGACTTCCCGTTAAACACATAATCCGTAGAAATATGAACCATCTTCGCGCCGGTCTGCGTTGCTGCAATACTTAAGTTGCGTGGGCCGATGGCATTAATGCGGTAAGCATTGTCCACATCGGTTTCACAGGCATCGACTGCGGTATGTGCAGCACAGTTGATAATCGCATAAGGCTTTACCTCGCGTGCCAGCTTTAATACCTCATCAATATTCGTAATATCCAGCTCGTTTACATCTGTATTTACAAACTCAAGCTCCGGATTTCCTGCAAGCTCCAAATTAATGGCCCGTCCTAACTGACCATTGCATCCTGTTACAATTATTTTTTTCATCATAAGCCTCCATGATAAACTCTTCTACTATTTTACCCTTTTCTTACCATTTTCACAAGTGAATTTCCAATTTAATAAAATTTAGCCTGCAGAATCACTATTATATATGTCCTTAAAATTTATCAAAGCTTAATAATTTTGTTAGTGACTGCTTATTCTTCCTATGCTATAATAGGCAATGTGAGTTTTTAACCCACAGAATTACAGAAAGAGAGGAAATTATCATGAAGTACTTAAAGGCGTTATCCATAGTTGCCTTATCGGCAGCTTTTATATTAACCGGCTGTGGAAAAGATACAGAAGAAGTTCAGCCTGTTGTCGAGCCCATCATCCAGTCTCAGCCGGCTAAGGAGGAAACCACGCAGGAAGAATCTGTAGAAGAGGAAACTACTAAAGAGGATGTTCCCCCGGAAGAAGGAATGGTCCGCAGCCCTCTTACCAACGAATGGATCAGTGGTGATCTTGAGAAGGCGAGACCGATTGCCATCATGTCCCCGAATGATTCCGGTGCATTGCCGCATTATAATCTTTCCAAAGCCGATATCCTTTATGAATGTCCGGTAGAGGGCGGAATCACCAGAAGCATGGCTGTTATTAAGGACTGGGAAGGCTTAGACCGGATCGGTAATGTCCGCAGCTGCCGCGACTATTTTGTATACTGGGCATTAGAGGCAGATTCTATTTATGTTCATTTTGGCGGGCCTTTCTATATTAATGATATTATCGAGCGTGAAGGAACAGACAATATTACAGGATGTAATTATGGTGAAACCCATCATGATGGATTATATGCCAATGCATTTTACCGTACCAAAGACCGTAAGGCTCCCCAGAATGCTTATGCAAGTGCAGACGGCATCAACGAAGCAATCGATAAATTAGGTTATTCCAAAACCTACCGCGACCAGTACTATCAGGGTGCACATTACAAATTTGCTCCCTCCAGCACACCGAATACTCTGGAATCCTATAGCGATGCCATTGATGCAAAGGAAGTAGATTTAACTCCTGCCTATCCGATTACCAAGACCTCCTTCAGCTATAATGCAGAGGATGGTTTATATTACCGCAGCATTTACGGAAAGGCCGATGTAGACGGTGCTACCAACGAGCAGCTTTCCTTCAAGAACATCATTATTCAGAGCACCTATTACGAGGTGCGTGATGCAAAGGGTTATCTGGCATTCCAGGTACACGACACTACCAGAGACGGTTACTACATCACCAACGGTAAAGCAATCCATGTAAACTGGAAAAAGACCGCTGATTACGAACCGACCAAATACTATGATGACAACGGTAACGAGGTAGAATTCAATACCGGTAAGACCATGGTATGTATTATCAAGGATGGAGACAGTTTCTTGGCTGACGGTGTATCCATTAACTAAACTGCAGCCTTTATCACTAATATTCCACGAATACAAAAGACAGGAATGTACATGCTTTCCTGTCTTTTTATTTTGGACAAATTGTGCTACACTGTAACTATTGAGAAATCAGGGGAGGGTTATACGTGATTAAATTCAAGCAATTATCCTTACTTACCTTATCTGCGCTGCTGATTGTTTCCGGTTGTGCCGCATGCGGCAGGGCAAATAAAGATACCACACCTTCTGTAGACGTAATTACAACCATACCGGAAGACGCTGAAGATTCTTCCGTAGATTCCTCTAGCAGTGATTCTACAGATGATAATACAGATGCTGCAGCCATTCCTTCCCATGAAGGAATGGTCCGCAGCCGGCTGACGAATGAATGGGTAGATCCTTCGGTTGCTTCTACCAGGCCGATTGCCGTCATGATTCCGAACTCCAAAACAGCGAGTCAGTACGGCCTCTCACAGGCAGATATTCTCTATGAATGTAATGTAGAAGCCAGCATGACACGTCTGATGGCGATTTTTGATGACTGGAGCAATTTTGAAAAGCTTGGAAATATCCGAAGCTGCCGCGACTATTTCGCTTACTGGGCATTTGAATGGGATGCGGTAATCGTCCACTATGGTGGTCCATTCTATATGGATGAAATCATGGGGCGCAACGACACCCAGCACATTGACTGCATTGATTATGGAAGCGCTTATTACCGGGATGTTGCGAAGAACGATTATGACAACGCTTTTACCAGTACAAAGCTTCTGGAAAAGGCTATGGATTATTATGGTTATTCTGATAAGTACCGGGATGGCTATGCAGATGAACAGCATTACCTCTTTGCAGATGACGAAGCACCAAATACGCTGAATCAATATGCAGATTCCATTACCGCTGCAAAGGTAGATATGTCACTTGCTTATCCTGTTACCAACTGCTATTTCATCTATAACGAAAAGACCGGACTCTATGACCGCTACCAACACCTTTCCCGTGACGTGGATGGTCCACATATCGATCTTGCAAATGACCAGCAGCTATCCTTTAAGAACATTCTGGTTCAAAATACCTATTATGAGGTTCGTGACCAAAAGGGATATCTGGCCTTCCAGTGCCACGACACTACGCGAGATGGCTGGTTTTTCACTAATGGAAAGGGCATTCATGTTACCTGGAAAAAGGCTTCCGATTATGGTGCAACCAGATACTATGATGATGACGGCAACGAGATTCTTCTAAATACAGGAAAAACCATGGTTTGTATTCTTGCAGACGGAGATTCCTTTACGGTCGATAACAATGTAATTTCCTCGGCACCATAACCTTTGAATTATGTCTGGTTTCTAAACGCTACGGGCGAAACATAAGGCGCTGCCAATGGCAGCGCCCTTTCTTTCCTTACCGGTTATTCTGTTTTATTCACCTAATCCATTCTCAATTGCAGCAACCAGAGAATGCAGTGCTTCTGCCTCATCTTCCCCATCACAGCAGAATTCAATTTCATCGCCGCACTTCACACATGCACCAAGTACACTTAATACACTCTTGGCATTAGCTGTATTTCCCCGGAATGAAAATGTAATTAAAGATTTAAACTTCATAGCCTCCTTGCACAGGATTCCGGCCGGTCTTAAATGAAGACCTGTAGGATTCTTAATAATCACCTTCTGACTTACCATACTTCCATCCTCCTATAACATGACATTCTGAATAAGGTCAGCAAGTTCCTTTGCATCATGTTCAATCATCTGCTGGTCTTTTCCTTCGATCATGACACGAACCTTCGGCTCCGTTCCGGAAGGTCTGATCAGAACTCTGCCTTCACCTGCAAATTTATCCGTAAGCTTCTGAATGGCTTCAGCAATTTCAGGATACTCCATGTACTTCTCTTTCTTATGGTTTGGTACCTTCGCATTAACAAGTGCCTGAGGCAATACCTCCATAATGGAAGCTAATTCTGAAAGCGGCTTGCCGGTCTCAACAAGAACCTGTAACAAATGAAGAGCGCTCAGCAGACCATCACCTGTCGTATTCTCTTTAAGGAAAATAATATGTCCGGATTGTTCCCCGCCAAGACTTGCATCAATTTCCTTCATACGCTCTAATACATAACGGTCGCCAACCTTCGTCTGTTCAATGTGGATTCCGTTTTTCTCACCCATAAGAAAGAAACCAAGATTACTCATTACGGTTGCTACAATCGTATCATTGTTCAGCTCACCGTTCTGCTTCATATGGTTACCGATGATCGCCATAATCTGGTCACCATCAACCACGTTACCAAGCTCATCTACTGCAAGAAGCCGATCGGCATCTCCGTCAAAAGCCAGACCAATCTGTGCCTTTTCATATACAACACGTGCCATCAGCTCTTCCATATGGGTAGAGCCACAGTTAGCATTGATGTTCGTTCCATCAGGCATATTATGAATCGCTACTACATTACCGCCCAGTTCCTTCAATGCCTCTACGGAAGTGTAATAAGAAGCTCCCTCCGCACAGTCTACCACGATCTTCATTCCGGTCAGATCCACCTTTACAGACTGAATGGAATGATTGATATATTCTTCACGTGCATCAGTACGATACTTGATCTTTCCGACATTCGAACCAATCGGGAACTTGATCGAACTCATATTGTCCCGGATAATGGCTTCGATCTCATCCTCCAGGGAATCCGGAAGCTTATATCCGTTTCCGTCAAAGAATTTAATTCCATTAAACTCCACCGGATTGTGGGATGCGGAAATAACAACACCTGCATCTACCTTATATTTTCTGGTCAGATAGGCTACCGCCGGTGTGGGAATCACGCCTACATACACAGCGTTCGCGCCAACTGAACAAATACCAGCCATCAATGCATTTGCCAGCATATCTCCCGAAATTCTCGTATCGCATCCAACCATAATCGTTGGTCTATGCTCATTTTCTTTCGTAAGAACATAGGCTCCCGCCTGACCCAGCTGCATAGCAAGCAACGGTGTTAATTCATCATTGGCTACTCCTCTTACACCATCTGTACCAAATAATCTGCTCATGTTTTAATATATTTCCTTTCTATTCTTGTTTTGCTGATATATGCACAACTACCTCTACCGGCTCCAACAGACGTACATCGTCCGGAAGTCCGAAGCTCACTTCCATAGTATAGAAGCCTTCCTGCAATTCCTCAAGACTGAATTTTTCCATCAGGTCATTGATATCAACAGTACCTTCCAGACTCGATGCCTGAACCTCACTCAGATCCTGCGCCAGTCCGATCACCTCAATGATAAAAGTCTCTTCCACACCGGATATGCTTGCCGTAAACCCATCCGGCAGATTGGTCACATGAATCCTGCTTTCTCTCATTTCAATCTTCTTGGAAATTTCAGGCTCAATATCCACCGTTACTGCTACAACACTGTCTGCCAGATCAACTAACTGGACATTATCCGGCAGATACTGTAACAGATCAATTTCCTCTGTAAAGGTATCACTCTTATTCGTCATATCCAGCAGTTCTGCCGGGATATCAATACTCTGGATTTTCTTAAGAACACTGCTCTTTCCACAAATCGTTACGGTCTGCAGATCACACTCCACATTACCGGTAAATCCATAACCGTAAGTCGGTTCTCCCTGCGTATGGAACACAAGCGGAACTTCCTTGGTCTGCAAAATAGATACCTGAACATTTACGCTCTTTATATTCTGTGTAATATTCGGATCATCCACCGCATTGCCATCGGCGTCATAAAGACGGATTTCCGCGCTGGTACTGATATCACTCGTAAATCCGGTTACGGTAATCTCCGCTACCGCTTTGGAAACAGAAGTAACTACCGATTCCGGTCCGGAAATCCGGACCAGGTTCTGATCCGTTGTAATATCGCCAACCATGTAACCATCGCTGACCTCACCGGAAATCTTCGTTCCCAGAGCCATGGTCTTGGTCTTCTTATTCTCAATATTCAGCTTCACCGTATCGCTGCTGGGTGTAATGCTGTTAATCTGATCCTGGTTAATGTTTGTAGCAAGCTTAATCGAAACCGTATCGAGACTGCTGATATTACTTACATCCGCTGTCGCCACGATATTACTTTCGGACATACTGGATACCACAGATCTCGGTCCCCGGATCGTCACCCGGCTGATGACATCGGAATTCTCCAGCACCTCATATACCCTGCCCGACTCCGTAATTGCATCGGTATTTTCCAGAACAACCGGCACATTATAAAACGATTTTGAAGTCGTCGGGTTTCCAATACTGGTTCCAACGAGCCACAACACAATAGAAAACAATACAGAGATCAGCTTCAGGCCAAGATTTGTCGTCAGTTTGTTTTTCATTTCGACCACCTGCCCTTCCACACAATCCGTTTACGGCTGTCTTCTTCGGATTTGTTCTGCAGATCACTCAGTCTTGCCCGAAGCCGTTCAGCATCTACATTCCGTTCCAGATCGCCCCCGTAAGCCACACTGATCTTTCCGGTTTCTTCCGAAACAATAATGGTAAGGGAATCTGTTACCTCAGAAATACCAACTCCGGCACGGTGTCTTGTACCAAGTTCTTTACTTAAACGCATGTTATCGGAAAGCGGCAGATAACAGGTTGCAGAGGTCACCCGGTCACCACGTACAATCACTGCTCCGTCATGCAGCGGTGTATTATGCTCAAAGATATTGATCAGTAACTGACTGGTTACCACTCCGTCAATTTCAATTCCTGTTCGTTCGTAATCGGTCAGGGACTCATCCTTTTCCATAACAATGAGGGCACCCGTTCTTGCCCTTCCCATTTCTACACATGCTTTCACAATTTCGTTGATGGTCTTGTCGGAGAAGCGGCCACCTTCCGGTCCTCTGCCTACCGTAATCGGGATAATGCTGCTGATAATGTTCTTTCGTCCCAGCTCCTCTACGGCTCTCCGTAACTCCGGCTGCAGAATAACCACAACTGCCGTAACAGCCACGCTGAACAGGTTATTCACAATCCAGAGAATGGTATTCATTTCAAAATAAGCTGCAAACAGGATAAATACTGCAATAACCAGAATTCCCTTCAACAGGGACCAGGCCTTGGTATTTTTAATCCATACCAGTATATGATAAATCAAAAATGATAATATGATGATTTCTACAATATCTGTCCATCGGATCCCCGACATTCTGGACATATAAATTGCTATCTGTTCGATTGCATGCTTCATCGGTTAACTCCATATCCTTTTATTTATGGGATTGGGAAGGTACAGGTTTCCGTTTATGGGAATTGATCTTCTTTACAGTACGTGACGGAGCTGCTACGTTAATCTTTGGAATTGCTTTCACGTAGTAATAATATTCGTCATCCTCAAACTGAACCTTCTCTGTCCTGCTATAATCTACACTAAATACAAAAAACTCAACAACCTTGGCAGCCAATACAGAAACAATCGTTCCAACAATCAGCATGGCAATGGATCCGTTCGTATCAAACACCAGATCCCCCACCAGAAGAATCATCATATCTGCCAGGGCTCCTGCCGCAATGGCAATGGTCCAGGCATAATCAATTGCCAGTCGTTTTATAAAATAAACCAGAATAACCGTTACGGAAAAGGCAACGATCATCAGTATCATTTCTTTGTTATTAATCAACCCGTCAATCACAAAACGGAACTTTGCTGCCATATCTTCTGTTTCCATGGAAGAAATTGCAGTTGCACTGTCCGACATATGCTTAATAAAGCTGCTCACAATCACACCACAGGCTACGGATACCGCAGAAGCCGGCGTTCCCACAAGTCCCATGGTAAGCGGAACCACATAAGGAATTCCCATTGCTGTACAGATCGGCGTCAGAATCACTGCCAACGTATCCTTTGGGGAAAAGCGGAAATATAACAGGAACAGCACCAGAAACAATACCAGACCGATTGCAGCACATTCAATAGACAGGGCATACAGATGCAGCAGCACAAATAATGCTGCTACGACAATAATAAAGTTGGTTGGCATGAAGGAACACATCAATGCTGCAATCAGTACAACGGAAATGTTATCAATCTTCTGCATAAATCCGATCTTTCCATTAATAGTCATCAGTGTGATGAGTGCCAGGATCAGCTTGCCAACCGGCTTTAAATATATTTCATATCTGCTTACAAAGTTCTTTATATACTGCTTTGCTACGAGTAAACTGGTCATAAATACTTCCTCTTACTTATTGTTGTTTATGTTTTCCAATGCTCTCAAACCGGCATAATAGTGCTTCAGCTTCTTCTTCGCCTTGCTGTAACGGCTCGCATAGACCACATAGGTAATCACGCCATAAGCTGCCGCAACACAGAGATAAATAATCACCACGCTCTTGCCAAATTCCATCAGATCCAGCTTATAAACATCATGCATGAGAGCTTCGAAATTATAGAACAGGTACAAAGCAAAGACAGCTACAAAAGAAATTGTAACTGCGATGATCGATTTCAATACCTGAAATCCGATATAGTCATTTCGGTAATAGTTTACAATGTTCAGATTCTTCTTACCCTCTCTCTTCTCAAAAGCGGCAAGCTTCGTCATCCGAATAATCTTTTCTTCACTGAGCATAATCTTTTCCTTTGGTTTTATAAGTAACGCATACGATCACGTTCACTTATATTTCTGGACGGCTGTCTGGTCGGTGCAGCAGGCTGCTTATTGACTCCCATGGCCTCACGGAATCCATTGGTCATTGCTGCCTTACATTTATCACAGTAACGTCCGGAACGGATCATCGCACCACATCCCTCGCAGGGAATCCGGATCGGTGAATCATCTGCAAACTGAAGACGCTCCTCACGAATCCACTGTTGGATCTGGGAAGGTTCCACATTACACTCTCTGGATACCTCTGCAATATCCGCACCATGATGCTCTATGACATACTCCTTTACCACCTGGAATACCTTTTCCTGCTCTTCCACACAACGAGGACACAGAATCGGTCCCACAACATAATTAAATATTCTGCCACATTTTCTGCAATTTCTTACATTCACGGAATCACTCATCCTTCCTGT
>ENA-ORNF01001468-ORNF01001468.1-human-gut-metagenome-genome-assembly--contig:-NODE-1468-length-20435-cov-3.939990_pt1 | contig 20435 bp, 15 predicted proteins | sample MGYA00242110_ERZ509012 | MGnify/ENA primary metagenome ERZ509012 (study PRJEB26280, sample SAMEA2338714) | human gut metagenome | biome: human gut; feature: human-associated habitat; material: faeces...
CTAAATAATAGTTTGATAGTGTGAATGTTACAAAATGATTTACTCTTTTATAAATTTCTGAATATTCATAATGTTCATATGAATTTCTAACATCTTTTATAAAGTTATTTAAAGCATGCATCATATATTTATCATAAATATACATATCTTTATATTCTACTTTATCTTTTTCAGGATTAAAATCATTTAAGTTTCCTAACATAAAGCGATAAGTATTACGAATTTTACGATAACTTTCTTTTACTTGTTTAATTAATGCATCACCAATACGTACATCTTCGGAATAATCAACACTTGCTACCCAAAGTCTTAATACATCAGCACCATGTAAGCGAATCATTTTCAATGGATCAACTGTATTACCAAGGCTCTTACTCATTTTATTTCCTTTTTCATCTAATGTAAATCCATGAGAAATAACTGCTTTATATGGAGCTTTTCCATGTACTGCTACTCCACAAATCAAAGAAGAGTTAAACCATCCACGATATTGATCACAACCTTCTAAATAAACATCTGCAGGGTAACCTAATCCTCTTGCTTCCATAACACTTGTATGAGTAGATCCAGAATCAAACCATACATCCATAATATCTTCTTCTTTACGGAAGTTACCATTTGGACTATGTGGATTTGTATAACCTTCTGGAAGTAATTCTTTTGCTTCTTTTAAGCTATCATTTACGTTTTCTAATAAAATATATTCAAATGTCAAACGACGATTATTTTCCTTACCATAATATTGAATTGCCTCCATTAACTCTTTTAATGGATATGCATGGTTTACTGGCATCAATTGATTACGCAATTCATCATTTGGCGCATGCAAACTGATTGCCAAATTATATTGGGTGTGTTCATTGGCAAAATCATAGATTCTTGGAACAATTCCACAAGTTGAAACTGTAATATGTCTACTTCCTAAGTTTATTCCTTTAGGATTATTAACAATACTTATAAAATCACAAAAGTTATCATAATTATCAAAAGGTTCACCTATTCCCATCAATACAACATGACTAATACGTTTTTTCAAATCTTCTTCAATTTGAAGTACTTGCTCTACCATTTCTGAAGTTTCTAAATTACGTACTTTTTTTAATCTACCACTCTCACAAAAAGCACACCCCATATTACATCCAACTTGACTAGAAACACATAAACTATTCCCATAATCATGTTTCATCAAAACAGCTTCTATTTTATTTCCATCTTGTAACTCAAACAAATATTTATGTACATCAACATCATCTTGACGTTCTAATAATTTTAAAGTGCCAAAATAAAAATCTTCTTTCAATTTGGTAATCACATCTTTTTTTACATTAGACATCTCATCAAATGAATGGACTCTTTTATCATATAACCATTCATAAATTTGTGTTGCTTTAAATTTTTTTTCACCAAGTTCTAAAAAATAAGTTTCTAAGTCTTGATGTGTCATTCCATATATATCTTTCATACTAACACCCTGTATATCATTATATCAGAATTTGTTTAAAAAATATAGTTGAATTTAAAAAAACAAAAAAAGCACATGACGTGCTTATAATTGTGAAATAATGCATAAAACCATGAATAAAGCGCCTAAAAAAGCAGTTGCTCTTGTAATAAATAGCTCTCCACCACGTTCTTTTCTGTTTTGAAATAGATTCTCACTTCCACCAGTCATAATCTGAGCAGCATCCTCAGCTTTACCACTTTGTAAAAGGACAATCGCAATCAATAAAATTGAAACAATTAAAATTGCAATTTCCATCTTCATCGCTCCTTTGTGTCTTTAATAAGATAACATATTTCTTGAAACTTTTCAAGTATTATTGTATGTGAATCTCTTTTGCCTTGCCAATATTTGAATAAGTAATTGCAAGACCATAACCAGAATACTTAGCTTCAGTCATATTCATAAAATCTAATAAATCATAACTAACTTCTATAATTTGATTATTTTTTTCTTTTGTCGTCATTGTGATTGTTCCTTCTTTATTACTTTTACTACTATGATATATTGCTATAAATTTTTTTAAAGAAATTGTATATGTTTTTAAAATAGTACCATCTTTATAATTTGTAGTTGCTTCTAACGTAGCAGCATCCAATAATCGATATGCCATATCCGGTTTTAAAGTAATTTCAAGAAATTCCTCTTGTGTTGTTTCTAATCCATTATCATTTTTTTTATAAATAATTCCATTATCTACATAATAATTCGTTTTTGTTTCCAAATTTTCAAATATTTCTTGATACTGAACTCTACTTCCATTTAATTTTCTTTCTTTTATAGTATTCGTTTCAAATTCAGTCCAAGAAAGATGTGATGAAAATTCATAATTATCCATATCACGAAATACTTCTAAAGCTGTTTTTGGAACTTTTTGTTCTTCACTAGGAACAACAGGTGTCTTAGTATTTCTAACACCACCTGCAATTGCAAACAAGAAAACAAACCAAAAAAATAGAATTAAAATAGAACGATATCTTTTATTTTTCCAAGCTTCTTTTATTAAATTCCAAAGAGAAAACTTTTCTTCTGTTAAATTCATTGTATTTAATTTTTCTTGTTCTTCTTTTTTCATTTCTTCAACTGTTTTCATACTACCCCTCAACTTAATACTTTTCCTATAAAGTTTTCATGGCTCATTTGACCATTTGCATAACTTCTTGCATCCATTTTTGTTTTACCTTCAGGTTGTACTACTGTAAAAATAACTTCACCATTGCTAACTTTTACTCCAAAACCGTTATCATATACTTTTGTAATTGTACCATCTAAAAGATTTGGATAAGCATGATCTGTTTCTTTACATTCCCATATTTTCAAACGTTTTCCTTCATATACACAATATGCTCCAGGAAAATCATTTAAACCTCTAACTTGATTATAAATTTGTCTCATCGTATGATTGAAATGAATTTTTTCATCTTCTGGTTTAATATTAAAACCATAAGTAGCTTCACTAGAATTTTGTGGTATTCTTGGAGCACTACCATCTAAAATAGAAGGCAATGTATCTAATAACAAATCTCTTCCTAGTATACTTAACTTATCGTGCAATGTACTTGCAGTATCTGTTTCGTTAATTTCAATTTCTCTTTGTGAAATCATATCTCCTTCATCCATGCCTTCACTCATGTGCATAATAGTGACGCCTGTTTTACTCATCCCATTTATAATGGCACGATGAATTGGTGCTCCGCCTCTTAATTTAGGAAGCAAAGAAGCATGAACATTAATACATCCATATTTTGGATAAACCAATAATTCTCTTGGTAAAATTTGTCCATAAGCACATGTAATAATCAAATCAGGTTTTAATGATAAAACCCCTTGATAATCTTCACGTATTTTCTTAGGTTGAATCACTAAAATAGTATGTTTTTCTCCTACTAATTTCACAGGTGTTTTTTTCACTATTTGTTTTCTACCTACTGCTTTGTCAGGTTGAGTCACAATACCACGTACATGATAATTAGAAATTAAACCTTCTAAAATTGGAACACTAAATTCTGGTGTCCCCATAAATACAATATTAATATTTTCTTTTACATTTAAATTTTCGATATCCATAGTATCACCATATTCATTTTAACACATTTTAACTTTAAATATATAAAAATATCAAAAAAAACATCTAAAAAGATGTTTTTATTATTACTTCTATTATTTCATAAGAACATAGAAGCATCTCTTTTAATACATAAAAAGGGATCCTTATACTTGTGTTAAAAAATATAAAAATGTGAAGAGAGAAGCATCATTACTACTCTACTCTTATTTTTATAACACCAAAGAATAAGTAATCCCTTACACATTATAAAACATTTCTGTTTATTTGTGAATACTTTATACGCGAATTGGATTCAAATCGATTTCTAACTTACATTTTCTCTCATTCATATATTTTGTTTGTATAAATTGCAATTTAGAAATCAATTGCTGTGATTTTTTATATTTGATAATCAATTGAATCATATATATTTGGTTAATCTTAGGAATACTAGCAAAACTAGGACCTAATATTTGTAAATCTTTTTCTTGCTGTAAATATTTTTTTATTTTAGTAGCTTCGTTTAATAAAAATTGTTCATCTTTTCCTTTTAATTGAATTAAAGATAAATTCATATATGGAGGATAATTTAATTTTTTGCGAACTTTCATTTCTTGTTCATAGAAACCTATATAGTCATGTTTACTTGCATATAAAATGCTATAATGATCCAATTGAAATCCTTGTATAATTACTTCTCCCAATTTATTTTTTCTTCCAGCTCTACCTGACACTTGATTTAATAATTGAAAAGTTCTTTCGGCACTTCTGAAATCAGGAACATTTAAAGAATTATCACCTTCTAACACTCCAACTAAGGTCACATTAGGGAAATCTAAACCTTTTGCAATCATTTGTGTACCTATCAAAATATCGTATTCCTGATTGGAAAAAGCACGAATCATTTTCTCATGACTACCTTTCTTGGTTGTAGTATCAACATCCATTCTAAGTACTCTAGCATCTTGAAAGGTTTTAGAAACATATTCTTCTAAACGTTCTGTTCCCATTCCATACGTTTGAAATTCTTCACCATGACAATTAGGGCACTTCTTTATTACTGGCTTATGAAAGCCACAATAATGGCATTGCATACCTTGTATTTCTTTATGATAAATAAGAGGAATATCACAATTTGGACACATGTCTACTTCCCCACAATTTTTGCAAGTTACAACTCTAGAATAACCTCTTTTATTTAACAATAAAATAATCTGTTCTTTTTTTTCTAAACAAGTTTTTATTTTTTCTTCTAATAGTCGTGATAAAATGGAATGCTTTTGTTTTATTTCTTCCTTCATATTTACAAAATACACTTGTGGAAATGTATCATTTACGCGATGTTTCATTTCTAATAAATGATATATTCCTAATTTAGCTCGTGTATAACTTTCTAAAGATGGTGTAGCACTGCCTAAAACAATCGGGCAATGATATGTTTTAGCACGATACAAAGCCATATCAATTGCATGATATTTTGGCATATTTTCTTGCTTATAAGTTGTAGAATGTTCTTCATCAATTAGAATCATCCCTATATTTGTAAATGGAGCAAATATAGCACTCCTAGCCCCAATAACAATAGATACTTCTTTTCTTTCTATTTTTCTCCACTCATCATACTTTTCACCCAGTGATAATCTACTATGTAATATAGCAATTTGATTTCCAAAACGATTACGAAAACGAGTTACCATTTGTGGTGTCAAACTAATTTCTGGAACTAGAACAATTGCTTCTTTTCCTTCTTTTAGCACTTCTTCAATTAAATTCATATATACTTCTGTTTTTCCACTTCCAGTAACACCATGTAATAAATATGGAATAAATTCATGTTTTTTCGATAATATTGTATCTATTACTTGTTTTTGTTCATTTGTAAGATTCACCTTTTGTTCATGTTCTATTGTTTGTTCTTTTAACCTGTAAACTTCTTTTTCTACTTTTTTAATAATATGTTTTTTTTCTAATGTATTTAATGAAGAAATAGATATTTGAAGTAATTCTTTTCTAGCAACTTCTTGTTTTTCTTTTAATAAAGATATCATTTGATTTTGTGTTTTATTTCCCTCATAATTTGAATCAATTAAAATATAATAAGTTTCATATTTTTTCGATACTTGTATATTTTTATGTGCTTTTAAAGCTCTTGGTAACATCGTCTGATAACAACTTACTAAACTAGATAAAGTTTTTTTCTGCATGTATTTACCCAACTTTAACAACTCTTCATTTAATACAGCATCTTGATCTATGACTTCAATGATTTCTTTTACTGGATAATCAACTTCTTTTTTAGTAGAAATTCCTACAATAAATCCTTCTAACTTTTGTCTTCCAAAAGGAACAAGTACTCTTTTTCCAATTTTAACACTAGAAAACATTGTTGGTGGAACTTGATAAGTAAACGTTTTATCAATTGCTTTCGCACTAAGTTCCACAATGACATCTACATACATGTTCCACCTCCTAATTCATTATAACATGTATTTAAAGTAAAAAAGAAACATTATTTTTATATTGTTTCTTCTCTATTATTTATATTATCTTTCTTCTTTTAACATTTCTACTTGTTTTTTAAAATCTTCTCCACGATCTTCAAATGATGGATACATATCCCAAGATGCACATGCTGGAGAAAGTAAAATAACATCATTTGGATTTGCTAAATCAAATCCAGCATGAACTGCTTCTTCAATTGTATCTACTAAAACACAATCTTTATTAATTTCAGCACAATAATTTTTAATACGTTCCTTTGTTTCACCAAGTGCAATTACAACACGAACACCATCCATACTACCATTTAATTCATGGAAATCTTGACCTCGTTCTAATCCTCCCATAATGAGTACGACAGGATTATTAAATGAATGTAATGCAGTAATGGTAGACTCATTATTTGTAGATTTAGAATCATTATAAAAGATTTTCTCATCAATCTTATCTACAAATTCTAAACGATGTTCTACTCCACCAAAATTATTTAAAACACGTTTTACAGTTTCTTTTGTAACACCATAAGGTAAAGTCGCTAAAATAGAACACATGATATTTTCATAATTATGCATACCTTGTACTCTAATATCAGAAAGTTCAATAAATGGTTCATGATTTATATAAATATAACCATCTTTCACATATGCTTTAGCCTCTTCATTCATACTAGAAAAATAGATTTTCTTTGAAGGAATATCTTTAGAAATATTCATTACATACTCATTATCTAAATTCAAAATAGCAACATCATGACTGGTATGATTTTGAAAAATTCGTTTCTTAGTATTCAAATAATTTTCAAAACTTCCATTAAAATCAAGATGAACTTCGCTCAAATTTGTTACAACACTCACATTAGTTTTGAAATGATGTAAATCGTATAATTGATGATCTGAAATTTCTAATACTAAAAAATCACCATCATTTATTCTTTCAACAATTTCACAAAGAGGAACACCTATATTTCCTGCTAAATGAACTGGTAATCCTTGTTCTTTCATAAATTGATATAAAATAGTAACAGTCGTTGTTTTGCCGTTAGATCCAGTTACTCCAATAATTGTTACACTTTTAGGTAAATAAGAAGCCGCAACTTCTATTTCCCCTACAACAGGAATATTTAATTTTTTTGCTTTTAAAAGAAGTGGATGATTACGAGGAATTCCAGGATTTTTAACAATAACATCATATGTATTATCTAATAATTCCTCTGGTTCTTTCGTAATTGCTACTTCTACTCCTAAAGCATTTAACTCTCTTACTTTTTCTATATCTTGTTCTTTTGAATCAGTTACTAAAATAGAACTTGCGTGATGTGCTAAAAATTTACTTGCTGCATATCCACTACGAGCCATTCCAAAAACAAATATTTTTTTATTATCAAACATATTATCACTCTTTCTATTTTGTCATACATACATCATAACTTGTAACCCCTGTTACAATTTTAATCTCAGAATCAGAATAAGACTTTACTGCACAATATTTACCATTCCATACATGTGCCTCTGCTTTTCCTAAAGTATCATATTGAATTTTTCCTTGCCCCTCAACTTTACCTTTATAATCTACACTAGGAGAAATTGAACCACTATTAATCGTAAAAGTAGTAGTCCCATTTTCCGTATTTTTCATCTGAGTTGCTCTTAAATACCCTTTTACAGTTGCTAAAAAAGCATTTTTCTTTGATTCATTAATCTTATCTTGAACCATTGGAACAGTAATCATAATAATTACTGATAAAATTACAATAACAGCTAAAAGTTCAATTAATGTAAATCCCATTTTATTTTTCCTATTCATATTCTCTACCTCACATGTCTATTATAAACGAATTCAGAACATTCGTAAAGCATTTGCTATATTTTTCAATAATTCTATGATATAATAAAAACAATGAATAGGAGGAAAAAAAATGGAATTAAGACAATTAACAAATGAAGAATTTTCAGATTTTTGTGAACATTTTACTCCTTCTTCTTTTTATCAAACACCAGAATATGCATTTATTATGAATCATCAAAACTATGAAAGTATTCTCGTTGGTGCAATGGAAGGAAATCAAATTATTGCTGCTAGCTTAATTTTAATGGAAAAAGTAGGATTATTTAAATATGCTTATGCCCCACGAGGTTTTTTAATTGATTATAAAAATAATACATTATTAACTGAATTCACAAAATTATTAAAGAAATTTTTAAGTAAATTAGATGTAATTGCTATCAAAATATGTCCAAACGTAATATATAAAACTTATGATTTAATTACCAATGAAGTAACAATCAATCCTGATTACCAATTAATTTTTGATAATTTGAAGAAAAATGATTATTTTCATATGGGATATAACAACTTTTTTGAAAGTGATAAACCTCGCTTTGAAGCAGTCGTAGATTTAACAAAACCATACTATGAAATATTTCACAATTTCAAAAAAGAAATGCGTACTAAAATTAGAAGTGCCGACAAAAACGGAGTACAAATTTATAGAGGCAATGCCGATAATATTGAATATCTATACATGCAAACAAGAAAAAAATACCAAAAAGATATCGGATTTTTTCAAGATATTTATAACCTATATGAAAAAAAGCAAAAAGTAGAACTTTATTATTCTAAATTAAATACTGAAGTTTATTTAAAGAAAACAAAAAAAGAATATGAACAATTAGAACAAAAAAGCAATGAAATTAATAAACAAGTTTTAATCACTACAGGAAATAAAAAAGAAAAGTTAATAAATAAAAAAATGATTATAGATATAAAATTAGCGAATGCAAAAAATAATTTAGTAACTGCTACTAAATTATTAAGAGATTTCCCAACTGGGGTTGTTACATCATCTGCAATGATTGTAAAACATCAAAAGCATGTCTATGTAATGTGTTATGGAAATGATAAGCGCTTTAAAAAGTTTAACTCAACGCATTTATTACTATGGAAAATTATAGAAAAATATGCACAATTAGGTTATCAATCATTAAATTTAGGTGGTGTTTCCAATCCTACTTTAAAAGAAAATAATAGTTATCTAGGATTAACAATATTCAAAAATGGATTTCATCCTAAATTTATTGAGTATATCGGTGATCTAGAACTAATTACAAATGGTCCAAAATATTTTATTTATCGTCAAACAAATCCACTTCGTAGTTTTATAAAAAAATGATGGAAATTTTTCCATCATTTTTATTAGCAATAATTATTCTTGTATTTCTACTACCCTTGTTTTTTTAACAGTATTTCCTTTATATGTTACTTGATAAGTTAATTTATAAACTCCTATTTTATTAGTATCTAATATATCAGTACTAGTCCAATTAGAAGTACCCTCTTTTAAAAATAAATATGAAATTTCAACCCTATCAGTAATATCAATTCCTCTTACTGTTGCTGAATAACCTTTATCAATATATTCACTTCCTGCTTTTAAAATATATTTATTAGGATCTTTTACAATTAAATTAGGAATATCTTTATCAATATTTTTAACTTCGTAAGCTAGTACTGTTTCATTCCCAGCTTTATCAACAATAGTTAATTGATAATTACCATTTTCTGAATAAAGTTTCTTATATTCATGTTCCTTATTACTCTCTACTTTTTCAAATCCTTTTGGAGTATATATTGCTTCATCACTAATTACTCTTACTTCAACATCTTCAAATGATGGGGTATCATGGTTTTTAACAATCACCTTAGCAGTTGGAGCTATTTTATCAATTCTTTTCACTTCAAACTGTACAACTGTTTCATTCCCAGCTTTATCACGTGCAATCACTTTGTATTTACCATTTTGTGAATAGCTCTTTTGATATGTTTTAGAATTCACTCTTTGAAAGTCTTCAACTGTAATATCTTTATTAGATGTTAAAGTAACTATTACATCTTGATTAGTAGCTTTATCTTGATTTGACTTTTCAACACTAATAACTGCTTTTTCTTTATCAATATTAGAAATATTAATTTCTATTTCAGTTTGATTACCAGCTCTATCTTGAATTACAACTTGTTCTAATTTATTTTCTGTATATTCTTTTTGATAAGTACTATCATCCACTTTTTCAAAACCTTCTACTTTTTGAATTACCTCATTTGCTCTTAAAGTAACTATAACTGGCTGATTAGTAAGATGAGTACTACTTTTTTCTATTTCTATAACAGGATTAGTTTTATCAATTGTAAACTCTTTTATACTCTGATTCCAAGCTTCATCTCTAACTACTATTTGATATACTCCTTCTTCTTCATAACAATCTTGTAATTTGACAGGAAAACCATTTTTATAAATTTGAATATCTGTACTAGTTTCATCTTGGATAGACCATTTTACTTTTTTATTTGTCATCATATTTTGTGTTATTCCCAGTATTTTAGGATTTTGTTTATCATTCAAAATCTCTATAATTTGATTTAATAAATTAGATAATAATTCTTTTTGTCTTTTATGTTTTAATTGTTCTACAGAAAAAATCAATTGATTCTTTTCTTCATACTGTCTAGCTTTTTCAATATCATCTTTATCAGTAGCACGATGTACCATATCAATTAATTGTATCATTTTATTTTTCAATTCAAGCACATCTGATAATAGTTGTAATCTTGTTACTAATTTTTCATCTTGGACTTTTTCTACTAATGTTTTTGCTTTCATATAATCATTATATTCTAAAGTGTTTTCTGCTTTTTCTAAAGCTAATCTAGCTTCTTCTAAACTATTATCTATTTTTTCTTCATGATTAGATGTAATCGCTTCACGTTTGACATTTTGTTGTAAATTTGTATTTTTCTTTATCTTTGTTGTTTCTTGTTCTTGATTGTCTATTGATAAATTTGTTTTTTGTTCAATCTTAGGAATACTATTTTTCTTCTTTAAGGTATTTTCCTGTAATTCTTGTTTATATTGTCCAGTTGTTGTGTAGTATATAAATGTTACCACTCCTAAAAATAAAATAAATATTGCTGTTATTTTTTTATATTTCATGTTGTTCCTCCTTTAGGCGCGCATTTACCATTCTACCAGTATTTTTTCATGAAGAAAATAGTTTTTATACAACTTTACACAATTTGTCACACACAAAAAAAGAGCTTAATAGCTCTTTTTTTATTTATTATTCAACGATTTCTGAAACGTTACCAGCACCAACTGTTCTACCACCTTCACGAATAGAGAACTTAGTTCCATTTTCGATAGCGATAGGAGCAATTAATTCAACTGTCATTTCTACATTGTCACCAGGCATAACCATTTCAACTCCAGCTGGAAGTTCAATGATTCCTGTAACGTCAGTAGTTCTGAAGTAGAATTGTGGACGGTAATTTGAGAAGAATGGAGTATGACGTCCACCTTCTTCTTTGCTTAATACATATACTTGAGCTTTGAATTTCTTGTGAGGTGTAACTGAACCTGGTTTTGCAAGAACTTGACCACGTTCAACATCTTCACGAGAAATACCACGTAATAATACTCCAGCATTATCTCCTGCTTCAGCAAAGTCTAATTGTTTACGGAACATTTCAATTCCTGTTACAACACTCTTTTGAGTATCTTTTAATCCAACGATTTCAACTTCGTCATTTAATTGTAATTTACCACGTTCAACACGTCCTGTAACAACAGTTCCACGTCCTGTAATAGTAAATACATCTTCAATAGGCATTAAGAATGGTTTATCTAATTCTCTTGTTGGTTCTGGAATCCATTCATCAACAGCATCCATTAAATCTAAGATTGCTTGTTCATATTTTGGATCTCCTTCAAGAGCTTTTAAAGCTGATCCACGAATAATTGGAGTGTTATCTCCATCGTATCCGTATTCGCTTAATAATTCACGGATTTCCATTTCTACTAAGTCTAATAATTCTTCATCGTCAACCATATCACATTTGTTCATGAATACTACCATACGTGGTACTCCAACTTGACGTGATAATAAGATATGTTCACGAGTTTGTGCCATAGGTCCATCTGTAGCTGCAATAACTAAGATAGCTCCATCCATTTGTGCAGCACCTGTAATCATGTTTTTAACATAATCAGCGTGTCCTGGACAGTCAACGTGTGCGTAGTGACGTTTGTCAGTACGATATTCAACGTGAGCTGTATTAATTGTAATTCCACGTTCTCTTTCTTCTGGTGCTTTGTCAATTGCAGAATAATCTTCGAATTGAGCATATCCTTTCTTAGAAAGAACATATGTAATAGCAGCAGTTAAAGTAGTCTTTCCGTGGTCTACGTGTCCGATTGTTCCAATATTCATATGAGCTAAGGAACGATCAAATTTTTCTTTTGCCATAATAAATTTCCTCCTTTATTCATCTACATTTATTATTGTATAGAAAATCCGTTAAAATAGCAAGTATTTTTCTCATCTTTTTAACGATTTTACTACCTATTATCAATCAAATCTTTTTTTAATCATTTTTTTGAACATAAACTTGTTAGGTCATTGGAAAGAAGTAACTACCTCTTCCCAATTTACCTAATTTATTTTCAATTATTAATTACTAATTTCCACCATTCTTTTTAATGATTTCTTCAGCAATATTTCTTGGAACTTCTTCATAGTGATCAAGTTCCATATTAAATGTTCCACGTCCTTGTGTATTAGAACGTAAACTTGTTGCGTACCCAAACATTTCAGCAAGTGGTACTGTTGCATTAATTGCAAGTGCATTTCCTCTTGATTCTTGTCCTAGAGGACGTCCACGGCGAGAAGTAATATCTCCCATAACATTTCCTAAATATTCTTCTGGTACTACAACTTGAACCTTCATAATTGGTTCTAATAATACTGGTTTACATTTATTTTTTGCTTCTTTTAATGCAAGTGATGCAGCAACTTTAAATGCCATTTCGCTAGAGTCTACTTCGTGGTATGAACCATCATATAAAGTAGCTTTTACATCAACCATTGGATATCCAGCTAATACACCACTCTTCATAGCATCTTGAAGTCCCTTATCAACTACAGGAATATATTCACGTGGAACAACTCCACCAACAACTTCATCCACAAATTCATATCCTTTATCAGGATTTGGTTCAAACTTAATCCAAACATGTCCATATTGTCCACGTCCACCAGATTGTTTAATATATTTACCTTCACATTCAGCTGCAGCTGTTAATGTTTCACGGTAACTTACTTGTGGTTGACCAATGTTAGCTTCTACATTAAATTCACGTTTCATACGGTCAACAATAATGTCTAAGTGTAATTCACCCATACCAGCAATAATTGTTTGACCTGTTTCATGATCTGTACTTGCTCTAAATGTAGGATCTTCTTCTGCTAATTTTTGAAGAGCAACTCCCATTTTATCTTGATCTGCTTTTGATTTTGGTTCAACAGCAAGTTGGATAACTGGTTCTGGGAATTCCATTTGTTCTAGAATAATAGGTTTCTTTTCATCACATAAAGTATCCCCAGTTGTTGTATTTTTAAGTCCTACAACAGCAGCAATATCTCCTGCATAAACATCAGTAATTTCAGTACGTTTATTTGCATGCATTTGTAGAATACGTCCTACTCTTTCTTTTTTATCTTTAGAAGAATTTAATACATAACTTCCACTAGATAAATGTCCAGAATAACAACGAATGAATGTTAAACGTCCAACAAATGGGTCAGTCATTACTTTAAATGCTAAGGCACTAAATGGTTCTGAATCACTAGGATGTCTTACATCCTCTTTACCATCTAAATCTACTCCTTTTACAGATTCAATATCTGTTGGAGCAGGTAAATAATCTAATACAGCATTTAATAATAATTTTACACCTTTATTTCCTAAAGCAGTACCGCAAAGTACTGGGAAGAATTCAACAGCAAGTGTTCCTTTACGAATTGCTTTTTTAATTAATTCTTCACTAATTTCTTCATCACCTAAATATTTTTCCATTAATTCATCATCAAATTCAGCAACTGCTTCAATTAATTCATTACGTTTTTCTTCAACAGTATCAACTAATTCAGCAGGGATTTCGATTTCTGTTGGATTTTCTTCAGGTTTTCCATCATAATGATATGCTTTTCTAGTAATTAAATCGATAATACCATCAAATTCATTTTCTGCTCCAATAGGCCATTGAATAGGTTTTGCATTTACTCCTAAACGAGAATCAATTGTTTCCAAACTATATTCAAAGTTTGCACCCATTTTGTCCATTTTATTACAGAAAATCATACGAGGTACTTTCCATTCAGTTGCTTGACGCCATACTGTTTCTGTTTGAGGTTCAACTCCTGCTTGTGCATCTAATAATGCTACAGCACCATCTAATACACGAAGTGAACGAGACACTTCAACTGTAAAGTCTACGTGACCTGGAGTATCGATAATGTTTAAACGATATCCATTCCAGAAAGCAGTAGTAGCAGCAGATGTAATAGTAATTCCACGCTCTTGTTCTTGTTCCATCCAGTCCATTTGGCTAGCTCCATCATGAGTTTCACCAATTTTATGGATTTTATGAGTATGGAATAAGACACGTTCAGTACAAGTAGTTTTACCTGCATCGATATGTGCCATAATACCAATATTACGTGTTTTTTCTAAACTATATTCACGAGCCATACTATATTTCCTTTCTTAAATAATTACCAACGATAATGAGCAAATGCTTTATTTGCTTCTGCCATTCTGTGAGTATCTTCACGTTTTTTAACAGCAGCTCCTACTCCATTTGCTGCATCCATAATTTCATTTGCAAGATTTAAAGCCATTGTATGTCCACCACGATTACGACTTGCAGTCACTAACCAACGAAGTGCTAAAGCTTGACTTCTATCAGCTCTTACTTCTACTGGTACTTGGTAGTTTGCACCACCAACACGACGTGACTTAACTTCTAATGCTGGCTTAATATTTTCCATTGCTTTTTCAAAAACTTCCATTGCATCTTGATTTGTTTTTTCTTTTACCATATCAAATGCACCATAAACGATTTTTTGAGCTGTTCCTTTTTTACCATCTAACATAATTGTATTAATTAATTTTGTAACTAATTTTGAATTATATAGTGGATCTTTTAAAACATCTCTTTTTACAGCACGTCTTTTACGCATAACTTATTTCCTCCCTTCATTATTTATTTTTTGGTTTCTTAGTACCGTATTTACTTCTTCCTTGACGACGTTTTTCAATACCAGCAGTATCTAAAGTACCACGAATAATGTGATAACGAACTCCGATAAGGTCTTTTACACGTCCACCACGAATTAATACAACACTATGTTCTTGTAAGTTGTGTCCTTCTCCTGGAATGTAAGCAGTTACTTCCATACCATTACTTAAACGAACACGAGCATATTTACGTAAAGCTGAGTTTGGTTTCTTAGGTGTCATAGTACCAACACGAGTACATACTCCACGTTTTTGAGGAGCATTTAAACTTGTTTGTTTTTTATCTTTGCTGTTATAACCAATATTCAAAGCTGGTGATTTTCTTTTTGTTGTTTTACTTTTTCTACCCTTACGAATAATTTGATTAATTGTAGGCATATTTTCTCTCCTTTCTTTCCACACGTCCAGGTGTTTCAAATATTTGTTAAATGAAAGATTTACCGAAGTAAACCTTTTCAAACATAAATAGTTTAACATTATAATATATTCATGTCAAGAGTATTTATTACAAAAAAACACAATTATTCATATTGTGTTTCATATCCATCGGTAACATATGTATTACAATTTAAATATGCTTCATAAGAATCATTAGCTGAAGTATAAGTTACATATCCAGAACAAATATTTCCATTTTGATCTTGCACTTTATCTAAAAAATTTTTCGATTCTAATTGTTCTAATGTAATATGCATAATCGTATCATCATTTAAAGTTTCATACTCATTTTGGATATAGGCTTTAGCAGCCACTTTCATACTTTCTTCTAACGAAATATAATAATTATCATCTACTACAATTGTATCTTGATCTTCATTTTCTTCTATTTCAGTAATAACTCCTGAAGTTGTATCCTGGTTGATTTCTTCTTTCACCTCTTTTTTTGAAGAATCCGATTCTTGAACATTACTCATCATACTTTGAAATTGATTTAACATAATATAAATAACTAATAACACAAGGGCAATAATTCCACAAGAAATCATCATATCTTTTTCACCCCAGCCACCATTATTCAATCTTTTCATAACGTGTGCCCCCCTTTTTAAAATAATTTTTTTATTTCAATATTTTCTTTAAATCGATATAATTTTGCAGGTCTACCTGTTCCTTTGATATCATAATCATTTGTATCTTCTATTAAGCCCAAAGAAATAAATTTTTTTCTAAAATTACGTCTATCAAATTTTTTATCTAAAATAGATTCATATACTTTCTGAATTTCTGGTAAAGTAAAATCACTTGGAAAAAACTGTTTTAATATTTCACTACTTAATAATTTTTCTTTTAAACGTTGTTTTGTCATATCTAATGTATCTTGATAATCATAACCTATTTTCGGTAATTCTTGAATATCAAACCATTTAGCTTCCATATTTAATTCCTCTGTATGTTTTTCAAGTTCATAATCATTCACAAAACCTAAATAATTAATTGATATTAAAGACTCATCTGGTAACCTTTTTGGATTACTATTACTAAATGTTTCTTCTAAATAAACATGGTTAAAATGAAATTGGCAAACTAATGTTTCGTAAATTGTTTGATAACAAGTTTGTGAATCATTCACATACTTTCTAGGTAATACCCAATACCCCTTATATGGTTCTTCTTCATTTTTTACAAGTAATACTTTTACATGCCCATGTTGTGTCGTATACAAACACGCTGTTGCTTCTACTAGATGATAATATTCTTTTGCAACTGTTCCCATATTGTTCTCCTTACCAGAAACTTTTGTGTTTCAAATACACCACATAGTATATCATGTTCTTTTTTTTTGTCAAGAAAAGAGACGATTTCGTCTCTTATTTAAATGGATCTAAGCATGTTTCTAAATCATTTCCAAAAATTAATTCTAAAAAGAAATCAATTAAATATGGAAGAATAATTAAAACAGCTAATAAAATTAATCGTTTCGTAAATTTACTTCCCGCTTTTTTCATTGATTCAGCATCATCACTTGTTACTGCCTTTAAGAAATCTAAAATTCCTAATACTACAACTAATGCGATACATGCACCACGAATCAATTTATAAATATCCCCTAATAAATTATTTAAATTAGACCCCATGATAACACAGCCTTTATCAGTAATAATATCCATGTCAAGTTGTGGTTTATCATAGTCTTCTTTAGTATTAGAATCAGAACTCCCCTCTGTATTTTCTTCTACAGTCTTTTGACAAGCTTCTAGCTCTTCTTTACATTGCCTACACTCTGCAGGATGTGAAGCACAAGAACCATTTGTTGGAGTCAACAATTGCTTACATGTTAAAGTTGTATATCCACCTGAAGTCTGAATATTAAATGATTTGTCATAAACATTATCTTGGCAAGTTTTTTTGGCTTCTTCTGCTTCTTCTTCTGTATAATTTTTCTTTTCACATTTATCACCATAATGTGCCATAACATCATTTTTACAAGCTGAAATAAAATTCTCACATTTTTTTCTATTCTGTTTATATTTTTTCATATCATCTGGATTATTTGTATCACCTATTGGTATCGTAGTTAAACATCTTTGATAAACTTTGTTATACATCAGTTCTTTTTGTTTGATGTTATTGAAATCATAAGTTGTTTTCTTATTTTTAGTAGTTTTTTTCACTTCATAACCACAATCATTTGTTAAGGCATAATATACTTCAGCATCCGATAAACAATAATCAACATCATATGGATTTTTGTCGTATGCTCCTTCCCACCAATGTTTCATCATTTTACCATGAACAGTAAAAGGAATACATAATAAAATAATAAAAAATAATATTTTTCTTTTCATAAACTCTCACCTTTACTCTATTATACCGAAAACATCATAGAAATACAATTTTTAACTATTGTTTTAACCATAGTTTACAAAAAAAGTTGAGATAAACTCAACTTTTTTAATCCATTAATTCTTGTTCTAGTGCCTCTAATGGTTCATCTTGAAACAAATCATTTTCTAAATGATAACTTGCTTTACGATATTCTTTGGCACCTGTTCCGGCAGGAATTAATTTACCAATAATAACAGTTTCTTTTAATCCATTCAAGTGATCAACTTTTCCATGAATTGCTGCATCTGTTAAGATACGTGTTGTTTCTTGGAATGAAGCTGCAGATAAGAATGAATCTGTTTCTAGACTTGCTTTTGTAATACCTAGTAATACTGGTCTACCAGTTGCAGGTCTTTTTCCTTCTAAAATTAAACCTTTATTTACTTCTGTAAAGTGATTAATATTAACCATTGTTCCAGGTAAGAATAATGTATCTCCTGAATTAACAATTTTAATTTTAGAAATCATACGTCTTGCCATAATTTCAACGTGCTTATCAGAAATATCAACGCCTTGTGAACGATATACTTTTTGAATTTCAAGTAAAATATATTGTTGAACAGTAATTGGATCTGTTACTACAAGAAGTTCTTTAGGGTTAATAGCACCATGTGTCAAACGTTGACCAGCTTTTACTTCTTCACCTTTTTCAACAGCAAGTTTTGCACCATAATTAGAAGTATGTTCTTTTTTGTCAGCATCATTTGTTACTGTAATTACAAATTTTCCATTTTGTTCTTCAATATTTGTAACAACTCCATTAATTTCAGAAATTGTTGCTTTTCCTTTTGGATTACGAGCTTCAAAAATTTCTTGAACACGAGGAAGACCTTGTGTAATATCATCTCCACCAGCAACTCCTCCAGTATTGAAGTTTCTCATGGTAAGTTGTGTACCTGGTTCTCCAATTGATTGAGCAGCCATGATACCAACAGCTTCTCCTACTTCTACAACATGTCCTGTTGCAAGGTTACGACCATAACATTTACGACAAACACCATGATCTGTTTTACATGTAAGTACAGTTCGAATTGGTACTTTAGTAATACCAGCTTTTACAATCTTATCAGCAATTTGCTCTGTAATATAATCATTACGTTCTGCAATTACTTCTTTAGTTTCTGGATTAATAATTTTCTTATTTGCATATCTACCAACAATACGATCTTCCAATGATTCAATCACTGTACCATCTTTTTCATTAATAAATGCTTCTACTAAGATACCTTGATCAGTACCACAATCATCTTCTTTTACAATTACGTCTTGAACAACATCAACTAAACGTCTTGTTAAGTATCCAGCTTCTGCTGTTTTTAATGCAGTATCAACTGCTCCTTTACGAGCACCGTGTGTTGATAAGAAGAATTCGTTAATCTTCATACCTTCACTAAATGAAGATGTAACCGGAATTTCTACTTGTCCACCACTTGGTTTTGCAAACAATCCACGCATACCAACTAATTGTGTATAACTTCCAATATCTCCACGTGCTTTAGAACGAATCATTGTAGCAATAGAATTTTCAGGATGTTCTTTTAACCAAATTTCCAAGCTATTTGAAATCTTTGTTTTTGCTTTTGACCAAATATCAATAACTTGATTATAACGTTCTTCTTCTGTAATTAAACCACGTTTAAACTGTTTATTAATTTTATCAACTAATGCTTGACTTTCTTCCAAGATTTCTTTTTTATCTTCACTTTCTACTACATCTGAAATAGCAATACTAATTCCTGATAATGTAGAATGTTTGAATCCTAAATCTTTTAATTTATCAAGCATAACAGATGTTTCTGTTGTTTGATAACGTTTATAAACTTGAGCAATTAATTTTTCTAATACTTTTTTATTAAATGCATCAACTAATGGCATTTCACTAATTGCTTTTTTAATGTCAGTTCCTTTTTCTAAGAAATATTTAAGAGGTGTAATACCTTCAATATTTTCTGTTGTTCCATCATTAATGTATTGGAATGAATCTGGGAAAATTTCATTAAAAATTAATTTACCAGGAGTTGTTACTAAATATTTATCCATATAAGAATCTGGGAAAATTTTATGTTTAAATGAACGAACAGGAATTGCAATACGTGTATGAAGTGTAATTTCACGTCTTTCGTATGCCATTAATGCTTCATTATCATCTTTAAACACTCTTCCCTCTCCAGGTAATCCTGCTTTTTCTAGAGTAATATAGTAGTTACCAAGTACAATATCTTGTCCTGGAGTAACAATTGGTTTTCCATCTTTTGGACTTAAAATGTTATTAGCACCTAACATTAATAATCTTGCTTCTGCTTGAGCTTCTTCTGTAATAGGTACGTGAACAGCCATTTGGTCTCCATCGAAGTCTGCATTAAATGCAGTACATACAAGTGGATGCAAACGAATAGCTCTACCGTTAATTAATTTTGGTTCAAATGCTTGAAT
>ENA-ORNF01001471-ORNF01001471.1-human-gut-metagenome-genome-assembly--contig:-NODE-1471-length-20417-cov-5.701650_pt1 | contig 20417 bp, 26 predicted proteins | sample MGYA00242110_ERZ509012 | MGnify/ENA primary metagenome ERZ509012 (study PRJEB26280, sample SAMEA2338714) | human gut metagenome | biome: human gut; feature: human-associated habitat; material: faeces...
CTGCTGCTGCAACTACAACACCTGCTGCTGCAGATACACCAAACTCTTCTTCACAAGCCTTTACTAAATCGTTTAACTCTAATACGCTTAACTCTTTGATTGCTTCGATAAACTCAGCGGTTGTTAATTTTGCCATTCTTATTTTCCTCCATTTCAATTTTGAATTTCAATGTTTGTTTTCCTGTAACGGATATTATTCTGCTGCCGGAGCTTCTTCAACTGCCGGAGCCTCTTCTGCTGCTACAGCAGCGTCGGATGCGCCACCTTTTTCAGCGATCTGATTAAGAACGCGTGCCAGGTTAGCAACCGGAGACTGTAAGCTTCCAAGTAATCTGGAAAGAAGTTCTTCTCTTGACGGAATACTTGCAACTGCTTTCATGCCTTCTGTATCATAGAAGTTACCTTCTACTACACCGGCTTTAATCTCTAATGCCGGAGCTGTCTTAGCAAATTTTGCAAGGATTCTAGCCGGAGCAGTTGCATCTGTTGTAGAAATTGCAAATGCGTTCGGTCCTTCAAGTGCTTCTCTTAAGCTCTCGAATTCAGTTCCCTCTACTGCACGGCTGACTAATGTGTTCTTATATACTTTATAAGTAACACCAGCTTCTCTTAATGCCTTACGTAACTGTGTATCTTCAGCAACGGTAAGTCCACGGTAGTCAACAACTACTACAGACTGAGCATCTTTGATGTTTTCAGAAATTTCCTGTACGATAGGCTGTTTTAACTCAACTTTTGCCACGAATCGTGCACCTCCTTTTATTATTTTTGCATAAAAGACCTGAGGTAATGATTCCTCGAACCATTAAAAAACCTCTCTGCCCGCAGACAGAGAGGTTGATAAATCATTCTTATGACGGTAAACCGTCGTTAAGATTCCCTCGGCAGGTCATATACGTTACGCCTTGCGGCACCTGCTGTCTTCGGCAATATGCAGCGTTTTTCAAACGCTAATGAAGTATAACATTATATATTGGGTTTGTCAACTAAAACTTTTACCTAGTTTGAAATCTTGGTAACATTCAGCTTAACACCCGGTCCCATTGTAGAAGTAAGTGTTGCGCTCTTGATATACTGACCTTTTAAGCTGGATGGTTTAGCTTTGTTGATAGCGCCCATAAGGGTCTGGAAGTTGTCGCTTAACTGTTCTTCTGTGAAAGAAGCCTTTCCAACTGGCACGTGGATAATATTTGTCTTGTCCAATCTGTACTCAATCTTACCGGCTTTAATATCGTTAACAGCTTTTGTTACATCCATGGTAACTGTTCCAGCCTTCGGGTTTGGCATTAAGCCCTTCGGTCCAAGTACACGACCAAGACGTCCTACAACGCCCATCATGTCTGGAGTAGCAACTACAACATCGAAATCTAACCATCCTTCGTTCTGGATCTTCGGAATTAATTCCTCTCCACCTACGAAGTCAGCGCCTGCTGCCTGTGCCTCATCCAACTTGGTTCCCTTTGCGAATACTAAAACCTTAACAGTCTTACCAGTTCCGTGCGGTAATACTACTGCACCACGAATCTGCTGCTCTGCGTGACGTCCGTCACAACCGGTTCTGATGTGAAGTTCGATTGTCTCATCAAATTTAGCTGTAGCGTTTTTCTTAACGAGGCTGATTGCTTCAGCAACATCGTACTGATTAGCCTTGTCAAAAGATTTTACAGCGTCCTGATATTTCTTTCCTCTTTTCATTTAAAAACCTCCTGGTGGTATTATCGGGAGAAGTCCCTCCCACGTTTCTAAGTGACCTGCGATGGTATATTGCCGCATTATTGCGGCTGTTCCGTGATTTTCACGTATAAAATGCGTCTTATTCCTCTACGGTAACGCCCATACTTCTTGCAGTTCCTGCGATCATGCTCATAGCTGCCTCAAGAGATGCTGCATTCAAGTCTGGCATTTTTAACTCTGCAATTTCCTGTAATTTTGCTTTGGAAAGTACAGCAACCTTATCTTTGTTCGGCTTTGCAGAACCAGATTTGATGTTGCAGGCTTTCTTAATCAGGACTGGTGCAGGCGGGGTCTTTGTAACGAAGCTGAAGCTTCTGTCTGCGTATACTGTAATTACTACAGGGATGATGAGATCTCCCTGATCAGCAGTTTTTGCGTTGAACTGTTTTGTAAACTCTACAATGTTCACACCATGCTGTCCAAGTGCCGGTCCGACTGGAGGAGCCGGAGTTGCCTTGCCAGCTGGAATCTGCAATTTAATATATCCTTCTACTTTCTTTGCCATTGGAATTGCCTCCTTAATTCATTTTTAAAAGCTATTGACACAGCTTTACATCTGCGAAACTTATCTCTACCGGCGTTTCGCGGCCGAATAATTCTACATTGATTGTCACACTCTGCTTGCCCGGGTTCATCGTCTGGATTACGCCGATTGTGTCCTTCCAGACACCACCTGTCACAACCACAGTATCCCCTTCGTCAAAGTCGACTTCAATGTTCTCTGCCTTGATTCCTAATGGTTTCATTTCCATATCGGTAAGCGGTACGGGCTTTGATCCCGGACCAACAAATCCGGTCACACCACGGGTATTTCTGACAACATACCATGTGTCATCATTCATTATCATGTTAATAAGAACGTATCCCGGAAACATCTTCTTTGATACGGATTTTTTTGCGCCATTTTTCATCTCGACAACTTCCTGCATCGGAACCCGAACCTCTAAAATCTGGTCTTCCAGATGTCTGTTTTCAATTGTCTTGTCAATGTTCGCCTTTACCTTATTCTCATAACCAGAATAGGTATGCACGACATACCAGTGTGCCTCTGCCATATACACTCTGCCTCCATTAAAAACTTAACCCTACAAGGAAATCCACACCATACTGAATAACAAAATCCAGAAGTGCGATGATAAGACCCAGCACTACGGAAACAGCAACCACTGCGGTTGTCTGTCTTACCAGTGACTTTTTGTCCGGCCAAATAATCTTCTTAAATTCAGCCGTAAGACCGGAAAACCAGTTTTCCTTTGGAGCTTTGCTCTCGGTTGTTTCTCCCATGTTCTCACTCCTTCACTGTTCGTGCTTATTTTGTTTCCTTGTGTAACGTATGAGTCTTGCAGAATCTGCAGTACTTCTTGGTCTCCATTCTATCCGGATGAGCCTTTTTGTCTTTCGTCGTATTGTAGTTACGATTCTTGCACTCTGTACATGCCAATGTTATTTTTGTGCGCACAACTTCCACCTCCATTAAATTCTTTGTGATTTTTCATGCTCTGGGTGTCTCTTTTGGAGCCGCCTAAAAAAGAGCATAAAAAAAAGACCTACTTCCATCGCCAGCCTACTATATCATAATTCTTTTTTCGCGTCAATATGTTTTTGCAGTTTTCCGCACACAGATGCGCATTTTATAATCTTTACAGCCAGCTATAGTCCCCTCCGGTAACTGCGAGGGATAAAAGCGTATCCATTTTTTCCACTTCTTCTCTGCCACGGACCATCTGAATGAGCTTTGCCGTCTCCACAACCTTTGGCATCTCCTCATCCGGTCCGATTTCCATATTCGGCTCTTCCCCGCAGTACGGGCACACACGGGTGGGCGCTATCTGCAATGCCAGAAACCGGTTGCCGCACTCCTTACATTCATAGTATCCGCACATTTCTGTGCCATCCGGTACATAATACATATCTGCTCCTTTCCTATTTAAACGCAAGTCCATCGGAAAATGCTTTTCCAACAACATCTCCAAGCGCAACATAGGTGTTGTCTGCCGGATTATAGGAAATCGGTTTTAATTTCTTAATGTCGATTTTTCCATCTGTTACGACAGATTCTTCCGCCGTCACATTTACAATCTCGCCTACAAGGATTCCGTCCTCAAAGCTTTTTACCTTGCACTCCAGCGCAACCGGCAGCTCTTCAATGAGCGGCGCATTTACCCTGCTGCTTTTTACTGCATGAAATCCGGCTTTTTCAAATTTGTCCGGCACCTTGTTTGCAGACTCTACGCCCACATAATCGCATGCCGTCACAGTGTCCTCCGTTGCAAAACTAACCGTGAATGCCCCTGTCTGCGCAAGGTTCTCTGTCGTCTTGTGCTCGGAAAGGCTGATGGAAATCTCCCCAAAATCAGTAATCATTCCCCATGCAGCGTTCATCGCATCCGGAACGCCATCCTTATCATATGTCCCAATAATCAATACCGGCATCGGAAATAACATTGGCTTTGCTCCAAAATCAACTTTACTCATTTTCTGCTCCTAAGCCAATCAACCGATTGCCTCAGCGATTCGATTGTCTTTGTCTCAAGGACACATCTCGCATTACATTTCCCCGCAAGATTTAATCGATTTCTCAAATCAATCTCTCCATCCCCTAATGCCAGATGGTTTCTCGGTGGGTTTTCCGACCCATCATGAATGTGAAAATGCTTTATCGCCGTTTCGTGCTCCAGAAGAAACGGAACATCCAGTTCTTTTGTTGCCTTTGAATGTCCTATATCCCAGGTCAGTCCAAACTGCGGACTTTCCAGAAGGTACTCAATGGCTTTCTTTTCATATGAACGGAATCCATCGGTATTTTCAATTACAATTTTAATGTCGTCCTCTCCGATACACTGTTCACATTTTTCTCTGAACGTTTTGAAGTATTCCATGTATATGTCAAAATCCCTGTCATACATCTGCACTTTTCGCTCCGGAAGTGTAATGTAAATTCCATGGTTCATGTGCATATTAATCGTAAGTGGCTGGGTTGAATCTCCATAAGCATTTTTCAGCGGCACAAAATGCTTTGCCACTTCAATTGTCTTACACACAGTTTCCAGATAGGCATCCCGGACAAGCGGATTAAAATCCGCTATATTTAAATTTTCGTCCAAATGAATTGTGTAATAAAGTTCTGTTTTTGCCGCGGCATCATAAAAATTTTCCCAACATTCCAATTTGTCTATCTGATACTCCGGAAAGTTCATATTAAGCTCTATAAAGTTTAATCCAAGCGCCCGGCAGAGTTTTATATTATCCGCAAGTGTTCTGTTTTCTATTAAAGTTGGCATTCCAAACTGCATCCCTATTCTCCCATCTTTTTCCAGATATTAACCGCAACAAACACAATGCCAACCGTCATCACCCATACAAGCGCCTCGACTGCAATCAGCGACATACCGCTTCGGGATGCCACAACAGCAACGCCATCCAGTAACGCGTGCAACGCAATTGCCAAAAACCAGAGTGACATCCGGCTTTTCTTTCCCATGGCAGCAAACCATACAATTACGGACAAGCCAATCTGCGCTGTAATCGCAGCAATTCTTTCCACCGGACTCAATGCAAATTGCCAGGACGGTGTCTGTATCAGGGTATCAAACGCTGTCTGCAACGTGTTTTTCGACACTTCATCTAACGATGCAAGCAAAGTCTGTGTCTGTCCCATATTAATCATCAGCGCATAAATAAGATTGTTTACCATTCCCATGGATAGTATCACAAACATCTCAAATCCACCGTGTCCGGCACCATACATAAGTGCATTATGTGCATTTCCATGCTCTTTCTTAAGCACATAGCGCATCGCAAGGAATCGCCCGGTTTCCTCAAACAGTCCTGCCATAAGTGCTCCATAGAGTGCATATGCCCACGTGCTGCGCCGTATTGCTGTTCCAACGCCAGAGCCAAGCACTACCATATGTACCATCTGTTCTAACACCAATGCAAACAAAAGCATTACCGCACATCCGACAAAGAAACTTTTGACAGATGCCTGATATTTCTTTCTAAAAAACACTACTAATCCTACTGGAATGATAATCCCTAACAACATATTTGTGATAATCAATACAATTGATAAAGCTGGCACCATAACTCATTTTCTCCCTTCGCTAATCTTCGGTTACCGGTTTCTCATTTTCTTTCGCTCCTGCCATCAGTATCAGTTTTTCAAAAGATTGCGCAAAACGTACATCATCTTCCTCCATACGCTTCTTTTGTCCCTTCATATGATTCTTGTGAGAGCTTCGTCTTGCTTTCTTGTTAAGGTGTCTCTCCATCAGCATCTGGTCAATATTTTCATTTGTGTACCATTTGCCAGATTGGTGAATGGCATAGGCACCTTTTCCAAGTGCCATAGCTGCGACTCCGTAATCCTGGGATACTACAACATCCCCTTTATGACAAATGCTAATCAATTTATAATCTACTGCGTCTGCACCCGCACCGACTACTATCACTTCGCTGTGGTTGGAATATAACACATGGTTCGTGTCGCACAGCAGTGTTGCTGGAATATTGTATTTCTCTGCTATTTTTTCTACAATGCCTACCACCGGGCAGGCATCTGCATCAACATATATCTGCATTTATGCCACCTTTGAAAATTTATTCAAACCCTTCATAAATAATAATATTCTATTATCGCAATAATGGCAATCATATATCTGCTTCTCTATCAGCTTTTTCAGCTATTGTTACAGCAGGGTTCCACTCCTGCCTCAGTAATCTTACACACAGCTCCGCCGCCAACGACAAATACAACCTTTCCCTTTGCCAATTCCTATCCAACCATATCCTTCACATTTTCCACTACATGTATTTCTTCCTGTTCATTCTCTACTGCCTGCAATTTTGTCACATTACTTTGCTCTGGCACTTCCATCATATCCCTAATATCAGCTAAATTCGCCTCGCAGGTATCAGCAAGCGCATCACAGTCTATGTAATCCGTCAATGTATACAGGCAATTGAGTTCCTTTGATTTTGCTTTTTTCTCAAGTCTGAGTTCCTTCAATCTCTTGAACACTTTATATCCCTGTGCCACATTACAGTTTGCATCTTCTGTTTCCAGAAGAATATTTTCAATTTCCTCGTCTATCTCCTCCATATCAATCTGAAGATTGGTTATGTACTGTCCGGCATTCCGGTAAAACTCTGCCTGCTGCTTTGCAAATGAAAACCAGTCATTTTCTTTTCCATCAAACGGAGTAGCATTTCTTTCCTTAATCATCGTTTCTTCACCGCCTTCATTCTCTTCTTTTTCTCGGATATCGTCTCTTTGTAAGCGCTTGTGCTTGAGTACACAGTTTTCAAACAGTTCATCATACTTTCTTGGCTTATATTTTCTGGTCTCTAATCCCTTGATACATTTAAGCGCCTGTTTTGCTTTCGCCACATTTGCGTTTGTCCCCAGATTATTCTGAAAATACTCTATTCTTTGCAGCTCGTCTTTGATATCTCTTCTGTTTTCCCGGCACACTCTCAACAGTTCCACTAAATCGATTGCCTCCTCATCGTTGGTTTCACACAATTCAATGTAGTGAAGAATATCGCAGATTTTCTGTTCTATATCAGAATGCCTTTTTGCCAGTTCATCCCGATAGTCCTTCATTCCCTCGACAAGATATGTAAAATGTGTCAGATATTCAGCCCAATCCATTTCAGACAAATTATAGGACGACACATTCTTTTCCACCTGGGCTGGCATCTCATCGTAGGTAAGCTCTTTTATGGGCGAAACATTCTCCTCTTTATCTGTATTTCTCTGTTCTTCCGGAACAAATACGTCTGTTTCTGTCTTGTCCGTCTTTTCGTCTATCGGAACCATACAATAGAAACCAGCTTTCTTGCCTGCACCCATACGGCCGTTTGCCTGAGCGAATGTAAATACTGTCGCATCCTGTTCGCCTGCCACGGCTACAAGTTGATCCGCCTGATTCGTTCTATAATAATTTCCGCTGTAATCCATTATGTAGTATAAAGAATCCATTCCCATAGGCACCTCCCTGTTCCAATCCATTATCTATTTTTCCTGTTATGAAATAAAGTGTGCGCTCGACGCACACTTTCACCTGCTTTAGCAGGTTGTGCGAAGCATAAAAAATAAGAACCAGCAAGAGTTTTTCTCTTATCTGATTCTTATTATACAAGTTAAGGTGTCCAATAAACACACCTCGCAACCCGAATTTATGTTCCCATCTACTTTTTATACTGTTTTACCAGCCTGGCAATTTCATCCTTCATCATTGCAACGACATGATTCGGTCCAGCCAGTGTAACTCCCTCACCAAGCCCCATAATCCAGGCTAAAAACTGCCGGCTGACCGCCACCTCAACATTTATTGCAAAGTGCCCGTCATCCAGTCGGGTCATTGACACATCTTTTCCAAAACGGTCTATCATGACACCCGCAAAGGAATTCTCACATTCAATTCGCACGCACTCCTCTTTGCCGCCATACATCCCGAACATTTTTCTGGCATATGCCGCCATGTCAAATGACTTAAACTCCAGTTTTCCTTCTCTTCCCTTGCCATTCGATTTAATACGGAGCATCTTATCCACTCGGAAGTGCTTGATCATTTTCTCCGAGCTATCGTAAGCAATTAAATAGTAATTCTCATCGTCCCATGACAAAGACCAGGGACTGACCTCATAGAGTGCACCACCATGCCTGAGTTCCATCTTCTTATCCACATTCCATTGAAAATACTGGAATGTGATCCTCGAATTTTCCGCTATCGCCGTGTGAATCCTGTCAACATTGTAATAAATGCTTTCATTCATCGTCTTTACCCGCCCAGCCACAAATACCTGCCTGTGTAACTGTGACGCTTCATATTTACTTGCAAGTCCTTCTATCTTCTTTATCAATTCATTAGACTTCTTTGCCGTGATAAATTTTGCCGACTGGACAGAATCAACCAACAGCTTCAGTTCTGCGAGTTCAAATTGTCTGTTTCCGATATGATAGGAATAGGTTCTATCTTCCTGTGTCCCTATGATATCCAGTCCATATAACCTGAGACTTTCAATGTCATTATATAAACTCTTGCGTTCTGCACCTATATCATATGCTGCAAGCGCATCGATTATCTCCGGCATCGTAATACTATGCGTTTCATCCGTTCTCTCAAGCAGGATTTTCATAAGATAAATAAGTTTTAATTTCTGATTTGATGACTTCGGCATACTGCACCCCCAAACTCCCCAATATAATCGAGTAGAAGGCGGTGATTAACCGCCGTCCTCTCACAGCACCGTACGTACCGTTCGGTATACGGCGCTTTCAATAGTTGACGTGCACAGACTGATAGGCTGTGGCTAAATCATAAAAGCCACTGTTTATCAGTCTTTCTTTTGTCATTGCCATGTTTACTGCAACTGTATGCGTTGCGAACCAATGTCCCCGTCGGGTATTACCCGCTTGCATTGCCAAGTCTTCGGGCACTCCCATCTTGATGAGGTTACGTGCCTTTGTCCTCGGTTTCTTCCACTGTTTCCATATACATTCTTCTATGATACAATAAATATCATTAGGAGGGCCTTTTATTATGGCAAGACAAAAGAAACCTGTACATCGTGTACAAATGACAGAAGGAAAACGAAACATCATCCATCAGCTCCTGGAAGAGTACGATATCCAGTCTGCAGAAGACATTCAGGATGCGCTCAAGGATCTTTTAGGCGGCACCATTAAGGAAATGATGGAAGCTGAAATGGATGATCATCTTGGTTACGAAAAATCCGAACGCTCAGATAATGATGATTATCGCAATGGTTATAAGCGGAAACAGGTCAACAGCCGGTATGGCTCGATGGAAATCGAAGTGCCACAGGATCGCAAATCAACGTTTGAACCACAGGTTGTGAAAAAACGTCAGAAAGATATTTCCGATATTGATCAGAAGATCATTTCCATGTATGCCAAAGGAATGACTACCCGGCAGATTTCCGAAACCATCGAAGATATTTATGGCTTTGAAACTTCTGAAAGCTTTATTTCTGATGTGACTGATAAGATCCTGCCACAGATCGAAGACTGGCAGAACCGGCCACTGGACGAGGTCTATCCCATTCTCTACATTGATGCAATCCATTATTCTGTAAGGGATAATGGCGTGATCCGAAAGCTTGCTGCTTACGTGATTCTGGGAATCAACACGGAAGGGAAAAAAGAAGTTTTAACCATCAGTGTTGGCGATAACGAAAGCGCAAAATACTGGCTTTCCGTTATGAATGAACTGAAAAATCGTGGTGTCAAAGATGTATTAATCATCTGTGCCGATGGTTTAACCGGAATCAAAGAAGCGATCGCAGCAGCTTTTCCAAAGACGGAATACCAGCGCTGTATTGTACACCAGGTAAGAAACACGTTGAAATATGTCCCGGATAAAGACAGAAAAGCCTTCGCTACGGATCTGAAAACCATTTATCAGGCCACAGATGAAAAGAAAGCTCTGGCAGCCTTAGAGCGTGTAACAGAAAAATGGACACCGAAATATCCGAATTCCATGAAGCGCTGGAAGGATAACTGGGACGCAATCTCGCCGATCTTTAAATTTTCAACGACGGTCAGAACGGTGATTTATACTACAAATGCTATTGAATCCCTGAATTCTACCTACCGGAAACTGAATCGCCAGAGAAGCGTATTTCCAAGCGATACAGCTCTATTAAAGGCACTGTATCTTGCCACATTTGAAGCTACAAAGAAATGGACCAGTACGATCCGCAACTGGGCACAGGTGTATGGTGAACTGAGTATTATGTACGAAGGACGCCTCCCAGAGTAACGAATAAACGGGCGAATAAGACGGGCGGAAAACCGCCTGCTCTTGACATGCCATTCAACAACTGTTATATATAAAACAAGGGTGAGAAGCCTGATTTTCAGGCTTGCCACCCTTGCATATCATAGAAGAATCTTATTTACAGACTTTTTCTCACAGTCTCATAAAGCGACATATAATCAATATCTTCTGGATCAGAAAATGTTGGGCTTTGTGTTCTAAAAGTCTTTCTGTAAAACCTATCTACAAACTCTCCATCATTTTTTCCGCCCAATCCCATAATAGAGGAAACAAAGAAAATACCGCTAGCATACATCTTTTCAATAGCTCTATATTCAAGAATCTCTTTTACCTGTTTCTCAGAAAATCCTCCTTCCGGAAGGTCTGCGTCGTCCGCTTTATTAAAGATAATCATCGTAAAGCGCTTATCTAATGAGTCAATAGCTAATACTTTATCGCAAAGTTCTGCATTATCCTTTGTATCATGCGCATCATACTGTGTCACCCAAAGAGGGATGCCATTTGAAAAACCATCCATTGCCTCAGCCAATACTTTCGCATGATCCTGATTTGAATTAGAATTTGATCCGGGTGTATCAAAAATAACAAACTTATTCGAAGAATTTCCTATAACACCACTTGTAGAAAATGGCACTACTAAAGTAATCACACTACCAATTTCTGTGACTTCCTTATCTTTCTTTTCGTAATTATTCAAGATATCCATGGCTATACGTACCATTGCATATAACTCATGGGAACCCTCATTATCAATCTCTTCTTTGATGCTCTTTACAATATCAGTTTCGGAATCTCCCTTTAAAACTCTAAATTCTTTGCCCTCAATTGAGATTTCTATTCTTTCTCCATGAAACTCAAATGATATCTTAGCTTGATCAAAGAACTCAGAATTTCTTATCTCATATATTTTTGCAGTTACTGGATCTCCACCACTTGGAAGAAGTTCAACTCCAATAAGCGCATTAATAAACGTGGATTTTCCTGCGCTATAATTACCAAAAACGCAAAGAGGTATCACATCATCTAATGCCTGCGACACTTTATTAAGGCCTCTCTTTACAGAGAAGTCTTCCTTCATAATGTTTTCAATAACCGGATTGACTCTCTCGAAAACTTCTTTAATATCCCCCTTAATAAAACGGGCGTTTTCAAGGATAGTATTTGTGCGAATAAGTTCTATCTTATCCTTCACATCATCTGATTCGCATACAGCTTCTACCTCGTAATACTCGTCCTGTGTTCCTTCAAAATACAGCTGTACCTTTTCTCTTCCAACATAGTATTCCTTAATAATAATGGTTATGATTTCCTTAATTTTAAAAGGCAAAAAAGATCTTTCCGAATCCGTTTCCCTTAATCTACTTCTTTCATCTGTCTCCCTTACATCAACCCATTGTCCAGTCGCCTCATCCATTGTAAGATATGAAATTTCTCTGTTATACGGATTGCTTCTGATCTTAATCTTTGTCATTTTTAAGTACCTTCCATTCCTTTTTTACTTGTTCTATACTTCCTCTATCATTTCAATATAGTCGCCCTGACTTCGTATCCACATATTAATACCGGTACCAAACACCTCGGCAGCAACTATATACTCGCCATTTTCTTCATCAAGCACATGTGCGGTTGGCAATCTATCAAGGATAGAATCAATATCAGGACCTTTATATCGGAACCTAACCTTTTGAATCTTTCCACCATACATAAACTGAATTCTTTTTCTAAACTCGCCTTCCTCAAAGCGGCTACTATACGGAATATGAAATCTTTCATCAAGTACAGACATATTCTTGATTCTATCTATTCTGTAAATGGTCGGGAATGAATCGTTTATGACATCAAAGTCTTTTCTAACCTCTTCGTCTTCTATAAATGCAGTTAAGTAAAAATAATACTCCGAAAACATGATTGCCACTGGCTGAAGTCTTCTGTGAACAATTGCTTTGTCTTTTGTTCTAAGATAATCAATTTCAATATATCTGCTTTCATTTATTGCTTGACCCAAATCCCACATTAAATCTATAAACTCATTGCCATGTTTAGGCTCAACATAATGAAATTCTTCATTTTGAATCAATTCCTTAACTCGCTTTTGATTCACCTTTGGGACACAACAAGTAATAAGTTTATCTAACATACTTACCATTTCATTCTTTGTGAAAGCTCTGCTATCAAGCAGTATCTTACAAAGAGCTAAAACTTCACTGTTTTGAAGCCTTATCTTATACAGAGTCTCCAGCCGATATCCTTTAGCCATTCTGTCGTAAACAACATTGTTTACAATTCCGGTTCTTTCTGAATCCTCATCCAAAAAATTCCTTATATCATCAATATCTCTAGTAATACTACGCTCTGTAACTCCATAATAAGCTGCTTCCTCCGCCTTATTTATCACATAACCGTCCGAAAGCTTGGCATATAATTGTAAAACGCGTCTTATCTTATCACCCTTGTTTTCTTCCTGCATAAATTTCACCACTTTCAACCTACTAAAAGCATAAAAGGGTACTCCACGAATTAACCGCGAGCACCCTTATCACTTCTGCTATTCAAGTTTTGTTAAGGCCCCAATTACGGCTGCTTCTAATTCTTTTTGTTTTGAAGCTGCAAGTTCGTCTGAAGTTCTTACCACACACGTTCCTACCACAGTATGAGAGCCTGAAGCAAGTACTCCCCCATCGAAACCTGCTAAATATGAATCTCTGGATTCGGCGTCTTCTACATTTGCGTAGACTTCAATAGCTCCCCCTCCATCTGTTCCTTTATCTATAATTGTATTTCCAATTACATTTGCTTGATTAACCCAATCACAGGTAAAATAAACCGTTGCTGTATAACCTCCGGCTTTCCCCAAATGCCCATTTGGATCATTATCCTCCGTAACAGCAGAAATACCTATAACATGTTCTACCTTTTCCAAACACTTTATTACATACGATTCCGCCGGATTATTTACCAGTTCATACTGCTTAACACTATTATTAAATGCTGTATATGCCTCATTAAGACTCTTAAGCGCATCCGAATAATCCGTTGTATTCATTTCAGTTGTTTGTGTATCTATTTCTTTAACCGTCTCCGCCATTGTCGGTGCAGTTATCTTAATTGCTTTTGTTTCCGAAATCTTTGTTTCTAACAAAGACCTCAGCGACTCATCCAATGCTGTATTTTCTCCGTTTACAAGATCATTTGCCTCAGAAATTGCTTTATCAAGCTCAGCATTCTTATCATCGAGCAAAGATTTAGCTTCATCAAATGCAGTTATTGAATCAATAAATGATTGGCATTCAGTGGCTCGATCCGATACATCTTTATAATCGTCGCCAATACCTTTAAACAGCTCCAATGCACCTGCATAATCCCCACTATTCTGTAACTCAACTGCCTTTTTGTAATCGGAACTCTTACAGCCTGTAAGTGAAAAGCATAAAACCATAATCAATCCCAAACTCAACAAACGTTTTCTCATAGTTCTTCTCCTCCAATAAAGATGTCCTTGTTTTATGTTACAGACTCATTATAGAAAGTCAGTGGGACAGATTATGTCATTCTTATGCTATTTTTTCGTTTTCTCCAATTTTTATATTTACCAGTTGTTATCCGCTTATCGACAGGTTTTATTGCATCAGTGGGTATAGCCCAATCCCTTCCAAACTTCGTTGCACCCTCAATTCTTCCTTCTACACAAAGAACCTGGATTCTGCGTGGTGTAACTCCCCATTCCTCTGCTGTTTGCTTGATTGTCATATATCCTTCCATATACACCTCAATTACGACAACTACAGTTCATTAATCTACAAACGTGTATAAAAAGTCCAATATAATTATTTTATGCATATAGCGAATAATGTCAACCCAAAAGTAACGCATCCCAAATCCCACAGGGTGCGTCACAGCTACATTTTTAGTTCATAAATCCTCTCTCAGTCCACAGCTTCCTACAATAACCATCTAAACAGCCAAGCAAATCTTCCTTATCAACTGTTGTAGATAAAGAAGCCAGCTTCTTTCTGATTTTGGCAACCTTATTATTGTAATAGCGTTCCTTTACATCTGTAAATGATTCTCCTCTTTCCACATGTCCTCCCGGAAATGTTATTCCAGAGTAATCGTCATCAGTCTTATCTTGGACAAGTACCCTATTTTCACTAAACACCATACACATATTTGTCATTATCACTTTTTCTGTTCTTGCCATACGTAATACCCTTATCCTTCATTTGCTGAATCTATATATATCATTTCAACAATACTGTCTGCATCAATGTCAGATGTAATAATTTTTTCATTAAAAACTGATGAAAAATCCTTTTCTCTCCACCATCTACGCATATCTTCTTCACCAAATTCCTGTTTTTTATCTCGTGTATTATGCCGCCTGACCGTCTCTTCAAATGGTATATCAAAATAGTACGCATATATATCCATTCCATACAATTCATTTGCCGTTTTGAACAAAGGACTATACCACTCATCATACATGATGCCCTCTAAAATAACCACATCACAATGCTCATACCCATATTTCATAAGTTCTATCATAAGTGGTAATGCCTTAGTATCAACGCCATCTTTAACCCACAAGATATTTCTCCTAATCTCATCTTGTGAAATCATCATTGTATTGTATCCAAATTTCTTTTGCAACGCTCTAGCTACTGTTGTTTTTCCACTTCCAGAGTTACCTCTTAATATAATTATCTTTTTCATAATTTCTCCTTAATCTTGCTATTACTCTCCCCACAAATAGAGCCAAACCAGAGCCATTTGATAAAACAAATGCCGGAAGCCCACATAAATACAAGCTTTCGGCATTTCTGTCCGTTATTCAAACTCCCTAACTTAACCTGTACCTTAAACATTTTTGTTAGGGTTCTCTGTTACGATTTGATTCCATTTGGTTTCAGCCGTCCATATCGCACGGACTGTATCAGCTAATGTTATCAAATTGTTATCACGGAAGTGTTATCAAGTCACCTAATAGCAATTCTATTTTCTTTTTAATGTATACCAAACATCTATTTCATCTTTAGTGGGTTCTTCCCACATAGACAATAATTTTCCCATAAGCCCTTCATCCAGATAATAATCTGAACCACCTTCACCGTTTAATACCCTGCAGTTTCGTTCTTCAATGTTTTTATTCCATGTTTGGTCATCAACCTCAATGTAATGCCATTCACAATGAACATTCTGAGAGTGGCAAAAATCGGTCAAGCTTCTTCTGTTTTCTAATCTCCAAAATCCCCAATCTAAGATAACAGTACAACCTACGTTCACTAATTCCACCGATTTTTTCTTAAAATAACTCCAAATTCTTAACGCCATTTCGTCATGTTTCTCACCCAAATCATTATCAAACAAATCTTTTGTCAATTCATCACATGATAAAACAACCGCTTTCTCTTTTCTTTTATTTGATTGGCGTAATAGGTTTTTCCACAACATATTTTCCCACAGATCGCTATTATCTTCGCCATAAGTATTTCTCCTTTCCTTCTCGAATCATTTTGAATGTAGAAGGTGTTAAATTCATTGTATGATTGCTCATTACTGCAATCCCCTTCGAGCTACTACAACTGTATATTTATCTGTCTCATTGGTTGCCCCTGTTTCAACAAAGCCATTCTTTTTCCAGAAATGCTCTGCCTGGGGATTACCTTTAACCCAACCAAGTCGAACCGCTCTCATTCCCATTCCAGTCATAACTTTGCACAGTTCTGAAATAATGAAACTACCTAATCCTTTATTCTGCGCCTCTATATCCGTCATAAAAAAGCCTATAAACGATGTAGTCTTTTCGGGGAATGCCATAATCATATCCATAACAGCAATCAGACGCTCTCCGTCATAATATCCAACATAATACTTGTCAGATACGGTCTTTCCGGGCGGAAGCGCGTTCATGTCATCTCGTATACTCTGTTCCGACACAAATGGCGGGCAGTATCTATAATAGAGTGTATTCTTTTCACAAAGTGCAAGAATCTCCGGGATATCCTCCTCAGCCAACCTTCTGACTGCGTACTCACCGGACAATCCATTAATAATATATTCATCCTACAAAGCGGAAAGGTGTTGAATGATGCCTGGATTCCATGAGATCAACTGAGGGAGCTTATCACACGGGAACTCGCTGCACAGACCACAGAACCGAGCATTATGCTCCTTACAACAGGCATGTACCTTACACATGCCTGACTGGGCCCATTCAGGGACATGCCCATCTGCCTCTATACACCCAGGGCATAATCCATCTATCTTTTTTGAGCATCCAACACAGCACTCACCACAAGCTGTGATAGTAGAAAAATCTGTCATTCTAATTCATTCCTTAGCTAAGTTTTATCTAAAAAGAAGTGTCTATCTCAATCCATTAGCAAATACCCACGAATAGAATAACTCCTTCGGTGGCTTTACACATTCATAATCCAAAAGTGACTCTGTTGTGTCGATGATTTCGATTGCCTCATTTAGAACTTCCTCGATGGATTTCCCGGAAACATCGATTTCTACTTCATTAACCAATGGATCTCTCTTTAAGTTTTTATCATTTGTCTTTTGCTGCAACTCATAATCTATCAAGCCATTATTGGGGCGATTTTTCATTTGCTCCCGTATCTGCTCTAAATCGCTTGATACAAGCTTAATTGTGATATAATTCGAACCCTTAAATACAATGGGAATATCAGCTGTTCGCAAATCATCCATATCCGTTACAATGATGCCCTTATATCCAAGCTTATGAAAACATTTAAGCATCGCCACCATGTTTTCCCAGCACGTCAATTCTTCGAGTTCTCCGGTCATAGACTCAATTCCATCTCTGGAGATAAATTCCGGGATCATATTCTGTTCTATGAACGTTGTTTTATAATGCGCAAGAAGCCCTTGTGCCAGCGTAGTTTTTCCTATACCACTTGCACCAGTGACAAATATGTAATCTTTTAGTCCCATAATATTTTTATACCACCAATCTAATTACTTATCCTTCATACCTGTAATCTTTGCATTATTATTTATACTTTCCATTACAATCACCTAAATAACCTATGAAAAAGCAATGGCTGAACAGTGAGCATCATTATCGCCGTTCCAATCCAAAAAATTATCAACTCAATGTATCCATTCTTTCCCGTTATTCTAAATATGCCAATCCATTTTTCGGGAATAAACTTTTCCAGGACTTTAAATACTCCATATCCAACACACGCACCAATTGTGTTCGTAATCAGATCTTTAATATCCGTTGCGCCACACCCGAACATTTGAATTATTTCAACGGATACCGAAATTAAGAATCCTGCTAAAAGCACTTTTCCAGCCTTGTCGAATTCATCATAAAGCAATGGCAAAACAATCCCAACGGAACAAATAAGAAAACATTTAAAATGGTATCTATAGGTCCCCTTATCATATCAATAAAAGGAATATAAACTATTCTCGGCGAAAACGCTCCTCTGTACCAACTTCCAGTCATAGTAAGTATTCCCACAAGATAAAATATAAAAACGTATGATATCAGAATATGACCTACTCTATGTTTCTTTTTAAATATGCGTACTATCACAATATTGCCAAAGTAAATGCTACCGCAATGTAACCGCTAGTCAAATGCCGTGAACACAATTCCCAATCCATAAATAATTATCTTTCTCTCCTATATCTTTATTTTCCAACTGCCTGATTTATTAGATCCTTCTCTCTCAATCACCTGCTTCTTTATGAGTGAAGATATAAGCCTCTGTACAGTCTTTTCCGACTTTCCGATTCTTATAGCCATCTCTGCTTTTGAGATACCATCATTATTCTGAATCAGATTAAAAATGACCTGCTCTGCTTCTGTAAGTTCAGTATTTATCTGGACATTTATCTGGACATTTGTCCTGATAAATTCGAAGAAGAAACCGTATGCTTCTTTTCTATAGTTCCAAGTCACGTTCTGTTGCTTGCAAAAATCGTTTACACGCTGAAAGCCAGTACCTGACTTTTCAACGTCTTTGCTTCTAAACAGAATGTCTAATATTAGCTTGTTTCGCTTATATGAAGGCAAATTCCTAGATATAAAATCAAGCGGCGTTAAATCGTCCGGAAAAGATCCGGGGTTATATATCTCAATTTTGCCCGGATGAATACCGATTTCAATCTCCGGAACAGTTTCATAATCTGCATGTGCAAATGCGTTTACTATAATTTCACGAATTGCCTCCTCTGGAATTTCCGGAATCTCTTTTCTCTTTCTTGCTCCAATTTCGCTTCTCCAGTTGATGCGGTTCAAAATGTAATCTAAAGCAGCATTTACAAGATTATAGATATTACCTTCAAGGAGTTTCAAATCTGTGAAGGTAACTTTATTGTCTGTAGCATATGATGCCAGCTTTAACCCAATCTTTGCATTTTTCCCAAAAAGGGCATAGCCACCGTTGTTTATTTTCCCACCGCGAACAATGTCGAGAGTAGTAAGCAATTTCCCTTTGTCATATTCTTTCATGGATAAGCGGCCGCAGTCCTTTGCAGACTGATAGAAATCTTTAAGCGCTTCATCATCCAGATCTTCAGCAGTATAATCCGTTACCCCTTCCTCCCACTTGGAAGAGTAATCATCATTTTTTATCAGTCTTTTTAGTTCATCAGGAGACATACGTCTATTCTCTGTCCCTGTTCGAATTAGATACTTGCCATTAACTGCATATGGTCTATTATGACCGGAAAACGACACCTTAATTATCGTTCGTTGTTCTATAGTGAGCACCTCTATAGTCGGCGCAATTCTCGGTTCAATGGCGTCGCTAATTATTCTTGATATATCCTTTTTGGTAGAATCACTAATCTGTTGTCCTCTAACAAATCCGGAATCATCAACGCCAAAATACACTGTGCCTCGGCAATGTTTATTCAAAATGGCAGCCATAGCTTCTACAGCCTCATTCTTTTCTCCGGTAGTAAGCTTGAACTCAACGGTTTCACTTTCAGATCCAATAACCATCTAAAGCCTCCTCTCATATACCCTGTGATTATATCATGGACACAGCGAAATGTCCATATATTTCGTTCCGCATTTGTCCATATAATTTTACATGATTCCTGCTTAATCGACATATAACGGGAGCGTGTCACGCCCCCGTCACTGTCATTCAAGGAAGAACCCTAATCCAGTTCCAGTCCTCTCTGCTTTTTCGTAACCACCGGTTTCCGTGGCTGTTCTGAAGTTTCTTTCTTTAACTCCGCAAGTCTTCCAAGAACACTTTCTCTGGTCTTTTCCTCAACTTCCTTCCGCTTATGCATATCCCACCACTCTTTAAACTTTCGCCATGCCCCGGCGACCAATTTTCCGATCGGTGTTTTCGGCTCTTTCAGGAATGCATACCTCATGAATTCCTTCTGAGCTTCCGTTTCAACCATCATCTGAATCGTCTCTTCAGTCTGCTTGTTCAGTTCCTCCAAAACTGTTTCACCACCTTTCCTTTAAAATTTGTTTTGGCGTTTCCCATACCAGTTCTGCTGATTTTACAACCAGCCTCTTTACCTGAGATATTCTCCTGTAATACCGCCCGCTCCTGCTCGAGGTACTCGGTCCACTTGGGGGAGTGTCTACATTCGCTCGCTTCACGTTTAATTCTATAAATGAATTTCATGCGCAGGTCATGGCAAGTGCCTGTTAGATTTCTGATATCGCTCATTCAGTTATTTTTCAATACTATATCGTATAGATAATTGAATTGATATTATTCTATACCTTGCGGTATTGAATTGTCAAGATGTTTTTCTAATGTTCTTGTATAGAAAAACTTTCATTTTCATTTTTTCCGTGTTATACTGTATTTAACAGTCCATCAGGGACAGATAAACGGAGGTAACTACACTATGACAATTGGT
>ENA-ORNF01001472-ORNF01001472.1-human-gut-metagenome-genome-assembly--contig:-NODE-1472-length-20412-cov-5.811613_pt1 | contig 20412 bp, 18 predicted proteins | sample MGYA00242110_ERZ509012 | MGnify/ENA primary metagenome ERZ509012 (study PRJEB26280, sample SAMEA2338714) | human gut metagenome | biome: human gut; feature: human-associated habitat; material: faeces...
ATGTATAAAAGAAAAATTATTCAAATTTGTAAAAATTTAATATTAATTTAATGAAAATAAAATAAGATATTATCAATCTAAAAAGAAGGGGGGATAGAATAGATAATAGAAAGGAATGATTATATGAAAAAAGAAAGTGAAAGAGAAGCGGACCTGATAGAGGCTGCAAGTTTAATGAGAATAGAACAAAAAGTAGATAAAAAAGCAAATGAATTTGAAAAGATTATGCTAATATATAAATCTGCACTAAAAGTACTTAGAACAAAATTTGATATTCTTAATGAAGAATTTAATAGCTTTTGCGAATACAATCCAATTGATCACATAGCAGAAAGGGTGAAATCACCAGATAGTATTATAGAAAAAATGCAGAGAAAAGAATTAGAACTTAATTATAAGAATTTAATAGAACAAGTAAACGATATAGCAGGAATGAGAATTGTATGCTCATTCAAAGATGATGTGTTTAAATTAGTAAAAATAATTGAGAACTTTCAAGAAATAGAAATATTAGAAAGAAAAGATTATATTACAAATCCGAAGCCAAGTGGATATTCAAGCTATCATATGATTGTAAATGTTCCAGTAACATTTAAGGATAAGACGATATATGTAAAAGTTGAAATTCAAATAAGAACAGTAGCGATGGACTTTTGGGCAAGCTTAGAACACAAATTAAAGTATAAGAAACAAATAAGTAAAAAAGCATCTAAAGAACTAGTAAATGCAGCTAAAACAATTTCAAAATTAGATGATAAAATGATGCAAATAAAATGTAATGTATAATAGAACGATTTATAGATATAGAGCTAAAAATAATTTAGCTCTATATTTTTTGGAAAAGTTAGAGAAAAGCTAAGAAATATAGGGTTAGTGTAAAATAAATTCGGGAAAATTAATTTAATAAAAATAAGATACCCAATTCAAAATTGTGTTAAAATAAATAAAACAAAAAAATCTTTAACCAATTGAAAGGGGTATCTTATGGAAAATATTTTACACGATTTTAATGAAAAAGTCATCAATTTAGTAACAAATTATTTAAAAAATTCAATATCAGATGGAGGATTGTCAAATTTCACAGATGATTTAGTAAAAGAATTTGCAGATTTAGGAACCAAAACAGCAAATTTTTTAGTAAATTATGCTGAAGAAACAATATTTAAATTAAAAGAAAGAAAAGAACAATTTGAAAGTTTAGAAAAAGATGATAGGACAATAATTACAATATTTGGCGAAATTAAATTTAAAAGAAGATATTATCAAGATAAAGAAACAGAAGAAAGAATATATTTGTTGGACCAATTTTTACAATTAGAACCAAGCCAAAGAATGTTAACGAATGTACGAGAAAGATTAATAAAAGAAGCAATAGAAAGTTCATACAAAAAAGCAGGAGAAAATGCAGCATATGGAGTAGAAATATCAAAAGAAACAGTAATGAATGAAATAGAAAATTTAGAATTAAAAAGTGAAATAATAGAAACAAAAGTAGAGAAGAAAAAACAAGTAAAGACATTGTATATAATAGCAGATGAAGACCATGTACATTTGCAAAAAGGTGGAATTGAAGAACCAAGAGTAGTTATTGTATATGATAAAATTGTATCAAAAGGAAAAAGAATAGAATTAAAAAATAAAAAACACTTTGGAGGAATATATACAAAGAAAATAGATGACTTATGGGAAGAAGTAATGACATATATAGAAAATACTTATGATACAGAATATTTGGAGAAAGTATATATATCAGGAGATGGAGCAAGTTGGATAAAAACAGGAAAAGAATGGATATTAAAAAGTGTATATGTATTAGATGAATTTCATATGAAGAAAGCAGTAAATGGAATAGTTGGAAGAATAACAAAAACAAATAAGACAGAAAAAGAAAAACAAAAAAAAGAATTAAGAACAGCATTAGGAAGATTAAATTTTGTAAGATTCAAGGAAATATGTTATGAAATATTAGCAGAGGAAATGGATAAAACAACTAGAGAAAGAAAAGAAAATTTAATGAATTATATATTGAATAATGTAAAAGGAATAAAAAATTTATATAAAAATAAAAAAGAATTACATGGATGCAGTGCAGAAGGACATGTAAGTCATATTTATTCAGATAGAATGAGTTCAAGACCAATGGGGTGGAAAACAGAAAATGTAAACAATATGAGTAAATTGAGATTACTTCGAGAAGATAAAATTGAAGTAAAAGAAATATTAAAAAATCAAGGAAAAGTAATAGAATTTAAAGAAATAAAAAAAATAAGAAATCAAGCAAATGCAAAAATAAAAGCTTCTTTTATCCACAAATTTACTTCTAAGCACCAAATTGCTTTTAGACCTTGTTCTAACTTTTCTATAGAGAAGTCCATATATTTGTTATATCCATCAATTATTTTTTTTTGCAGTGTTTTATTTATATTTCCATTCATATCTAAGCAAAATGTTAAAAAAATTCTAGCTGGATCTCTATATACGAACGATTTATTACATAATTCAAAATCTATAATTGCTTTAAAACCATTATTGTTAAATAATATATTATCACTTGTTCTACACTTTTTAAATACTAATATACAAGTAGGAATGGAAGTTCCATAGAATATATTAGCTGGTAATCCTATTACTGCATCTAAATAATTTTTATCTTTTATTAAATATTCTCTGATTGTCCCTTCACTTGCTCCTCTAAATAATACACCATGTGGTAATACTACTGCCATTGTTCCATTATCATCTAATAGATAAATCATATGCTGAATAAATGCATAATCTGCTTTTGATTTTGGTGCCAATTTTCCATAATTGCTAAATCTTTCATCATTTAAAAACTTTTGGTCTGCTGACCATTGAGCTGAATATGGTGGATTTGCAACAATCGCTTGAAATCTCATTTTCATATGTTCTTCACATGGATTTTCTAAAGTATCTCCATTATATATGTCAAATCTATTAAAAGGAACTCTATGAAGTAGCATATTCATTCTGGCTAAGTTGTATGTTGTACTAACTTTTTCTTGTCCATAAAAAGCACTTACTTTTACATCTTTTTGTCTTGCTACTCTTAATAATAATGAACCAGAGCCACAAGTTGGATCATATACATTCTTTAAGTCTTTAATTTCCATTGTTACTATTTTAGCAAGTATATTTGAAACCTGTTGTGGAGTATAATATTCTCCTGCTTTTTTGCCTGCACTTGCTGCAAATTGTCCTATTAGGTATTCATATGCATCTCCTAAAACATCAATTTCTGTATCCTCAAACGCAAAATCTATATCATTTATCTTTTGCATAATCGTTCCTATTAATTTACTTCTTTCTTTTTCTCCTCTACCTAATTTTGAAGAATTTAAGTCCATATCTTCAAACAAATTCTCAAAATCATGTTGACTAGCATTTCCAAATGTAGATTCTGAAACTTTGCTAATTGCTTTATTTAATATTGATATATCAAAATTCCCAGTTTCCACTAATTTTATCAAATTAGAAAATAAATACTCTGGCTCTATAACATATCCAACATCACTGTCTTTTGTTAAATCTTCAATTATAGCTTCTCTATACTCTTCTTTTTTCCATGCTTGTTCATATGTTAGTTTATCTTTATTTAAAAGTTTTTCTTCTATGTAACTTACTAATCTTTCTGATAAAAATCTATAAAATATTAATCCTAATATATAATTTTTAAATTCAGAAGCATCCATTGTTCCTCTTAAATCATTTGCCATACTCCATAATTTAGAGTGCAATTCTGATTGTTGTTTATTTTGTTTTTCTGCTACATCCATTTTTCCTTCTCCTTCTATTTGAATCTATTTATTAAATTTACTATAAATTCTTTAATTGACTTTGTTATATTGACTTTTTCTATTAAAGGCTTATCTATTTTTTCTTTTATTTTACCTGTATCTAAGATTCCAGAATATTCATATTCTCCTATAATATCATTTAATAGATTTACATCAATATCATATTTCTTAGCAATATCTTCAATTTCTTTTCTTCTATGTTCATCCATAAAGTTATAATAATTTTCTTCAACCGAATCATTTTCATTAAGAGTTGGTATGATTTTATTTAAGAATTCTCTAATCAGATCGGATTTTAATCTTAGGTCTTTATTATCTGCATTTTCCAATTTATTTAAAATGTCCTTAATATCTTTATCTGTCTGCTCTTTATCTGTTAAATCTATTGATTTCATTAAATTTAAAATATAGTCAACATTTATTTTATCTGTATACATTAATTCCAATTCAAAATCAATATCATTTAATATACTAACCTTATTTTGTATTTCTTTTCCTGTAGCTAAATCTAAATATTTGCTCTTATAATCTAAATATTCTTGATGTGATATAAAAACTTCTTCTTCCGTAAATTTAAACTCTCTAAATATCCTAAGTTTTATTAAAATTTTAGTTAATTCTCTAAATATAACAATAAATTTTTTCTTTTCTTCTTCTGATTGTATTGTATCTACAAATTCCACTGTTGGAACAACTTCTTTTAATTTTTTCGCTGCTTCAATAAATCTTTCTTTATAGTATTCATATGGTTTTAATAGAACTTCATCTGGATCACTTGTATCAGAAAAAATCCTTATAGCATTATCCACAGCTTTTTTCGTTGTTCTAAAACTTACTATATTTCCTTGCGTTTTTGTTGCTTTTTCTACTCTATTTGTTCTTGAAAAAGCTTGTATTAAATCATGATATTTTAAAGCTTTATCTACATACAATGTATTTAACTTTTTACTATCAAATCCAGTTAAAAACATATTTACTACAATTAAAATATCTATTTCTGCATTTTTTACTCTTTTTGAAACATCTTTAAAATATCCATCGAATGTATTTACTGAATAGTTAGTATCAAACATTTTATTATAATCATTTATAATTCTCTCTAAACTTTGACATGAAAGTTCATCTTTACCTTCATAATCTTCATTTGGTCCATATGTAAATATTGCTGCTATTTTTAAATCCGTTTTTTTAGTTTTAAAACAATCATAATATTTTACTAATTGTGGTATACTAGCAGTTGCAAATATGGCAGTATATGTCATATCATTAGTTTTTAACGGATGCATTGTAAGTATTCCTTCAGTAATGTTATTTATTCTTTCATCAGCCATATAAGCTTCCTCAGTATTTATTCCTTCAACTTCAACATAATCTATATTATCTAAATTAGCATCTATTGTTTTATAATAATCAACTGAAAATCCTAATACATTTCCATCATTTATTGCATCTTTTAATAAATATTTGTGTAAACATTTTTCAAATATATCTGCTGTTGTTCTCCCATCTTGACTTTTATTTTCTGAAAATCTTGGTGTACCTGTAAATCCAAAATATTGAGCTCTATTAAAATGCATTTTTATAGCTTTATGCATATCACCAAATTGGCTTCTGTGACATTCATCTATAATAAATACAACCTTTTCATCCCTGTATTTTTCCATTAATTCTGAATATCTTGGGCTATTTATAGCATTAGCCATTTTTTGAATTGTAGTTATGATTAATGGCTTTGTTGAATCTTGTATATTTTTAACTAACTTATATGTACTATTTGTAAAGTCTACTGAGCCTGGTTCAAATTTATTGAATTCATCGAATGTCTGCGTATCTAAATCTTTTCTATCTACTAAGAAAAAGACTTGTTTAATATCTGGTTCATTTGCTAAAATTTGACTTGCTTTAAATGATGTTAATGTTTTTCCAGAACCTGTGGTATGCCATATATATCCATTATTATTTGTTTCTAAAGCTTGTTTTACTAGTGCCTCCACAGCATATACTTGATATGACCTCATTACCATTAATTGTTTGTCTGTTTCATTAATAACCATATATCTAGCAATCATTTTAGACACAAAACATTTTTCTAAGAAATACATTGAAAATTCACTTAGATTGCTAATTCTGTTGTTTTCTTCATCTGTCCAAAAAAATGTATATCCAAAGTTTATTTCTCCATCTGTATTTGCAAAATATTTTGTATTTACCCCATTACTTACAACATATATTTGAATAAATTTATATAATTCTTTATATGAAGTTCTTCTATATCTTTCAATTTGATTTACTGCTTCTTTTAATGTCTTTCCTCTCGCTTTTAATTCTATTTGAATTAGTGGTAGTCCATTAATAAAAAGAGTTACATCATATCTAGTTTCTTTTTCTCCTGTAATACTAGTTATTTGATTTGAAACTTGGTATATGTTTTTGCACCATTGCCTAGTATTAAATAATTCTATATATATTTTTTCTCCATTATCTCTTTCTAGACATTGCTTTTCTCTTAATATTTTGCTACTAGCAAAAACACCTTTTCCTGTAATCATTGTATATAGTCTATCAAATTCTCTATCTGATAGTTCTTTTCCTTTTAATTCATCTATATTATGCTTATTTACTTGATTTCTAAAATTTTCTTTTACATCATCAAGATTTTTTAGATTAATCCTAGTATAACCTAATAATTCTAAATGTTTTATTAATTTTTCTTCAAGCATTGCTTCGCTTTCATATTCTTTAGACATATATTAGCCCCCACAAATAATAACTTTATTTAATAATAATTTTCCAAAATTATTCTATCATAAAATTATAAAACATTCTATATTTTGTACTATTTTTTTACATTTATCTCTATTTTAATTTCTTCCAAAGAAAATATCATAAGGATAACCAGCTTTAATATATTTTTCAGTTAACTCCATCTTATACTTTTCTAACAATTCCAAATATTTTTGTTTAAAAACATTTTTGCAAATCCACTCAACTCCTTTACTAGAAATAACAATTTTGCCATCAACTAAAAATTTATATTGCTAAAATCCATTATCACACATTTTTTTAATAGCTTTTCTAACAGTATTTTCTTTCCTATTGAAGTAATTGCATAACTGTTTTATTTTCATATCTTCATTCCACCAATTTTCATTATGTTCTACTTTTAATAATTCTTCATATTGCCTAATTCTATCTTCAAAAAAATCTACATCAGCATCTGTTAGTGATTTTCCCTTTTGAAAATACACTTGATTTAACCATGCATATCCTTCTGCTAAAATAAAATATTTCCTACTTTTTACTTTCTCACTCCTCCATCTGCAAGTTGGATGTTTTTTTAGCATAACTTCTATAGCTTTTCTTAAATCTTCATGTGTTATTTCTTTTCCATATTTAGTAGTAACACCTAGTAATTGAAATCTCTTTAGGATTTTATTATATGATAAGAAAATACTATCTAAAACTTGCTCTGAATCCATTCTCATTTTTTATCACTCCTATTTTTTTAATTTTATTAATGCTAGTCTACGTAGCATTGATAGTTAGCAAAATTTATTTTGCTCCGAATAATGAGGCATTTTTTAATGCCCAATATTCGCCAGCGTGGTGTCTTGACACCCTTTTGCTGTTTAGGGCAAAATGCCCTAATACCCTTTTTGGCTCTCCGAGGGATATTTTTGATATAAATTTTTTCAAAATATTTTCAAAAAAGTTCAAATTTTAAAATAAAAACTTGAACTTCTTTGCTTTACTTTTATTTAAAAATATATTATAATATTTTTAGATTTTGGATTAAGTTAGCATTTAGTTTGGTCGCTTTTGCTAGCTTTTTCTTTTTCATTTATATCATTTTTTATGAGTGAAATTCCATAACACATTTTGTATAAAATTTGTATGAATTCTTCTGCTAATTTCTTATTTTCAATAGCAATTTTCTCCATCAATTCTTCTCTTGTATACCTAGTTGTAATTACTATTGGCAAGTCATTTTCATATCTATTATTAATAATTCTATACAACTTTTCTAAAGCCCATTTACTTATTGTTTCACTCCCCAAATCATCAATAATTAACATATCAACATTAGAATAAAGTTCCATAATTTCTGACTCTGTCGTAACAGTTTTATTAAAAGATTCTTTTATTCTATCTGTTATAGAACTAGTCCTTTCCAATAATGCAATTTTTTTATTTCTAATAATCTCATTAGCAATACTTGCTGCTAAATGAGTGTTCTCATATCCTATACTTCCATATATAATAATTCCGTCTTTAACTTTGTTTTCTATGCATAAATGTGTATATTTTAATAATATTGTTAATGCTTCTTGGTTATCTTTAAATCTATCAAAATTTAAAAAATTACAATATTTTAATTTCTTTTTTATACAACCATCCTTATATATTTTATTTATAATTTCTCTATACTTTCTTTGTTTTTCTTTTTCATTTTGATTTAAATCATATTGTTTCCAAAATGCAATTGCTTTAACACAATCGCATCTTTCATATTCAATCGTATCGTGATTAACATTCGCATAAAGATAACTTAATCCTACTGGCTTTAATTTTTTATTGCAAAATCCACATTTTGCACCTTCATTGGTGATAACTTTAAAATTCACATTTTCTAAATCCACTTCTATTCTCATCTCCTTCTTTATCTAATATATTTTTAATCTTATTTTCTTCTTGTGTGTTATCCAACGTTATTGTAACGTTACTTTCTTCTTTTTCACTTTTCAACTTTTCACGATATTTTTGTTGTCTAATTCTATTTTGTTCTTTATATTTTTCATATGGCTCAATGCTTTGATACTTGTCCCAATTTTTAATTTTATAGGCTCTATCTTCTATAATCAGCATATTTAATTCTAGAAATTTTTGAATAATTTTTTCAATTTTTTTCTTAGATTTTCCCATAATCTTTGAAAAATTTTCTATTGTCATTGGTTTATTATTGCCTATTACTAATTTTCCGTTTCTATTGCATTCTACAGCAATAATTAATAATTGAATCCATACTCTAAAATATGTATCTCCATCTGGCTCTCTTAACAGTATTTGAATTTTCCTATTTGAAAATATTTTTAATTCTAGTTTCAACCATTGTAAACTATACATATCCTCCTTTCCTCGCTTTCTTTGTAATCTAACTTATAGATTTTTGTTCCATATTTTTTAAATATTCATCTAGCGCTTGTACTCTAAATAAATACTTTCCACCAACTTTAGAGCATGGTATTTGCTTTTTTCTTACTAATTGATTTATAAGCCAGTAAGATACACCTAAATACTCTGATGCTTCTTTCATTGTTAGTGTTGTCCTTTGAATTTTTGGTAATTCCATAATATCAACCTCCTGTCTTTTTGAAATTTAGTATTGACTTTTGTTAACATTTGTATTATATTGTAAATAGTTAACTTTGTAAATACTTTTTGGTTTATTTTGATAGCAGGTTAACTTTAAGTAATTTTATAAACTGTTAACGGAGGAATTATGAATAAATTAGAATATGATGAACCTATAAATATCTTTGTTTCAACAAATGAAGAATTTACTCATAAGGCATTTTTATATGGAAAAACAAAATCATCAAAACCAGGATATTATGATTTAAAAGATGGAGATACTGGCTATTTTACTATTGATACTATAACTAACACACAACCACTTTGTAGCGAACTCATCTCTTTCTTAAATTGTGATTTTGATAATATTGATGAATGTTTTATGTGGTTTACTAAGTTTTTCACTTCATATATAATATATATTGGACAAGAAGATATAAATAAATTTGAAATTAATAAATTTTATTCTTTTAGTAAAGTAAAAAATTTATTTAAAAAATATTATGAAGAAATAAAAAAAGACTCAAAATATGGTCAAGAACTATTTTCAAAATTTGTTGATTATATATTTAACCTTAATAATATTAAAGAAATAAATGATTTTAGTACAAAAATAAGATTTTATATTTATTATAATTCTCATTTTAAGGAACTTGATAGATTTATAAATAATCATTTTTCTATTCCACAAGGCTTTTCTTTTAGAACTATTTCTGATATTAAAGGAAATACAGAAAAAGATTTAATAAAATTCTTTAAGTCTAAATCCTCTTATGAAATTGAACCAAATTATAGCACTAATAACGAAAACATTTATGGAATTTTATATGTTACATTATTTCAATTTGTACTTAATAATAAATATCTTATAAAGAAATGTAAAAATTGTGGTAAATACTTTATAACAGATAATCCACGCATTAATTACTGTAATAATTTATTCAAAGGAAAACAAACTTGTAGAGATATCGGAAACCAAATTGCTCAAAGAATTAAGCAAGAAAATGAAATTGTTTATGGTAAATATCGTAAGATTTATGCAAAAAAAGCAATGCTAGTAAAGCGTAATCCTGATATAGAAGTTTATAAGATTGATTATGAAAATTGGAAAAAAGAAGCTAAAAAACTTATGGATGCCATTAGATCTGAGGAGAAAACTTATAAAGAATTTGATGAATGGTTGGATGAAAATTAAATAATCAAAACTTTTATGTGTAAACTTTATAAAGAAAAATTTATGAAAATGTTTAGATTCTTTCCTAAAAGTATGAATGAGACAAGCAAGTAAAGTTATTTACTTGCTTGTTTTTGCTAAATCTAAGGCTATTACATTATATGCAAACCTTTTTGCTTTAATATTTGCTGAAATAAGATTTATAATAGTTAATAAAAATATTAAAATTGCAAACTTATAATTCCAAATAGTAAATTTTAATATAGATAAAATTGCATAAATTATAAAAAGTGCAATAGTTACGAATACAAAATCTCTTGTCATCAAATATTCTCGATTTGAAATTTGTATCATTTTTTCTTCTCTATATTTAGAATATATGATATACCAATTAGAATTTTCATATTTTTTTCTTTTACTCTTTTCTTTTGGCATATTCTCATAAATGTCCTTATATATTCTAATTGCATCATCTTTAGAAATTCTGTCATCTTTTCCATTTTCCCTAATAGTAGAAAAAATACATTCTCCTGGTTTATTTATAATTCCAAATAAATATATAATCTTATCTTTAAAGTAGCTACTTACTATTGCATCTGACAAATATGTAAATAGATAAATTATTCCTGATGCTAATGTTGTTGTAATTAATTGATTAAAGTACATTATTTTATCATTATTTATATTAAAAGAATTAGATATATATATGTATAAAAATACTATTCCAAATATATACATATTTATTTCTTTATCTTTATAATCTTTAATATTCATTTATATCCCCTTTACTACAAATATTTTTGTTTCATCAAAATTTTTTTTATGATTAATTATCCTACATCTTAACAAATGTGTCCCTTTATAAGATAATTCTCTCTCAAACTTATATTTTTCTGTTTTTTCTTCATTTCCTTTACGATATATTTCCTGATGTTCAAAGTCATCTCCTGTTCCACCATTTGATACTTCCCAATATATTAAAGTGTTATCATTAATAATATCTCCCCAACTAAAAATAGAAAACTTTAAACTGCAACCTACTTTTATTTCATCTCCACTATTAACAATTTTCGACTCTCCGTTTTCTACTCTACTACATTTAATTTCAAATCCTTGATGGTTTCCATTTATATTTGTATAAAATCTGTTAGGAACAACTGTAAAATTTCCATTATTATTAATAATTCCACAAATAGTTTCTAAATTTTTTGTAGTATATACCTGTTCGTTTGATGTCCATTTTTTATATAATACCATTGCTTCTTTATTTGGATGATGATATTCTTCATAGTCTCCACATGAAATTAATGTAACTACTGGATTAATTAATTGAATAGACTCTATATATGTCGTTTCTGGATTTTCTTCTTCATCAATATGCTCATTAGCTTCATCTGTAAAAAAACTTCTTGACCCATGATGACTAGCTACTAAAATATCTGTATTTTCATAATTTACCAACTTGTCTTTGAAGTTTGGAACAATTCCCTCTTTCCAACTCTTCCAATCAGAATCTCCTGTTAATAAAATTTTTCGTCCTGCATATGTTACTAATAAGACCATTGAATTTGTATGTTGAATTTTAGCTGCTGCTTTTACTTCATTAGTATAATTTTCTTGAAAATCTCCTTCAGCTGCTAAACAATAAATATCAGCATTTCCTATAGTTTTAATTTTAATATTAGATGGTACAGGAACAAATAAATTTTTTTCATTTTCTTCTCTTAATTTTCTTCTTAGATACATATAATAGTTGTAGTCAGCATTATCTGTATTTGCACCACTTTGTCCTGAATCCCATATAGATTTTATTTCAAATTTTTCGTTTATCTTTTTTAGTCCCCTTAGATGATCTAAATCCCTATGAGAATTAACAAAAATATCTATTTCTTGTACAAATTCATCCGTTTCTTCTTTATACTTTTTAGGTATTTTATACTTTAGGAAGTTCAAAATATCTTCTTCATTACTATCAGTCACATTACAATCAAATAGCATTACTGTCTTATCTGGAAAAATTAATAAATTCATTAGTCCTGATTGACAATCAATTAGATAAAATTGCATATATTCTGTTGTTCCCTCATAAAAAGACAATGGTTGTTGCATAATAGTTCCTCCTTATCTTGTCGTATTATATCATATTTTCTGTAAATAATCCAGTATTTTCAAAGGATTTCAGCTTTCAAATTTTCGACATTTTTTTTACATTTTATTACATTTATAAATTTTTTAAGTTTATTTTTGAAATCTATTGCAATTTGTTAACTATTGTTGTATAATGTTTTCGTTAACAAATATATGCATACTCCTCCCACCCATAGGCATACTTGAAAGGAGGTGAAATAAGTAATGGCTGGGAGTATAGAAAAAAGAGGAAAAAATAGTTACAGGCTAACAGTATCTGAAGGATTTGACCTAAGTGGAAAACCTATGATACACAGAAAAACAGTCCACGGAACTAAAAAAGATGCAGAAGTTGAACTAGCAAAATTTGTTACTGAAGTACAGAATGGTTTAGTAATTGATGGTAAATCTCTTAAATTTTCTGAATTTACAGAAATATGGAAAAGAGATTATGGCTCAAAAGAACTTGCTCCATCAACATACAAACGTTATTGCAGAATGTTAGAAACAAGACTTTTACCATACTTTGGGCATTTCTATATTAACAAAATTAAACCAACTGACATTATGAAATTCTATGATTTACTTGAAAAAGATACTCAATTAGTTAGAAAACAAGGCAACAATGGCGCAAAAACTAAAAAGCCCTTATCTGGTAAAACAATTTTAGAGCATCACAGACTATTAAGAGCAATGCTTCATAAAGCAGTTTATTGGCAATTAATAGTGGCGAATCCTGCTGAACGTGTTCAATCGCCTAAAGCAAGAAAGCCAAAAAGAAAATCTTATGATGATGAGCAAACTAAAATATTGTTAGAAAATCTAGAACAACTTTCTATAGAAGATACTAAGTACAAAGTTGCAATCATTCTTACAGTATTTACTGGTGTTCGTTTAGGAGAATTAATGGGATTAGAATGGCAAGATGTTGATTTTAAAAACGGAATTATCAGTATTAATCGTTCTAGTCAGTACCTAGCAGATATGGGAGTTTTCACAAAAGTTCCTAAAACAGAAAGTTCCATTAGAGAAATTGCAATACCTGAATTTATCATTTCTTTACTTGAGGAATATAAGTTATGGTATGAAGAACAAAAATCGATTTACGGCGAATTATGGATGAATTCTGATAGGTTATTTGTACAAGCAGATGGCAAACCTATGCATCCTTCTACAATTAGCAAGTGGTTTGTAAAATATGTTGGTCAAATAGGATTACCTGTAATTAATTTTCACGGATTAAGACATACAAATGCAAGTTTACTAGTTGCACAAAATATTGACATAGCAGTAATTTCTGCGAGACTAGGTCATGCACAAATAAGTACTACACTTGACTTTTATGTGCATCCACTACTTTCTCATAATAGAAAAGCTGGATATGCACTGGAAAACTTGTTATTACCAACAAGGTCTTAATTTGAACTTTTTTCTAATTTTCACAAATTACAAATTTTCACGATAAAAAATAAAAGGCAACTAAATATATTTTTTAGATTTCCCATTGCCTTTTATTATGTTTAAAAAAGTATAAAATTTTAATGAATTTTTATTGATATTTAAGGCGTTTGAGGTATTTATTTTACCCAATTTTTACCCAATTTGACATAATAATCCTGCTTTTAAGCATTATTGCAACCAATTTTTAGGCAATAAAAAATCACTAAAACCGTTACAGTTCTAGTGATATATGAATTGGTTGCGGGGGTAAGACTCGAACTTACGACCTTCGGGTTATGAGCCCGTACAGGCCAATATTTAGAGATATTTCAAAATATTTTATAATGTTGCAAAGTGTTATCGCTCTACGATTACCTTTATTTTAAAATGTTCTAAAATATCACCAAATATTGTGACTTATTGTTCGTTTTTAAGATTTTCGCCGTCTTTCCGTCGTCTGTTTTTCTGTTAAATATTGGTAGTTTCCAGCAACATGAATTATTTTTCACCGTCAACCTTGGTCGACCAATGGTATCCCAAGTGACAACCAATTGTATACATCATGTATACATTTCGTATACAACTCGTCGGCGGATCGTTGACGGAAAAAGCAGGGATATTTCACCCTGCCATCTTTTATCTCATCCAGCTTACCCATGAATTATTTGCTCTTATTAAGTGTTCTATTACTTTATTAATATTCTCAATCACTTTATCACTCTCAACTATTGTATTTATTTCATCTTCAGATAATTCCTTAAATTCAACACTTATTTTTAAATTAGTTACTGCTATCTTCTTAAAGCTATCATCCATTAAGTCTAATGTTTCCCTCTTATCAAGGAATCTGTTCTCTTCTAATTGCTTATAACATATGCATAGAAGCTTTAAGTATAATTCACTTTCTAATAATTCTTGTTTGTGATTTTTTAAGAATCTTAATAAATCATTATAATTGTAATTATTTTTATTCTTTCTTAAATAGTATATTGTATATAATAAAAATGTTAACATTGATTTTTCATTTTGAGAAACAAATTCTTTATAGTATTCATTAACCTTTTCTTCTAATATTTCTCTATTTGTTTTCTTAACTTCTATAGGTGTACTTTCTGCTTTTCCTGTTTTTTTCTTTCTCAAGAAGCATGGTATGTCAAGATCATTTGATCTGCTTGAAGTATTTTTTCTTAGGAAAGATGGAATATCCATATCGCAACATTCTTCCTCATATTCTTCTTCACATTCATCCATTCCAAACATATTCCATACTTTATTCATAAGTACACCTTTAGCAAATTTATTACTTAATTTAGTTTCTTGATATTTTGGAACTTCTAATAATTTATTTTCTCTTTCATAAATTGTTATAAATGATGTATATTTAGAATTAATATTATATTTTTCTGATAGTTCAATTATCATTTTCTTATAATTTTCTATTTTTTCATCATCATATGTATTTCTTATATATTCTTCTATTCTGTCCATTTCCTGTTTAGCAAATAAAACTTCTAAATCTACCTCTGTATTGTTTATGCTATCTTTATTAATTTTCCATACATATTCTTTATCTAATATTTTGCCCTTTAATTGTATATCATCTTGTAATTTTTCTATTTTTGCAAAAACATTAAAGAACTCATAATTAAATAAGCATTTTTCTTCTCTTATTTCATCTATAACTCTGTTATTTCCATAATCTATAGTTAATTCTTCTAATAATGGTGTTTGTATTCTTGCAAATGTTCTAATTATTTTATCATCTATTTTTTCGTTAGGTTGTATCAATTCTGCTTTACCATTACCTGCTTTTGCTAGTTGTTTTATAAAAGATGAATTAACATTTGTATCTATTCCAAATGGAAAGATTCTACTTCTATTAACATTATTTTCAACAAATCTTATTATTTCATCTTCATTTCCAACTTGACCATCTGTAAATAGTAATACTATTTTGTCTTTATTTTTTTCATATAATGCAAATTTAATAGGATCCAATATTTCAGTTCCACCTAAAGGTTCCAATTTGTTAATATATCTTATTGCTTTTTTCATATTTTCTTCATTGTATTCAATTGATTTAATGTTCATTGCTTCAAATTCTGATTCAAATGGGATTATATTAAACCTATCTCCAACATCTAATTGCTTTAAGCATTCAATTACTGCTCTTTTAGTTTCGTCTAATTTTTCACCCATCATTGATCCAGATACATCTATTATGAATAAGTATTCTTTTTCGCTATCTTCATAAGAATCTAAAATCTCTGGCATAAATGATAAATAAATCATGTCATTTTCATCTCTTGTCTTTGATATAATTGCATTAGATGATAATTCACTCTTTAATTCTATTTGTAATTTAAAGTCTTTAGACAAGTCATAGTTTAATACTTCTACTCTTTCTGTCTTATCTTCATCTATTACGTTTATTTTATGGCTTGGACAATAAATACTTTTTCTATTTAAGGATTTACTAATATTAATATTAAAATCAATTGTATAGTCTACTTTTCCATATACTAATTTATCTGTAATATTAGATTTGTATCTAGGAGTCACCAATGTAGGCATTAGAACCTGTATCTTGTTATCTATGATTTCAAACTTATCGATATATTGAATTTTTACTGTTACTTCTTCATCTCTATCAATCTTTCCAACAGAAATTTTAAAGATATTATCTGTTTCTTGTTCCATCATATATGCACTATTACCTTTAACAATATTTTTTTGATATTCTTTTTTAGCTTCTCCCTTTTCCTTACACTTACCTTTTAAAATTTTATCTCCAACATTAATTTCAAATCCAATAACTGTTGCTGTTTCAACTATTGGAAATGTATATCCTACTTCTAATACATCCTTAGTATTATTTTTATAAACTTGCTCAATTTCAAATGAACCAAATTTTCCTATAACATTACCTGTTATTTTAACTTTTTTGAGAGCTAACTCTCTTAAATCTACTATATTCATATTAATCCTCCATCATCTTTTCTACATATTTTTTTACATTCTCTATAATGTGTTTATATTTTTCACCATTTTCTTCTGAATAGTGAATTTCAAATATATCACAAATATTTTCTCTAATGTATACTTCCTGCTCTTCATCTCTAGCCATCTTTGTTTTTATTTCTTTAGCTTCTTTCTGTACTTTTTCTGTAGGATTTTCTAGAATATATTCTCTTATCTTGTTTAATGGCATATATTCTGCCTGTAGTTTCTTTATTAAAAGTATTCTCTGTAAATGTTCATCATTATACAAACTATTTACACCACTTCCTTCTGGTGGAAGTAATAAACCTTTGCTTATATAATAATGTATTGTTCTTTTTGTAACCCCTGCTTTATCAGCAAGTTCTGATACTTTATAATCCATTTCATCACCTCTTATGCTTTATATTTTATTACCGTTACGTAACGATGTCAAGATATGTTTAAAAATTTTATATAATTACTTGACAATTTTCAATAAATAAGTAATTAATAACAACAATTTTAATGAGGTAGCTTATGGGAAGTTATAGAAAAGTTGGTGATGATATTCTAAAAGAATGGTTGGATTTCAGAGAAGAAGAACTTGGCTCTCTTACCTGTAAAGAAGATAAAGAGCATTTTATTTATTTTGAGGAAATCTCTACAGATATTCTAAATAATGTTTCTGGAAATAATATTGAATATGTAAAAGCTCAATTAGAAAAGCTAGATGATAACATTATGGAGTATATGCATTATTGGTTTGAGGAGTATTATAGAAATGGTTTCTGTGATGCTGTAGAATTAATCTCTGGCTGTCTTAGGTAATTGTATGGATCAGTATAAGATATGTCCTAAATGTAATCAAAAATATACTCAGCATTCTGCTATTTCTAGAGTAGATAATAAGACCAATATATGTCCAACCTGTGGAATAAAAGAATCATTAATGCAATTTATTAAACAACAAAAATAACCCAAGGAATTTTGTTTTCCCTGGGCTTTCTTTTTTTGTTTGTACCATTGGCGCGTGGGCATTAAACATTATTAAAATCCAAATTAACGAAGTCATTATCATCTAATATAACTTCTGAATTTTTATACATTTTCATTACTTTATGCATTGCATCTTCTTTATTATCCGCTTCCACTTCAATTGTCTTTTGTAATGTTTCTGTTATCTCTACTTTATATTTGTTCATTTTTACCTCTAATTACATAATTTTTCAAATATTTTTGTAAGTCAAATTTTTTTGATTTTTTGACCGACAATTTTTTATAGGTCAAATTTTTCGTTTTTTTTGACTTATAAAATTTTATAAGTTAATTTTTTTGATTTTTTTGCCGGATAAATATTATTTCAAAAACAGGTCTGTATACTTTTGGAACTTGAATATCTGATTTCTACTATATCCTGTAGTTTCGATTATTATGTCCTTCTCTAATAAACTATTTATTATATTTTTTACTGTTCCCTCTTTTATTCCTGTTAATTCACATATTTTTTTTCTATTAATAGCAGGTTCATCATATAAAACTATTTTTTACAACTACATTTTTCCTAATTTTTCTAGTGAAATCAATGCTTTCAAACCTTTATATTATTTTCATTCTTTGAATTAAAATTCTCTTGCTCATCCAAAATTCAACCTCACACATACACAAAAAATGTGACCACTATCCACATAATGATCACATTTATATTTTACTTAGCAACACCACATAAAAATTTTACAACATCAATTACAACACCTACAACCTCACAACTCTACTTCCCACACTCCTCACAAAATACCTATCATGTGAAACAAACAGTACAGTTCCACTATACTCTTTCAACTGTTCTTCTAACACCTCTCTTGTAGAAATATCAATATGATTTGTAGGTTCATCAAGTATTAATAAATTTACACTTTTCTGCATTAACTTTGCTATTAAAATCTTAACTTTTTCTCCACCAGATAAACTCCCGAACCTTTTTAAAAACCTCTTCACCTCTAAATCCGAATCTCGCAAGTTTATTTCTGCACTCAGTTTCAGACATGTTACTTCCTTCAATAAAAAAATTAAATATACTTGCATCATCATTTTCAAACGCAATCTCCTGTGGAATATATCCAATTTTTACAGATTCACCTATTTTAACAATACCATCATATTCTTTATCAATTCCTGCAATAATCTTAAGCAATGTGCTTTTTCCACAACCATTTCTTCCTGATAAACAAACCTTTTCTCCATAATAAATATTTAAATTAATTCCTTCAAAAACATACTTTTCACCATATCTTTTCCACAGTTTTTCCACTTTTACTACATCTTTTCCAGAACATTCTTTACACACAAATTGTAAATTTGTGTTTTTAACTTTTTTTGTTTTTTCACAATCTTTATATTCAAATTTTTTCAAAGATTGAACATTATTCATATATTTGTTATCTTCTCTATCTTTGTTCCATTCAATATTCTTACATTTATAATCTTTTTTCTTTCCTCCGTAATTCCGTCCTTACTCTCTCAAGCTTGCTTTTTTCAACTTTATCAACTAACTCCATTTTTTCCAATCTTTTTTCTATACTCTTTGCCCTTTTGAAAAACATTTCATTTCCAGCAAGCTCTCCAAATTTTCTCAAAGATTTTATAGATTCCTTCATTTTTTCAATCTGTTTTTGCTGATTTTTATATATTTCGAATTCCGCTAAAGTTCGTCTTTCATCTTCTTTTAAAAAGTATGAATAATTCCCAAAATAAATTTTTTCTTTTCCATTTTCAATTAAAATAGTTTTTGTTGTTACCTCATCTAAAAAATATCTATCATGTGATACTACGATAATTGTGCCATTGTAATTACTTAAAAATTTTTCTAACCACTCCATTGCCTCTATATCTAAATGATTTGTAGGCTCATCTAATAGTAATATTTCGGGCTCTTTTAATAAAATTGCTGCTAAATTAACTATCGTTTTCTGCCCTCCACTTAAACTATTATAATTTTGATTCAGAAAATCTTTAGAAAATTTAAACCCTGAACAAATTTTATTGTATTTTTCTGTTAAATCATACCCATTCATTGCAATATATTTTTCCTGCAAATTCCCATACTTTTTCAAAATTCTGTTTAATTCATCTTCACTCGAAATGTTTTCCAGCATTTTCTCAAGTAATTGCATTTCTTTTTCAACTTGAAAATATTCTTCAAAACTTTTTCTCAAAAACATATCTACAGAAACATCATTTTTTTCTTTGCAATAAATCTGCTTTAAATAACCAATTGATGCACCTTTTCTAATGCTCACACTTCCGCTATCTGGATTCTCTGTTTTATTAATAATGTTTAAAGCAGTGCTTTTTCCACAACCATTAACTCCAATTAAGCTAACTCTTTCCCCAGTTTTAATTTGAAAACTTAAGCCATTTAGAATGTTTTTCAGACCATAATTTTTCTTTATATTATTCAATTCAATTTCTATCATAATTATATCTCCTTATTTATAAATTTCATTTATTTTTAAAATTTTTATA
>ENA-ORNF01001476-ORNF01001476.1-human-gut-metagenome-genome-assembly--contig:-NODE-1476-length-20367-cov-4.571189_pt1 | contig 20367 bp, 20 predicted proteins | sample MGYA00242110_ERZ509012 | MGnify/ENA primary metagenome ERZ509012 (study PRJEB26280, sample SAMEA2338714) | human gut metagenome | biome: human gut; feature: human-associated habitat; material: faeces...
AACCGTACCAAAACTATTTACCAACCCTTGCACCATCAATATTCCGAAGTTCATCACAGATTGTTGGACGCAAGTCAGTGTGGAGAAAGAAGTGATTTCTCTCAGGCTGGAACGGTCGAAGCACATATCTTCCCGGTGTAATCGTAGCTCGGGGCGGGTTTTATAGGTATACAGCAAGATACCGGATGCCGCCGTTCCCTGTGCGATGACCGTTGCGACTGCCGCTCCTTCGATGCCTTGATCCAGGACAAGAATAAGAAACAAATCAAGCCCGATATTCAAAACGACCGATACAGCCAGAAACCATAAAGGTGTTACAGAATCGCCTACAGCCCGAAGCAACGCTGCATAAAAATTATACAGGATAGCCAAAGCAATTCTTTTCGTTTTTCTAGATTCCATTTTCTTCCATCGTCTGCTCATAATCCTGTATGGTATATGGATTTTCTGCTGCAAGATGATAGATCGTCACGCCGGAGATCACAAAAAAAGCGGTTGCAAGGATTACCGCTGTCACGGTAAGGACTGCCTTTGCACTTACCCGTCTCTTTTCGTAGACCACACCGCCTGCTGCACGAATCCCCTCCTGTGGCGGCATATCCGTACTGCGGTACAGTCTGCTTTCGAGGCGCACACTGCCTGCCGGAGCTGTCTCTGCCAGAGCAATGGCAAATCCTCTTTTGTAAAAATATGGTGCCCTTGTTACCGGTGTCACCTCGATCGTTACCCGCTGTAACTGAAGGACTGCGATCGCATAATCCCGCATGACATTTAAAAGCAGTAGTCCTATGCCTCTCTTTTCCTTTTCCGGTGTTACATACAAAACCGTGATCTCGCCATCCGGCTGCATCCCGGCTACTGCTGCCATCCCGCCATTTTCAAATGCGCCCCACAACAGCAGTCCGTCTGCATCCAGTGCCTCCTTCATCTGCTGTGGCATTTCCTGTTCCAGAAACGGGGCTACGCCCTGTCTGTCTATCATTTGGATCTCTGTCATTTCTCTACGCTTCCTTTCTGCTGTTCTATTTTAACACAATTTTGCAAATGCCAGTACCAGGAAAAGTACTCCTCCAAGCCACGATAAATCCCATTCTTTTCTCGCCGCCAGTCTCATCCCCAGTCCACTTCCCGCCTTTACCGCCAGAAAACCGACCGCAAAGTTCAGTCCCACCGTAAGCAGGATATTCAGTTCCAAAAATCCTGCGGATATTCCGCCAAACAATCCATCCAGTGACATTGCCAGTGCAAAAAACACTGCCTCGGACACTGACATGACAGATGATCTGTCTTTATCTGCCACGACTGGGTCATTATAGATGCTTAAGATGAAATTCAGCTGGGAAAATGTGATTTTTACACATTTACATAAAAATTTATTTTTTCTGATATATGCCTTTATCGTATATTCTGATAATTTGTACAGCCCGATCAGCAGAAATCCAAGAAAACATAAAAATGTCCTATCACGTTCCCTTACAATCTCCCCCAGGCATCCTCCTGCAAGCAAAGAAAGGAGCAGCACGCCGCTGCATATCCCACTGATAGTACCTGCCGCCTCTTTTTTTATCTGGATCTTTTCGGTTCCACATGCCATACAGGCAAGAAACACATCTATGGAAAGTGCGATCACGAGAAGAACTGTCTGCACGATACTTCCCCCAAAAATCTTCTCTTTCCTTATATCATATTCAGATTCCGTTTCTTTGTCTCTTCGCTCTATTGTAGCAGACTTTCTGTCTCTTTGAAATGGCTTTGACGTTTTTTGAGGCTAATAATGGGATTTATTTTCTTCAGGAAAGTGTAATATAAAAATTGGTCGGATTCAAAATGATACACATAAGCATTTCTAAAAATGAAAGCCCTTTCCACATATTATCGAAAAAGGTCCGATGGTGTTTGCCATCAGACCTTTTCTGCTATTCTTCAAACAGATAATCGATCAGTTTATGTCCCTCTGATACAAAGTTGTCTGTCTGTTCTGCTTCTCTCTCATTATAATGCCAGCTCTCTGCGCGCTCTTTTGTGCTGTCATAGAGCAGATACGGTACATTATCCGCGGTATGGGTACGCAGTGAGATCGGTGTCGGATGATCCGGTAAAATAACCATACGAAACTCCTCGCCTGCTGCCTTTAACCCCTCTACGATCGGTTTTATGATGCGGCTGTCGAGATTTTCGATCGCTTTTACCTTTTTCTCTACGCTGCCCTGATGTCCCATCTCATCCGGTCCTTCCAGATGAACATAAACAAAATCATAGCCGTCTTTGGTCAATACATCGATCGCTGCCTGTGCCTTGCCCTCATAGTTGGTGTCCAGACCACCGTTTGCACCGTCTACGGTAATGACCTTCATGGATGTTCCAACTGCGATTCCCTTTAAAAGATCGACAGCAGAGATCATCGCACCATTCTTATGGGAACGCTCGGTAAATGGATACAGTGCCGGTTTGGTTCCTGCGCCCCAGAACCAGCAGGAATTTGCCGGATTTAAGCCTTTTTTCTTGCGCTCAATGTTGATCGGATGATTGACCAGAATGTCATAGCTTTTCTTCATCATCGTGCGAAGTGCTTCATTCTCCGGAAGCTTATCCCCAATCTTCTGTCCGAGCACATCATGCGGCTGTACCAGGTCGAGCACCTCTCCGTTTTCCCATATCAGGCAATGTCTGTAGCTCGTTCCTACATAGAAATGGAAAATATCGGTCTCCAGTTCTTTTTTTACTGCCTCAAGTAAAACAGCACACTCTTCGGTGCTGATCTCTCCGGAACTGTGGTCGATGATCGTACGATCCTCGTAACGTTCCTCTTCCTCGGAAAGTGTTACGATATTGCAGCGCAATGCGATATCCGTATCTTTCATCGGAACGCCGATCGATAACGCTTCAAGCGGAGAACGACCGGAATAAAACTCTCTCGGATTGTATCCCAGTACGGAAAGATTGGCGGTATCGCTTCCCGGTTTCATGCCGTCCGGTATCGTGTGTACCATTCCGATCTCGCCCTTTGCGGCTAACTCATCCATTTTCGGTGTTTTGGCATATTCTAACGGGGTCTTGCCTCCAAGGCTCTCGATCGGGCGGTCTGCCATACCATCCCCAAGTATTACTAAATATTTCATACACTTCTCCTCCTGTGCCATCCGCATGAAGCTTTACGCCATACGGATAAACCCTTTGACAGCTCCAAATTCTGCGGTTTCCTTTTCGAACTCTGCCTCTGTCATTGTCCCGGTTACAAATCCAAGTTCTCCGGTCACACCTTCTGCCTCAACATAAGAAACGGTTCCAAATACCTTTTCTACTGCTGCCTGATCGGTTCCCTCTGTTCTTACAAAGAACTGGCTGCTTGATTTTTTATAATCCACTAACTCTAATTTCTTTGAACTCCATTCTACCGGAATGTTCTTGTCGAGATTTTTTGCCATCTCTACCACATCTGCAACTACAGCACTGGCTGTCGGTAATTTCCCCGCTCCACTTCCGTAGAACATGGCATCTCCTAATACATTTCCGTGTACGAAGATTGCATTGAACACATCATTGACATTGTATAACGGATGTGTCTTTGGAAGAAGATACGGTGCTACCATTGCAACGTAACCACCTTTGGTCTTTTTGCTGGATGCGAGCAGTTTAATAGCTCTTCCCATGGCTTTTGCATATTTGATGTCGGTTGCTGTGATCTTTGTAATACCCTCTGTGTGGATATCCTCAAAATCAACCTGCTGTCCGCAAACTAAAGAAGTTAAAATTGCAATCTTGCGGCAGGCATCGTAGCCCTCGATATCTGCGGTCGGATCTTTTTCTGCGTAGCCTTTTTCCTGTGCATCTTTTAAAACGTCTGCAAATTCAGAGCCTTCTTCGCTCATCTTTGTCATCATATAGTTGGTCGTTCCGTTTACGATACCGGTGATCTCTTCGATCTCATCTGCGGTCAGACAGGAATTGAGCGGACGGATGATCGGGATACCGCCTCCAACGCTCGCCTCAAACATAAAATTGACATTTTTTTCTTTGGCAAGTGCGATCAGCTCGGCTCCTTTGGCTGCTACCAGTGCCTTATTGGATGTGGTAACATGTTTTCCTGCTTCTAACATGGTCTTTACGAATGTGTAAGCCGGCTCTACGCCTCCCATCGTCTCTACCACGATCCTGACTTCCTCATCCTCTGCGATCGTCTTGTAATCATGTACGATCTTATCCTGGATCGGTTCTCCCGGGAAATCTCTTAAATCCAGGATATATTTAACTTCGATCCCATCGCCGACCCTCTTTGCAATGCTGCTCTGATTGATCTGCAATACTTCTAACACTCCGGAACCGATGGTTCCATATCCCATAATCGCTGCTTTTATCATAATCTTCCTCCTCGTTTTTATCCTATTCTCTTGCTAAGATCTTGACATAATGGATGCCTTCCTGCTCCTCGATGTGCGCTACCATCTCCGCTACATCCCCCGTTTCCGGCAATACATCCACACTGAGTGTCAAAGATGCGATCCCGTTGATCGGAATACTCTGATGGATGGTCAGGATATTGGCATGAAACTCTGCGATCGTCTTTAATACCACGGATAACAGCCCCGGTTCATCCTCTAACTGGATGACCATTGTGATGGTTTTCCCCTTTGCCGTCTCGTGAAACGGAAAAATATCATCCTTGTATTTGTAAAAAGAGCTTCTGCTGATCCCGACTTTTTCCGTCGCGTCCTGCACCGATGCGATCTTTCCTGAATCAATCAATCGTTTTGCCTCAACTACTTTTAAGAGAACCTCAGGAACTGCTTTTTCCTTTAAAACAAAATATTGACCTTTTTCTCTCATGGTTCAATCTAATCCTCTTTCTTACCCTATTTTGTCTTTCTGTTTTTTACCGGCTAACATTTGTCCTCATGAGGAAGATAATAACATAAAGAGGCTGCCGTAGCAACCTCTTTTTTAAAACTTTCTGCCTGAACCTCCATGACTCGCTCCACTGCTGCTGTGATGCGTACTGCTCTGCCTACTGCTGCTGTGGTTGGATGAGGAAGACCCTCCGCCATCATTTTTCGGGATATGTCTGTGTGTTACCGTACTGTTGACCAGTAGATCTTTTTTATCATCCAGTGTTACTTCTCCGAATTTCCGGAAATCATACTGATATTTGTTGAACTTCAACCGGTAGGTTCCGATCACACCAAAATACACGCATAAGAATACGATCACGGCAAGAACGACTGCTACCAGGATCTCACCCATGGTCAGCGAATGATATACGGAAACTTCCCCGGTCTCTGTATCGTAATTGTACTGTCCATCCGGGATCCCCTGATCATAATATTTCTCAACTCCGTTTAACATCACGTTAAAACATTCTGCGTATTTCTCCTCGGATACCTCATTGTAGGCATCATCCAGAATGGAATCGAGCCTTGAATCGGTCAGATAACGGATCGCTTTTCCGCAGGTCGACAGATAGATCTCGCGGTTGTCCATATCGATCAGCAATGCGACTCCGTCTTCTGCCTCTGTGGAATGTTCATCAAAGAAATCATCTGCGTACTCTACCGATGTCTTTCCTCCGGCATCTTCCGTCGTTACTGCATAGATATTCCATCCGGTCTTTTCTTTTAGAGTTGTGATCTCATCATTGACTGCAGTCCCCTCCTCTGTCGTCAGAAGTCCTGCATCATCGTAGACATCTCCCCATACCTCTGCACTTACACTGCACTGTACCGGCAGTAATAAAAATAAGATGCCAATACATAACTGTCTTATCTTTTTTCTCATAGGAAGAACCCTCCTATCAATGCCAGGATCAGTGTCGCTAATGCGGACACCGCACTTACGAGCCCAAGCTTTTTATGGTCAACCGGAAGTTCTCCATAAACCCTTCCTGTCTGTCCATTCATGGAATAATAATAGATCTTTCCATTTCTTGCCTTATAGGTAAGCGTCCACACCGGAAGGAGGACATAAGACCATTTTTCCTTTTGTGGTTGGAAAGACGAAGAGTTTACCGTTACGGAATTGTAGCCGGATATCGTCTCCCGGAATAACCGCTTTGCATCTTCCTCCATTTCCTGTTTCATCTTAGGAGCAACCTGTTCTTTTTCCACGTCTCTTCTCTCTGCAAGGAAACCGGACAGATACCCCATCTGAAATGGTTCCAACTTGGAAAAATCATACGGCATCATGCCCTGCGCCAGCTTATAATTTGCCTTTTGCAGTGCATTTTCCGTGAGGTTTTCCAGCTTGATCTTTCCTTCCCGCTCCACGCGGTAATGCTTTGTCTCCGTATACTCGGTGTCGCCGGTGCACCATACGCGGACATTACGTCCCTCTGCCTGCATCGACCCTTTCATCTGCGTGTCATACATCCAATATGGAAAGTAGACTCCGCTCATACTCTCCACCTGTTTTTTGGAAAAGAACGCACGCGGAACGAATTTTTTCTTTCCTATGTAGCCCTCGAACCCTTTTAGTGCCGCCTCTTTTGTCACAGAGAATGGAATAATGCGATCCGGCAGGTACTCTCCTGATAATCTTCCGCTGAGCACGACCGGATTGTGGCAGTAATAGCAGAACGATGCCGCTGTTGTCGCATCCGTCACGATCTCTGCGCCACAGTTCGGGCACTGATAGACGGCTGCTTCCTGCACGCTTTCTTCCTGTTCTGCTGTCTCTTTCTGCTGCCCTTTTGCAGGAGTTTCCTCTGCCTGCTCTTCCTCTGTTCCCATCTGGTTCATTGCATCCAGTTCTTCCTGGGTAAAAAGAGAAGTACAGTATTCACATTTATATTTTTTTGTGGATGGATCAAAGATCAGTTCTCCATCACAGTTTGGACATTTTAAACTGATAACTGCCATGATCAGTTCCTCGCTTTTCCGCAGTTACTGCAGAATTTTCCGGTATTTACCTGTCCGCAGTCACAGGTCCACTCTTTCGCCGGTCTCGGTTTGCCACACTCACTGCAGAATTTTCCAGTATTTGTATGTCCGCATTCACATACCCAGCTCTCTTCCTGTACGGGTCTTGGTTTTCCACATTCGCTGCAGAATTTTCCGGTGTTGGTGTGTCCACATTCACACTTCCATCCATCTGCCGGTTCTGCTGCACCTGCTGCCGGCTCGGCCGGAGCACTCTGCGGCATCTGTGTTTTTGCCACATCCGCCTCGGTCTGTAATCCGCTTAAGCCTGCCATCGTCTGGTTCATGGCATTCATACCCATGCCAACTCCCATAAAGCCTGCCATGCTTCCTGCGGAATTGCTTCCTGCGTCACGGACGCCTTCTGTGATATTTTTCACTGCCATTCCACGCATAACATTAAAGTCGCTGCCTAACATTGCGCCTTCGTTTCGCATATTGATGAGCTTCTGTGACTCCTCATCATAGGATACGCTTGCGATTCCAACGCTTAAGATCTCCATCCCGCGCAATTTCGTCCAGTCGTCATCCAGTGTTTCTGACATGTATTTTCCAAGTTCGCGTGCCTTGGATGTCACATAGGAAATACGGGTTCCATCCGCAGACATCTGGTTGATGGAGGACTGTAATGCCTCTAAGAATTCGGACAGATACTGCTCATTGATGCTTTCAATCTCAACTCTGTCCTGATTTCTCGGCACTACCTCGGCATAAAACTGAAGCGGGTTCGTGATCTTGATGGAATAGGTTCCATGTGCCCGTAAAAAAAGCTCGGCATTGTAGAAATTATCAAAATAGTTGATCGGGTTTCTGGTTCCGAACTTGATGCCTTTGATCTCCTGCAAATTGATAAAGTATACCTTTTGTGCAGTCGGTGTCTGACCTCCGAATTTCATACGGGTAAATGCATCCTTTAGCGAATCTCCAAACTGTCCGTTAAAAAGAGATGGCATAGACGAATTATCGACTTTATAGTACCCCGGCTCTGCGGTATAATCCACGATCTTACCACCATCTACTAAGAGCATGAACTGATTATCGTAAACGTGAATGAGGGAACCATTCGATACGACATCACTGCTTCCCTTTACATTTTCTCCCTTGCGGACCAGAACGCCGTTTGTAAATACCGTTCTCTCCCCCATATCATTTGCTTCGATTGCTTCCAGCCACTGGTCTGCCAGATTTCCGCTGACCGCCTGACCCATTGCTTTGATAATTCCCATTTTCTTTCCTCCTCCTGTAATCGATTGTTTCGATCCTTGTACTGTTTATACGTGATGATAATCTACTTCGTAGATCTTCTGTAAATTCCACACCTTTACATTGACCGGCACTACCTCAGAACCACAGTATTCACACTTCATCTGTCCAAGTGTCCGGATCGGTGCACCACAGTGCGGACATACCGTGCCAACGGCATTGTCGTAAGTCGTTAAGGTCTCATCCTGGATATAGACTAACTCCATATTATACTTCGTCTGCTCCTTGCGTTCCCTGCTTCCCTCACACAGACTGCCACCACGCTCTTTATAATGAATATATTCCACTGCACTCTGAAATGTTATGATACATTTCCCATCTTTCTTCTGATAATTTGCAATCTCCGTCTGATGAATGTGGATATCCAGATATTTCTCATGGATGCCCTCTGCCCGGTTCGTCTCAATCTGGTTTTCAATCTGTGCCTGCAGATCATTTGAGGCATTTTTCAAATTCCACATGCTCTCCTGTGAAACTGCCTGCAGCATTGCAACCAGCATATTTTCTGCCTGATTGCGAAACTGTATCATATGAAAATCCGGGAAATCTCTCTGGATCTGAGGTTCAAAGATACGTGTCATAGCAGACACGGACTTAGGCGTTTCCGCCAGAACATCCGCCTGTTGTTCCAGTCCATCCAGTAAGGATTTGGTTCCAAAAAGTGTCTGTGAAACCTTCTGAACCTTCGAACGGATCACAAAATATCCCAGGCAGCCCGCCAAAAGCAGGACTGCCATAAGAACAAGAAATGTTATTTGTCCACTACTCACTGTCTCCTCCCAATCCTTTCGGACATCCTAAGGAAAGCCATTTTAAGTAGCCATTGATAAAGATGTCGATCTTTCCGTCTAAAACACTGTCCACATTTCCGGTTTCTACCCCGGTCCGATGATCTTTGACCATCGTATACGGCTGCATGACATAGGAGCGGATCTGATTCCCCCATCCGATCTCTGTCACTTCCCCACGGATATCTGCTGCCTTTTCCGCATTTTCCTGCTGTTTTAACAGATACAGCTTTGCCTTTAACATCTGCATAGCCTTATCCTTGTTCATGTGCTGGGAGCGTTCATTCTGACATTGCACTACGATTCCCGTCGGCAGATGTGTAATTCGGATTGCCGAGGAAGTCTTGTTGATGTGCTGTCCACCCGCACCGGAAGAACGATAGGTATCGATCCGGATATCATCGTCTGCAATTTCAATGTCTATGTTATCCTCTATATCCGGCATTACATCGCAGGAAACAAAGGAAGTCTGACGTTTTCCTGCCGCGTTAAACGGCGAAATGCGTACCAGTCTGTGCACTCCTTTTTCGGATTTCAGATAGCCGTATGCGTTTTCTCCACTGATCTGGAAGGTGATCGACTTAATTCCGGCTTCATCTCCATCTAAGGAATCCAGTACTTCTAACTGATATCCTTTATCCGAAGCCCACCTGCTGTACATTCGAAAGAGCATTGCTGCCCAGTCACAAGACTCTGTTCCGCCTGCCCCTGCATGCAGGGAGAGGATTGCATCATTGTGGTCATACTCGCCGGATAGCAGTGTTTTAATACGAAGCTGCTCATAACTTTCTTTCAGACTGTTTAGTTCCTCTTCGATCTCAGGAATGATCGAAGCATCATTTTCTTCATAGCCCATTTCGATCAAAGTCTCTATGTCTTCATAGCTTGTTTCTAACTGACGATATACCTCTACATCATCTTTGTAACTTTTTAACTCCTTCATCTTCTTTTGGGAAGTCTCTGTATCATCCCAGAAGTTTGGAGCCTCCATTTCTCTTTCGAGTTCTTCGATCCGCTTTTCCTTATTTGCTAAGTCAAAGTGAATCCCTCACTTCACATAATGGTTCTTTGTAATTGTTCAATTCTGCTTTGAACTGGTCTAATTCTACCAACATGCCACCTTCTTTCATAAAAATTATTTATTATTCAATATTTCTATTGCCTTTTGAATCTGATTATCATATGTCTTATCATAATCGGCATTTTTATCACCGGTATATTCATATTCTAATTCCACATCCGGTTCAATTCCTACTTCATGGATATAGTTCCCTTTTGGTGTGTAGTACTTTGCTGTGGTCAGTTTAATGGCACTGCCATCGGATAACTGGCGTACACTCTGTACGATTCCTTTTCCAAATGTTTTTGTGCCGATCAAAGTTCCATATTGATAATCTTTAATTGCACCCGCAAAAATCTCAGATGCACTTGCACTGTTCTCATTTACCAGCACTGCCATCGGATAGTCCATCTTGTGCTCTTCATCCGAGGTATAATTCTGCCGGTTTCCATACTTATCTTCCGTATAAACAGTCAGACCTTCCGGGAGGATATCATCTAAAATCTCTGTGACTGCCGTCAGGTATCCGCCCGGATTGTCACGCAAGTCTATAATTACTGATTCCATTCCCTGATCTTTCAAAGAGTTGACAGCCTGCATAAACTGTTCCTCGGTCGGCTCTGCAAATTCTGTGATTGCAATATATCCGATATGATTGTCTAACATTTCAGATGTAACGGTCGGAACCTCTACTTTATCTCTTTCAATATCAAGCTCAAGATAGTCCGCTTCACCTTCTCTGGCGATCTGCATATGTACCGTTGTACCTTTGTCGCCACGGATATGCGTCACCAGTTCGGACAGTTCCATTTCTGCTGCATTGATGTCCTCTACTTTCACGATCATATCCCCATCTTTTAACCCCGCTTTTTCTGCCGGTGTGTTTTCATATACATGAAGGATGCTGACCTGCATTGTTTTTACATCCTGACTTAAAACAGCTCCGATTCCAAAGTAAGTACCACTGGTCGATGCCATCATGGATTCATATTCTTCTTTGGTATAGTAAACGGAATAAGAATCTCCTAAACCTTCAAACAATCCCTTATACAGTCCGTCTGCCAGATCCGCCTTGTCGGTGTCTTTATAATAATACAGATCAATCTGTCCTAACAGCTCTTTGATCTTCGATTCCGACTCTGCATCTAAGACATCCTGTGAATCCGCTGCTTTTTTATTAATAAAACTTACCATATAATGATTTCTTACTGCTACCGTAATAATGAGCATCAGGACCAATACAATGACAACACCCACGGCTATTCCTGCCCGGATTCCCCGTTTAAAACTTCTTTTTTGTTCGTCTGCCTCAGGAAGTTCTTTCACTTCTTCGATCTGTTCCTTTTCTTCTATCATACCTGTTCCTTTCCGTGTTCCGCTATTTTTTCACAGCTTCTCTTTTTTACAAAAGTATATGTCTGCTTTTTAACGGTCAGTACTTACGCCTAACTTACATATCCCCATGGACTTACATAGACACCGTTCAGTGTTACGCCAAAATGCAGATGATTTCCGGTTGAGATACCGGTGCTTCCTACTTTTGCAATAACCTGTCCTTTCGACACGGTCTGCCCTGCCGACACTGTTAAAGAAGATGCATGCATATACACGGTACACAATCCGCCGCCATGATCAATGATCACATAATTGCCGCCACTGCTGCTATAAGTGGCTACCAACACCGTTCCTCCGTCTGCGGCTACAATATCCGCTCCATAAGCTGCTCCGATATCAATACCTTTGTGGTTCGAGGACGCTCCATTTGTCGGGGAGGTACGCGGTCCGTAATCACTGGTCACCCTTTTGCTGCTTGGGCATGGCCACATCATACTTCCGGTGGACTGTCCGTTCCCGGATGGTGTGGTGTTCTGGGCAGTATTCTGATTTTCTCCGGCTGCATCTGTCGCACCCTGATTTTCTTCTGCCGCCTGTGCCTGTTGTTGCGCCGCCTGCTGTTCTGCTGCCCTCTTCTGGGCTGCCTGAATCTGTGCGATCACTTCATTTTGTGCCTGAATCTCTGCCTCATATGCTTTTGCAACAGTCTGTGCATCTGTCAGATCATCCGCAACATCATTCAGTTCCCCTTTTTTTGCCGACTCTAAGGCTGCAACTGCCTGTTTTTCCTCCTGCACCTTTGCCTGCAGGGATTGCAGTGAAGCATAATCGGTCTCCAGTGTCTTTTGCGTATCCGCTATGGTCACCTGCATGTTCTGATATTCCTTTAACATTTTACGGTCATATTGTGAAATCTGTGTGATATACTCCACCGCATTTAAAAAATCCGTAAAACTATCCGCAGAAAGAAGCATTTCCACATAAGAGGTCTGTCCGTTCTCATACATGAACTGAATTCGTTTCTTCATATTCCGATACTGCTTCTTTTCCTGTTCCTTCGCTTTATTTAACGCACTCTCCGTATCGGCAATCTCCTGACGTTTTTTCGAAAGCCGGCTCTCGAATTCTTTGACCTTACCGGAAATCTCATTTAACTGCTTATCTAATTTCTCAACCTCGCTCTGAATGTCCTCTTTCGAGCCTTTGAGCGAATCGATCAATTCCTTTGCCTTTTGCAGATCGTTTTCTAACGTCTTCTTCTCCTGCTGCGCTTCGCTTAAATTACTTTCTTCTGTTGCCTGAACATTGCAAACAGGCTGCATACAGAAAATAAGTGTCAGCATGATGGCTGTAATGATTTTAAGTCTGTTTTTCATGGTATTTTCCCTATATTATCAAAACATCCCAATAGAGCATCACACCCTATTGGGACAAATTTACACGTTCAAATGTCTCTTTGTTGTTACGCGGCTTCCAAGAAATCCGATGCCGACACCTAACAGCAACGCTACCGGAACCAATACACGGAATACCTGTCCTACCGGAAGGAAATTCAGCATACTGCTTAAAAATACAAACTTCTCCGAAACATAAGTAATAACACTGCTGTATACGAAGTACAGTAAGATCAGCGGTAACACGGAACCGATCAGTCCGATCATTACACCCTCTACGATAAATGGTGCCCGGACAAAATAGTCCGTCGCTCCGATCAGCTTCATGATCGCAATCTCTTCCCGCCTTACGGAGATACCCGTTCGTATAGTGTTACTGATCAGGAACACTGCAACAGCAATGAGGATCAGAATAATGCCTGCTGAAATATATCCGATCAGAGAATTCAGATCTGACAGAGTATTTGCTGCCACCTCTGACTGATGTACCTCACGCACGCCGTCTAAGCCCTTCAAATAAGTAACCAGTGCCTTTTGCATAGACACATCATTGAGATAAATCTCATAATGCGAGGAATTTGCAAGCGGGTTATCTTCTTCAAAACCTTCGGCTGCTTCTTTGTTGCCTTTAAAGTATTCCTTCTGGAAATCCTTCCATGCCTCATCCGCAGATACAAAATCATACTTTGCTACCTCCGGACGTTTTTTGATCTCTTTTCCAATCTCATCTATTTTGTCCTGTTCTATGCCTTTTTCAAAAAACACGGTAACAGCGACTCCCTCTTCTGCCGTCTTGACCATGGTCTTAAAATTAGTCACAACAGAAAAGAAGATACCAAACAGAAAAATACATGCTGCCATTGTCGCAATGGAAGCTAAGGAGAACATCTTATTTCTCCCGATATTTTTCATTCCCTGTTTTACGGAATAAAGAAATGTACTAAATCTCATTTGTGCCACCTAAATCTTCATCGCTGATTACGACGCCTTTCCGCATGGTAATTACACGCTTTTTCATCGCCTTTACAATATCCAGATTGTGTGTGACCACAACGACGGTTGTTCCTCTTTCGTTAATCTCTTCTAAGAGCTTCATGATCTCCCATGCATTGTTCTCATCCAGATTTCCGGTCGGCTCATCTGCTAACAGGATCTTTGGCTCATTGACCAACGCTCTCGCAATCGCTACCCTTTGCTGCTCTCCACCGGAAAGCTGCCTTGGCAGGGATTTATATTTTGCTGCAAGTCCCACCATGGAAAGCATCTGTGGTACTCTGCTGCGGATCGTTTTGGTACTTGTGCCAATGACACGCTGTGCAAAAGCAACATTTTCATATACGTTCCGGTCTCTCAGCAAACGGAAATCCTGAAATACAACACCGATGTTCCGGCGGAGTTTCGGAATCTGTTTTCTCTTTAACCGGTTAATTTCCTGACCATTAATGAAAATTTTTCCCGAGGTCGGCTCAAGTTCTTTTAACAGCAGACGGATAAAGGTGGATTTACCGGAACCACTCTCTCCGACTACGAACACAAACTCGCCCTCTTTTATATGCAGACTGACATCATTCAATGCCGGTATTCCTGCAGAATATGCCTTACTGACATGTTCGAGCTTAATCATGTGTGCCTCCTAAACTTCTAGTAATCTAAAGACTCCATATACTTCATATATTTTACTACCATCAGGGCAATCTTAAATGTGATCGCATCTTCAAAGACGCGCAAGTCCAATCTGGTACTCTTTTGTAATTTATCCAACCGGTAAACTAAGGTATTACGATGGATATAGAGCTGTCTGGAGGTCTCAGACACATTCAGGCTGTTCTCAAAGAACTTGTTGATCGTCGTCAATGTCTCCTCGTCAAAATCATCCGGGGATTTTCCATCGAAGATCTCTTTGATAAACATTTTACACAGTGGAATTGGAAGCTGATAGATCAATCTTCCGATTCCAAGTGCCGAATATGCAATGACTTCTTTTTCTTCAAAGAAAATCTTACCTACATCCAATGCCATTCTCGCTTCTTTATAAGAACGTGATACCTCTTTGATCTCATTGACGATCGTACCATATGCAATATGGATGCTGTGATTTGCATCTGTCGGGAAAAGACTTAAGATCACATCTGCCGTCTTTTTCAGATCATCATAGCTCTCATTGTCAGCCAGTTCTTTGACCAGTATGATGTTCTTCTCATCTACCTCGGTTACAAAATCCTTGGATTTTCCACCAAAAAGGCTTCTGACCTTCTCTAACTCATTGCCATCCTTCTCGCGGTTGGTCTCTATTATAAATACCACACGTCGTACCTCAGTATCAATATGTAGTTTCTTGGCACGGTTGTATATATCTACCAGAAGCAGATTGTCTAAAAGCAGATTCTTGATAAAATTATCCTTATCAAAACGCTCTTTGTATGCTACTAAAAGATTCTGCACCTGAAAACTTGCAATCTTTCCAATCATAAATACATCATCGCTGTCACCATTTGCCAACAGGATGTACTCTAACTGATGCTCATCGAACACTTTAAAGAACTGACATCCCTGTACTACCTGGCTGTCTGCCGGAGATTCCACGAAAGCCGCTGCCGGACCAATGTATTTGTCCGCATCCGGAAACGTAGTTGCCAGAACTTTTCCCTCCGTATCGATAATGCATAAATCCACACGCGTGATTCCTTTTAATCCATCTATTGTGCTCTGTAATATTTGATTTGAAATCATATGCCTACGCCCCTTCTCTCCTTTTGCCACTATGCAAATTTCACAATAATTCTTTGTGATTTTTCACAAAAACGGCTTTCTCTTTTTATATTTTAATGCAAAACGTCAAAAAAATAAAGAGTAAATCTCGTTTTTCTTATGCTAATTTTCCAAAAAACCCTCTCCAAAGACCTCGCGCGCATCCGTCACAATCACAAATGCCTTCGGATCGATCTTCGCCACGATGTCCTTAAGCTCCACGATCTCTTTTTTAGCAACCACACAATAGAGCACGGTCTTCTTATCGCCTGAATACATTCCCGTCGCATCCAGACCGGTCAGTCCACGGTCTAACTGTGTCATGATCGCATCTGCAATTTCTTTATAGCAGTCTGTAATAATGAACGCAGCCTTGGAATATTTCATACCTTCCATCAGTGCGTCAGAAACTTTCGAGGTGATAAAAATTGCCACGATCGCATAAAGTGCCGGTTTAAGACCGAATACATAAAGTCCTGCCAAAACGACCATTCCGTCAATGACCTGCAAGATCTGTACCACGGAATAGTGACGCACATATTTCTGGATCAGTGCTGACACCATATCGGTTCCACCGGTCGTTGCCTTTGCCAGCAACACAAATCCGATTCCGATTCCTGTGATCACGCCGCCAAATACGGCAGAAAGCATATAATCTCCCTGCGTTAAGTCAACCTGTGGGATCACATAAAGCCAGAAAGACAGAAGAACCGTTCCGATCACGGTTCTGCCCAAGAACTTTCTTCCTTTTATAATTAGTGCTGCGATAAACACCGGAACATTCAATGCAAGGTTTGTCAGCCACAGCGGGACACCGCCCTCTACGATTCCGGCGGTCATTTTTCTTATGATAATCGCTATACCGGAAAAACCTCCCGTAACCAGTCCGATCGGTTCAAAAATACACTGAATGGCAAGCGCCATGATCCCGGTTCCCATAAAGATGAATAAATAATCCACATACCATGGACGGCTGTTCATAATCCTCATCTTCACTTCCGCTCCTCATCTTCATTTTCATATTGTTCTATTCTTTTGAGTAATATATGTTTATGAAAAATTTTCCGAAAGATTTTTTTCAAAAACGTGTCAGAATACAATCCGGTCACTTCTCCGATCCCGTACCAGACCTTTGCCGACATTTTGCTCTTATAGTTCATTAAAAATTCTTCCTGCTGCGGAGACGGGATCACTGAGATCACAACATCTGCTGCCTCACCGTTTACTTCATTAATAATACTCTCGTAATCTCCCGGACAGTCCTCTAACGCAAAAACACCGGAAACCGTAACCCTTGGATAATGTTCTTTTAAGAACTCCACCAGTGCTTTGATCTGCTCTGATTTTTCTCCTAAAATATAGACAATCTTATGATTGCGTGCGATCCGCTTCATAAACTCATGAAAAAATTCATGCTCTACCGTCTCTTTCAGCCGCTGTGGAGTCTCTACTTCCGCAGCCGTAAGAATTTCTTTCTCACCGATAATGGTCAGATCCAGTTCCTGCAATGCCTGTCCGAGTACTTCATTGTTCTCAGACTCCATCAGCATCTTCATGGATATATCTTCAATTGCATTTAAGGATGTTCCATTTAAATAACTCTCCGCTAACAGGATCGATTCCCGCACGGAGTAGTTGTCAAGCTTCATCCCCAATATCTGTATCTTCTTCTTCATCACTACACCTATTATTTTTGTTTTTCAAGATAATATACATGAGTATAACAAAATCAAGGTCAGATTTCAACCTTGCCTGTTCAAAGGCAGAATTCGTCTGTATATTTTTGAAACATTTTTGACATTTTCTGATAACTTTTGTAATATTTTTACTTTAAAAAAGTCAAGATTTTTTCTCCTTTTTTTGACAAACTTATCAACTTTATTATTTGTGTACAAAACCTCTGTTCTCTTTTTTTGCTATGTAAACCTATAATTTTTGCTTTTTTTCTGTGGATAACGTTTATAACTTCGTGTATAACTCTTTTTTTTTCGATATTTCCACCTTTTTCGATGTTGATAACTTTTTCTCCTCTGATTGCAAAAAGTGACACCAGTTCTACGGAAATTTGTAGAATTTGTGCAACTTGTATAATCGTTAGTCTGTCATATAAACATTTCCATAACACCCTTACCTATCATTGCGCATCTGCCCCCTTACGAAGCATTTCCACTCTACAGGAAGCACAACTTCCATGCTTAAACGCAACACAGCATTTCTTATAGAAATTAATGTGTCAAAAATCTGCTCATAGCTTAGCAGCTAGTACCTTGCACAAAGCTGAGACTGCTTTTGTGACTTTGGAAGAAAAAAGACTCGGCTTTGTGCAACCTGCCAATCAACAAATGTGAAACCACCTTTTGACACCCTGATCTTATAAAGCAAAAAAGCTGCCATTCCGTAGAATGACAGCTTTGTCAATATTCACTCTTAGAAAATTCTTCTTACTGTAATAATGCTGCGATATGCTGCCGGAGATGTATACTTGATACCTGATTCCGGTGTACTTGCATGTACAATGGTATTGTTTCCAGCATAAATTGCAACGTGTCCGCTGTAACATACGATGTCACCCGGCTGCATGTCTGCCTGGCTTACTTCATATCCTACGCCTCGCATTGCACTGGAGGAATGAGGAAGTGATACACCAAATGCTGCATATACGCTCATTACGAATCCGGAACAGTCTGCTCCGTTTGTCAGGCTGGTTCCACCATATACATATGGATTTCCAACAAACTGACCTGCATAACTTGCAACTGCTGCTCCATTACCGCCTGAAGGTGGTGCGTAGCTTCTTGCCGGAGCACTGCTTGTTGCCGGTGCGCTACTCTTCTGCTGAGATGCTTTTCTGGCTGCTGCTGCCGCTGCCTCTTCTGCTGCTTTTCTCTCAGCTTCTTCCTTTGCAAGTCTTGCTTCTTCTTCTGCTTTAGACTCTGCTTTTACAAACTCGGTAGAAAGGCTTACATAATCTGTAGATACAAATCCCTCGCCCTCTTCTACGCTAACTTTTACCCAGCCGTCTCTCTCTTCTGTAACGGTCAGATCATCTCCGCCCGGTACTAATCCTAAAACAGGTGCGTCTGTAGATGCATCTGTACGCACTTTTAAAGTCTCTGTGTTAACCTTTGCCATTCTTCTTCCAACGGCTCTTGCTAACTCTTCGTTACCAACTACTACGAATTCTTTCTTTACATAACCGGTAACACTTCCGGATGTGATCTTATACCATCCGTTCTCTTCGCCTTCCACTGTAGCTGCGGATTTGTCATAGAGCTTTCCTAAGACTTCTCCGTCCTCGCCCGGTGTGCTGCGGACATTTACATAGTTGTCCACCTGTGCGATCGCGATATCTGCATACTCTGATTTTACAACCGGAGTCTCATTTTCTGTCTTCTCACTCTTGTTATCGGAAGAATTGTCTGTATTTTCTTTATTCTCATCAGCTTTCTGGCTGTCAGAAACAGCTTTTGCAAATGTAAGGGTTCCACCTGCTACGGTAGATTCTTTTGTTACACTGCTGATCGTTGTACTCAGTTCGTCGGATAATCCTGCTGCCGGAGCTGCGTTAACTGCCATACTGCCGGAACCTGCAAGCATTATTGTTGCCGCTAAACAGCATGTTCGTATTCTTAATCTGTTACGATTCATGTGTGCCTCCAATTTATTGATAAGTCTTTACCTTTTGTTACAAATTTATTACATTTATCGTACAACATTATATCAAAGCGTTTCTACACTGTCAACCCTATTCCTTTACAAAACCCGACAAAGAATTACACCTCATTCAGATATTTTTCGATAGAGGTTACAACGTTCGCTCCGTCGGAAGCCGCCGTAATGACCTGTCGAAGCTGCTTAGTACGCAGGTCTCCCGCTGCAAAAATCCCGGCACAGCTTGTCACGCCATCTTCACCGGCAATGACATAACCGGCTTCATCTAAATCTACCACGCCCCGATACATTTCCGTGTTCGGCAGGATGCCCACTGCTATAAATACGCCGTTGACCGAAAGCTCCTGTTTTTCCTCTGTCTTCTTATTATATAAGGAAAGACTCTCGACCTGATCCTCTCCCTGAATCTGCTCAATAACCGTATCCCAGAGGATTTCGATGTTCTCACTTGCCTTTACCCGTTCCTGTAAAACCTTTGCCCCGCGGAATTCATCTCTTCTGTGGATCAGATACACTTTTTTACAGAGTCTTGCTAAAAACAGGGCATCCTCTAACGCTACATCTCCGCCTCCGACTACTGCCGTTGTCTTTCCTTTAAAAAATGCTCCGTCACAGGTGGCACAATAAGAGACTCCCATTCCCATAAGTTCCTCTTCGCCTTGCACACCTAAGGTTCGGTGTGTCGCACCGCTGGCTAATACGATTGTCTTTGCCTGATAAGTTTCTTTATCCGTCACAATGACTTTATGATCTGCCTCGTTTTTGATCTCTAACACTTCTGCCGTTACAAACTGACATCCTACGGCATCGGCATGCGCCCGGAATTTGCTTCCAAGATCAAATCCACCAACCCCAGGGATTCCCGGATAGTTATCTACTTCATAGGTGTTTAAGATCTGTCCTCCGCTCATTGGTGCTTTTTCTAATACCAGTGTCTTTAACTTTGCCCGCTCTGCATAAATCGCAGCACTCAAACCTGCCGGACCACTTCCTATTATAATTACATCATACAGCATATATTTTTCTCTCTTTCTTTTTCATTTTGCCTATAAAGATTAGGATGTCAAAAGGCGGCTTACAACTTAGGGGCTGGCAACTTGCACAAAACTGGGACTACTTTTGTGACTTTGGGAGAAAATTAGTAAATCTTAGTCTGCCTGCTAATGTATAGTGTTTTGCTGCCATGGACGGCAGCAAAA
>ENA-ORNF01001477-ORNF01001477.1-human-gut-metagenome-genome-assembly--contig:-NODE-1477-length-20356-cov-3.491601_pt1 | contig 20356 bp, 31 predicted proteins | sample MGYA00242110_ERZ509012 | MGnify/ENA primary metagenome ERZ509012 (study PRJEB26280, sample SAMEA2338714) | human gut metagenome | biome: human gut; feature: human-associated habitat; material: faeces...
TTAACAGATGCCAAAAAGCAGGTGTTAAGGGTGTTAAAATTATGGTGGGTGGTCGTCTTGATGGTGCCGAAATCGCAAGAAGCGAATTCTATCAAGAAGGTTCATTACCACTACAAACTTTACGTGCTAACATCGACTATGCAACAGCTACTGCTGATGTATACGGCGCTATTGGTATTAAAGTTTGGATCTACAAAGGTGAAATCCTTGGTAAGACTGACCTAAGCATTCAAGGAGGAAACAAAAATGTTAATGCCTAAAAGAGTTAAAAGAAGAAAACAACATCGTGGTCGTATGACTGGCGTTGCTACTCGTGGTAACAGAATCACCCGTGGTGAATTTGGTATCATTGCAACCGAACCATGTTGGATTACTTCTAACCAAATAGAAGCTGCCCGTATTGCTATGACAAGATATACAAAGCGTGGTGGTAATGTTTGGATTAATATATTCCCACACAAACCAGTAACTAAAAAGCCTGCAGAAACCCGTATGGGTTCTGGTAAAGGTTCCCCAGAATTCTGGGTAGCCGTTGTTAAACCAGGCAGAGTTATGTTTGAAATTGGCGGAATAAAAGAAGAAGTTGCAAGAGAAGCTTTAAGACTTGCAACATACAAGTTACCTTGTGCAACTAAAATAATGTCTAAAGAAGACCTAGATGCATCTTTAGATAAACAACCAAAGACCGTAGAGGAGGCTTAGATATGAAAGTTGAAAAACTAAGAACCCAATCAGATGCTGAATTAAACAAGATGTTAGTTGACCTTAAGTCTCAACTATTCAATCTAAGATTTAGCAATGCTACCGGCTCTCTTCAAAATCCTTTGGCAATCAACACTTGCAAAAAAGACATAGCTAAGGTTATGACAGTGTTAAAAGAAAGAGAACTTGGCATCACTAAGCCAGTAGTTGCTCCGGTTGCTGAAGTTAAAAAAACAACAAGAAAGACAACTTCTAAAAAAGTTGCTGAAAACAAGTAGGAGAGTAACGTATGGAAAATATTGAAAGAAATGATAGAAAGACCAGAATTGGTGTTGTTACCAGCAATAAAATGGATAAAACTATCGTTGTAGCAGTTAATGATAAGGTTAAACATCCAATTTACAAGAAAACAATCAAGAAAACAAGAAAGTTCAAAGCTCATGACGCTGAAAATATTTGCGATATAGGCGATACTGTTATGATTGCTGAAACTCGTCCACTTTCAAAAGACAAGAACTGGAGACTTGTTAAGATTGTTGAGAAAGTTAAATAGTTAATGGGAGAGAAATAAAATGATACAACAGGAAACAAGACTAAAAGTTGCTGATAACACTGGTGCTAAAGAACTTCTTTGCATTAAGGTGCTTGGCGGGTCTATTGTAAAGTCTGGAAATATCGGTGATGTTATTGTTGCTTCTGTAAAGAGTGCACTACCTAACGGAACTGTTAAGAAAGGCGATGTAGTTAAAGCCGTTATTGTTAGAACTGTTAAAGGCGTTAAAAGACCAGATGGTAGTCATATTAAATTTGACGAAAATGCAGCAGTTATTATCAACAACACAAAAGAAGGTTTACCACGAGGAACCCGTATATTCGGGCCAGTTGCTCGTGAATTAAGAGATAAGGGCTATATGAAGATAATTTCATTGGCACCTGAAGTACTATAGGAGGCGGAAAAATAATGGCACAAACAACATTAAATGTAAAAACTGGCGATAACGTTGTTGTTATTTCTGGTAAAGATGCTGGAAAACAGGGCAAAGTACTTGCTAGTTTCCCAAAGAAAAATAGAATAATTGTTGAAGGCGTTAACATTATTAGCCGTCATACAAAAGCTCGTTCTGCAAAAGAAACAAGCGGAATAGTTAAAAAGGAAGGCACTATTGACGTTTCTAACGTTATGATAGTTTGCCCAACTTGTGGAAAACCAACAAGAGTTAAACATTCTCTTGTAGAAGGTAAAAATGTTAGAGTTTGCAAATGTGGTGCTGTTCTAGATAAGAAGTTTGAAAAAACTGCAAAGAAGAAAGCTACAAAGGCAAAAAAGTCTGCTGAAGACGTAAAAGATACAGAAAAGAAAGCTGTTAAGAAAACAAAACTAGAAAAAGCCGATAAAGCAACAAAGTCTAGTTCTACAAAGAACAAAGCTGAAAGTGCTAACATTAAAAGAAAACAGGATATGTAATAGGGAGATAACAAATGGAAAAAAAGAATACATCTACTTATAGACTAAAAGATAAATATCTTACCGAAGTTGTTCCTGCAATGATGAAAGAATTTAACTACGCGAACATCAACGAATGCCCAAAAATTGAAAAAATCGTTTTAAATATGGGTCTTGGCGATGTAAAGGATAACAGTAAATCTCTTAACCTTGCTGTAGAAGAATTGGGTTTAATTGCTGGTCAAAAACCATTGGTTACCAAAGCTAAAAAATCAGTCGCAAACTTTAAAGTTCGTGAAGGTATGAACATTGGTGCTAAAGTTACTCTACGTGGAAAGAAAATGTATGAATTTCTAGATAGATTTTTGTCTATTGCTCTTCCTCGTGTTAGAGACTTTAGAGGTGTTAACCCAGACTGCTTTGATGGTAGAGGAAACTTTGCTTATGGTATTAAAGAACAACTTATTTTCCCTGAAATTGTTTATGACAAAATCGAGAAAATCCGTGGATTTGATGTTTGCATCGTAACCACAGCTAAAACCGATGATGAAGCAAGAAAATTATTATCTTTAATGGGTATGCCATTTAGAAAGTAATGAAAGGAGATAATTATGGCAAAGAAAGCACTTATTAATAAACAACAAGGCGAACAAAAATACAGTACCAGAGAATACACAAGATGTTCTATTTGCGGAAGACCACACGCTGTTCTTCGTAAATATGGCATTTGCCGTATTTGTTTTAGAGAACTTGCTTACAAAGGTGAAATACCTGGTGCAAAGAAGTCTAGTTGGTAAAATTTGGGAGGAAAGATAAAATGATAGTAACAGACCCTATTGCAGATATGTTAACTAGAATTAGAAATGCTCAAACTGCTCGACATGAAACAGTTAGTGTTCCAGATTCTAAGACAAAAAGAGCCATCGCTAACATTTTGTTAAACGAAGGTTACATATCAAATGTAGAAATTGTTGAGATTAAAAATCAAAACGAAATAAAAATTACTTTAAAGTATGCAGAGAACAACAAAAAAGTTCTGTCTGGTTTAAAGAGAATTTCTAAGCCTGGTCTTAGAGTTTATGCAAGCGTTGATGAACTACCAAGAGTTCTTAATGGTTTAGGAATTGCAATTATATCAACTAGCAAAGGCATTGTAACCGACAGAGAAGCAAGAAAACTTGGTCTTGGTGGCGAAGTTCTTGCTTATGTATGGTAGGAGGAAGATATGTCAAGAATAGGTAGATTACCAATAGTTATTCCTGCAGGTGTCAAAGTCGACATTTCTAACGAAAATGTTGTCATTGTTACTGGTCCATTAGGTTCACTTCGTCAACCAGTTGATAACTGCATCAAGGTTGAAAAGAAAGAACTTGCTGGTAAGGAAGAACTTGTATTAACAAGAAATAGCGAAGAAAAATCTGTAAAAGCTAAACACGGCCTATATAGAGCTTTAATCGCAAATATGATTGAAGGTGTTACAAAAGGATATTCTAAATCATTAGTTATCAATGGTGTCGGTTTCAAAAACGCCGTTTCTGGAGATAAACTAGTATTAAATATTGGTTTTTCACACGCAATCAATTTCCAAATTCCTAGCGATGTAAAAATTACTTGCCCTTCAGCAACAGAAATTAAAGTTGAAGGTTGTGATAAAACTAGAGTTGGTCAAGTAGCTGCAGATATAAAAGCTCTTAAACCAATTGAACCATATCATGGCTATGGAATTAAATATAGTGACCAATTTGTTCTTAGAAAAGAAATTAAAAAGGCTACTAAGAAGAAATAAGGAGAGATGATATGATTAAGAAGATAGATAAAAATTCTGTTCGTAAAGCAAAACAAAAACGAATTAGAAATAAAATCAGTGGAACAGCATCTTGTCCAAGACTAAATGTATATCGTTCTTTAACCAATATTTATGCTCAAATCATTGATGATGAAGCTGGTGTTACAATTGCTAGTGCATCTACAATGGATAAATCTTTAGCAGAAGAATTAGCTAACAAAACAAAGTCTGAAAAGGCATTTGTAGTTGGTGAAGCTGTTGCTAAAAGAGCACTTAAAAAAGGTATTAAAGAAGTTGTATTTGACCGTTCGGGCTATCTATACACCGGTAGAGTTGAAAAACTTGCTGAAGGTGCAAGAAGTGCCGGCTTAGAGTTTTAGGAATTAGGAGAAGAATATGGCAAAGATGGATAGAAAAAACAATCAAACACCTGAAAAGAAAGATGAATTTGACAAAGTTACCGTTGATATTCGTCGTGTAACCAAAGTTGTTAAGGGTGGTCGAAACATGAGATTCTCTGCTCTTGTAGTTACTGGTAACGGTAAAGGCAAAGTTGGAGTAGGTATGGGTAGAGGCGCCGAAGTTTCAACAGCTATGGATAAAGCTGGTGTTGATGCTAAAAAACATATTATAGATGTCCCAATGAAAGGTACAACTATTCCACACGAAGTTGTTGGTAGATTTGAAAAGACAAAAGTTATAATGATGCCTGCTAAAGTTGGTAATGGTATTATTGCCGGCGGTAGCGTTCGTAGCGTTGTTGAACTTGTTGGTATCAAAGATATTACAACTAAGATGTATGGTTCTAACAATGCAGTTAACTGCGTTAAAGCAACCATGGATGGCTTAAGCAAATTAAGAAATGCTGAAGAAATCGCAAGACTTCGTGGAAAAACCGTAAGCGAAATTTTATAGGAGAAGGAAAAATGGAAGAAAAGAAACAAACATTAAATACAGAAGCTCCTGTAGAAAAGACCAAAACTGTTAAAGCGAAAACTGCTTCAACCAAAGCAAAGAAAGCTGACAAGAAAGTTAAAGTTACACTTGTAAAAAGCACAATCGGTTGCCTAGAAAAACAAAAAAGAACTGTTCAAGCTTTAGGCTTAAAGAAAATTAGAAGTTCTGTTGTTCTTCCTGACAACGCTTGCACAAGAGGTATGATTTTCGTAGTTAGACATCTTGTTTCTGTTGAAGATGCAAAATAGTTAAATAGGAGAATTAAAGTATGAATATACAAAGTTTATCACCTGCTCCAAATTCTACTTTCAAGACCAAAAGACTAGGTCGTGGAACTGGATCTGGTTTAGGTAAAACTGCTGGCAAAGGTCATAAGGGTCAAAATGCTAGAAGTGGTGGCGGAGTTAGACCTGGATTTGAAGGCGGTCAAATGCCTCTAATCAGAAGATTGCCAAAACGTGGATTTACTAACAACTGGAAGAAGAACTACACAACCATTAATGTTAGTGAACTTAATAAATTAGAACCAAATACAATTGTTACGGCAGAAATGTTGAAAGCAACTGGAAAAATTTCAAAGATTAATGAATATGGTCTAAAGGTTATAGGTAATGGTGAACTTACTGTTCCTCTAACTGTTAAAGCCAACAAATTTTCAGAAGCCGCTATTCAAAAAATCCAAAAAGCTGGCGGAACAGTTGAGGTGGTTTAATGTTTAAAACTTTGGCAAGTGCATTTAAAAATAAAGACATTAGAAAAGGGTTGCTAATAACATTACTATTGTTACTAGTATACAGACTAGGATGCTTTATGCCTATTCCTGGCATAGACCCAGATGTATATGGTTACAAAATAGATAATGATAACGTTGGTGTGTTGGCATTGCTTAACTCGGTAACGGGTTCTGCGCTTGCAAATGGGTCATTTTTGGCTCTTGGTATTACACCATACATTAACGCATCAATTATAGTGCAACTGCTAAGTGTTGGCATTCCTGCTTTAGAAAGACTATCTAAAGAAGGCGATGACGGAAAAAAGAAAATGAATTTAATTACCAAAATTACAGCACTTATCTTGGCTGTGGCTCAAGGTGTTGGTATTGTTATTGGTATTGGTCAATCTGGCTTAACTAACCTATATGGTTCAGCTCCAATTTGGCTAACCGGTGCAACTGTTGTTATATTTATGGTTGCCGGAACTTGCTTTACTATTTGGCTTGGTGATAGAATCACCGAACAAAATATTGGCAATGGTATATCACTAATAATCTTTGCAGGTATTATGGCATCTGCTGCATCTGCAATCGCTAACAGCGTTAGCCGTATCGCTAGTGGTAACACATCTGCAATTTGGGAATTATTAGGCTTCTTACTATTAGCATTAATTATATTTGCTTTAATTGTTTATGTAGATATGGCAGAAAGAAAAATTCCTGTTCAATATGCAAAGCAAATTAAAGGCAGAAAAATGTTGGGTGGACAATCTAGTTACATTCCAATGAAGATTAATGCAAGTGGTGTTATGCCAATTATTTTCGCATCTGCAATCATCACTTTCCCAAACCTAATTATGCAATTATTTGGGGTAACAAAAGAAAGTGGTTGGTTTGCTAGATTTTATTACAACTATCTAGGCACAGGAAGTATTGGATATTCAATTTTAGTAGGCTTACTAATTTTGTTCTTCTCATATTTCTATGCTCAATTACAATTTAATCCAGCCGATGTTAGTCAAAACATTCAACAACACGGTGGATTTATCCCAGGTATTAGACCTGGCAAGGCAACAACAGATTACTTAAAAAGAGTAAGCAACAGAATAACACTATTTGGTGCATTGTATCTTGCATTCCTTGCAATTGTTCCATCTATTATATTTGGTTTGGTTGCAGGTGGTTCGCTAGAACTATTAAACGCATTTACAGCTACTGGTATGTTAATCGTTGTTAGTGTTGCTATTGAACTTGACACACAACTCGAAGCACAACTAATGATGAAACGACACAAAAATATTTTGTAGGAGAATTTATGAATATTTTATTGATTGGGGCATCTGGTTCGGGGAAAGGTACTCAAGCACAAAGACTTGTTTCAAAATACGGTTTTTGCCATTTATCTATGGGCGATGTATTGCGAGAACAAGTGGCTCTTGGAACAGAGGAAGGCAAAAAAATAGATGAATATCTAAAAAATGGCAGTCTTGTTCCATTAGAAATAGTATTAAAATCATTAAAAAATAAAATGGCTAGTGAAAAACAAGCAAAAGGTTTCTTGTTAGATGGCTTTCCAAGAACAATGGAACAAGTAGCTGTGTTAGACCTACCAATCGCACTAGTTCTAAATTTCCAAAACGATTTGGAAAAAATTAAAGATAGATTGGTTAATAGAAGGGTTTGCAAAGTTTGCAACACCAATTCACATGTATCTAAACTTGTGAATGAAAAATGTCCTGTTTGTGGTGGCGAGGTTTACCAACGAACAGACGATAATGAGTCTTCAATAGACAAACGATTGAATTTCTATAGAGAGGAAGTTGTGCCTGTTGTTAACTATTATAAAGCGAATGGCTTTAATGTGGTTGATATAGATGCAGATAAATCAATAGAAGAAGTTTCAAAACAAATAGAAAGAGCAATTCTTTCTATAAAAGAGTAAAGAAATGTTTAGAGCAAAAACAGAAAAAGAAATTGAGATAATGAGAGCGTCTGGAAAGATATTAAAAGACACTCTAGAACTTATCGGACAGAATATAAAACCTGGAATTTCAACATACGACCTTGACAAAATTGCTTTTGATTATATAATATCTTGCGGGGCTAAACCATCTTGTTTACATTATCAAGGCTTTCCAGCGAGCATCTGCACATCGGTTGATGATGTGGTTGTTCATGGAATACCTCGCAAGACCCAAATTTTAAAGGAAGGTCAGATAATAGGTATTGATATCTGTGTAACCTATCGTGGGTTTGTCACAGATGCGGCTAGAACCTTTGCTGTAGGAAAAATTTCTGCTGAGAAACAAAAATTAATTGATGTTACTCGTGAAAGTTTTTTTGAAGGCATATCTGGATTAAAAGCAGGCTCAAGGGTTGGTGATATTGGAGCAAGAGTTCAAAACTATGCCGAAAAACACGGAATGAGTGTTGTTCGTGATTTAGTTGGTCACGGCGTTGGTAGGGGCCTACATGAAGAACCAAGTATTCCAAACTATGGAACTGCTGGAACTGGGCCAAAACTAATTGCTGGGCAAACAATTGCCGTAGAGCCAATGTTAAACCTTGGAGATTATGATGTTGTATTTGACGGAATGTGGGACGTAAGGACCGCAGATGGGAAACCGTCAGCCCATTACGAAAATACAATACTAATTACAGACCAAGGCGTTGAAATTTTGACCATATAATATTAGGAGGATAACAGATGTCTAGTGGCGATGTTATTGAAACCGAGGGAGTAGTTGTTGAGGCTCTTCCTGGGGCACAATTTAAAGTAAGACTAATAAATGGACACATTATTACCGCATATCTATCAGGTAAGTTGTGGAAAAACCTTATTCGTGTATACGAAGGGGACACAGTCAAACTAGAAATGAGCCCTTATGACTTAACAAAAGGCAGAATTGTTTGGAGACAAAAATAAACTTAAGGAGAATACAATAATGAAAGTTAGACCAAGTGTTAAACCAATTTGTGATAAATGTAAGGTTATTAAGAGAAATGGAAAACTTAGAGTAATTTGCTCTAAGAGTCCAAAGCACAAACAAGTTCAAGGTTAATTTTAATTTAATTTTTAAAAACATAATGGAGGAATGGTATGGCACGTATTGCAGGTGTTGATTTACCTAATGAGAAAAGAGTAGAAATAGGTTTAACCTATATTTACGGTGTTGGCAGAGTTACTGCTAACAAGATTTTGGCTGAAACAAAAATAAACCCTGACACAAGAGTTAAGGATTTAACTGAAGCCGAAGTCAACAAAATTAGAGATTACATTGAAAAGAATGTAGTTGTAGAAGGCGACTTAAAAAGAGACGTTGCTATGAGCATCAAGTCTTTAATGGAAGTTAACTGCTACAGAGGTGTAAGACATAGAAAAGGACTACCAGTTCGTGGTCAAAAGACCAGCAGTAATGCAAGAACTTGCAAAGGTCCAAGAAATAGTTCTATAAAGAAGAAAGGAAAATAAGGAGAAATAAACAATGGCAGTTCAAAAAAGAACAACAAAGAAAAGAAAAATTACTACCAATGTTGATAAGGGTGTAGTTCATATTCACGCATCTTTCAATAACACATTGGTTACCATTTCTGATGTTGCCGGTAATGTTTTAGCATGGAGTTCTGCAGGTAGTCTTGGCTACAAAGGAAACAAAAAAAGCACTCCTTTCGCAGCAAGTCAAGCAGCCGAAACAGCAGCTAACGCAGCAAAAGAATATGGATTAAAGAGTGTTGAAGTTTTGGTTAAAGGACCAGGTAATGGTAGAGAAGCTGCAATTAGAGCATTAGCTAATTGCGACCTTGAAGTTACAATGATTAGAGATGTGTCTCCTATCCCACACAACGGATGTAGACCACCTAAAGTAAGAAGAATGTAGGAGGAAATTATGGCAAAGTATACTGAAGCAGATTGCAGATTATGTAGACGAGAAGGCACTAAGCTATTTTTAAAGGGCGAAAGATGTCTTTCTAAAAAATGTGCAATGGAAAAAAGACCAGTAGTTCCTGGCCAACATGGTCAAGGTCGTAAAAAAGTTACCGAATATGGCAAACAATTACGTGAAAAACAAAAAGTTAAAAGAGCTTATGGTCTATTAGAAAAGCAAATGCACGCTTATTATGAAGAAGCTGAAAGACTTAACGGTGTTACTGGTGAAACCATGTTATCTTTAATCGAAAGAAGACTAGATAACGTTGTTTACAGAATGGGCATCGGTGCAAGTCGTGCTGAAGCAAGACAAATCGTTAACCATGGTCACATTTGTGTAAATGGCAAAAGAGTTAATATCCCATCTTACCAAGTTAAGGCTGGCGACGTTATTTCTATAAAGGAAAACAAGAGAAACATCGAAATGTTTAAATCACTTAAGGATGTTAAGGTTGTTCTTCCTAAATGGTTAGAATTTGACGCTAACAAACTTGAAGGTAAAGTATTAGATTTACCAAAACGTGATGATATTGACTTTGCAATAGAAGAACACTTGATTGTCGAGTTATATTCAAGATAATAAGGGAGGAATAATATGATAGAAATTGAAAGACCTAAAATTGTCTGCGAAGAAGATGACAACGGTGCATATGCTAAGTTTACAGTAGAACCACTAGAAAAGGGTTTTGGTGTAACTTTGGGTAACGCACTACGAAGAACATTACTTGCTGCATTACCAGGTGCTGCAGTTGTTGCTATCAAAATCGATGGCGTTGCACACGAATTTACAACCATGAAGGGTGTAAGAGAAGATGTAACAGAAATTGTTCTAAATATGAAGGGTTTGGCTGTTAAAACAGCATCTACAGACCCAGGCTTTCAAAAGGTATTACACCTATCTCACAAGGGAGCTGGTGTAGTTACCGCAGGTATGATTACTCCAGATGACCAAGTAGAAGTTCTTAACCCAGAAATGTACATCTGCACTCTTGAAGATGATGCAAATTTGGAAATGGATATTTTCATAGGTCGTGGCAGGGGCTACGTTTTGGCTGAAAAGAACAAAAACGAAAATTTCCCTGTTGGGACTATTGTAATGGATTCTAACTTCACTCCATTAAGAAAAGTTAATTTTGAAGTTGCTAGCACTCGTGTCGGTCAAAGCATAGACTTTGATAAACTTGTGTTAGAAGTTACTACAAACGGCTCAATGTCTGCTAAAGAAATTTTGAGTCTTGCAGCTAAGCTTGTTAATGACCATTTAAGTCTATTTATTGAATTAGTTGAAAATATGGCTAATCAAACCTTGCTTGTATCTAGCAAAGAAGATAAACAAATCAAATTACTAGAAATGAGCATAGAAGATATGGACCTATCTGTAAGGTCATATAACTGCTTAAAAAGAGCGAACATTAACACTGTTGAAGACTTGACAAAGAAGTCTGAAGAAGATATGTTAAAGGTTAAAAACTTAGGCAGAAAGTCTCTTGATGAAGTTATCAACAAATTGACTGGTTATGGTTTAAGTTTGAGAAAACAAGAGGATTAAGGAGAAAAGGAAATGGAAACAAGAAAGTTAAGTTTGCCAACAGACCAAAGAAATCCAATGCTTAGAGGTTTGGTAACCGACCTTCTATGGCACGGCAGAATTGAGACCACATTGGCACAAGCCAAAGCCGTTTCAAGACTTGCTGATAAGTATATAACCATTGCTATAAATTCTTATGGTGACGTTGTTACCGAAGAAAAAACTGCTACAAATGAAAAGGGAAAAGAAGTGAAAACCACACTTGTTAAGGACGGTCCTAAAAAGTTAGTAGCAAGAAGAACCTTAATGGCAAAGTTATATGACAAAAAAGAAGAAAAGGGTCTTAAGGAAACAAAAAGTGCTTATAAAACAAGAACAGCTCAAATTCAACATCCTTTAATTGAAAGATTATTCGATGACCTTGCACCAAAATATGCAAAGAGAGCTGAAGAACTTGGCACAAAAGGTGGCTACACAAGAGTTCTTAAAGTTGCGCTAAGACGAGGCGACAACGCTCAAAAAGCCATTGTTGAATTGGTTTAATAAGGTTTAACATTCATTTTAATATATATAAAAGCAGAGATTTTCTCTGCTTTTTGTGTTTTTGTGGGGCTATTACTGGTTTATCTGAGTAAATAACTCACCAAAAACACAATGTGGCGAAAAGGGTCAAATTTTAGCCTATTTTAACGTGCTGTGTTGAATTTTAAATTATATAAAAATTAGGGTCTAGACAAAACAAAAATAATGTGATATTATTAATTAAACATAAAAATTCATTAGACAACCCTATTTTTTTATGCTAAAATAGGTGTAACAAAATTAGGGGAAAGTGTAATGGAAACTTATGTTTATCCAGCAGTGCTATATCAAGATAAGTCTGGCTCGCATTATTTATCTATACCAGACCTTGGCTTAATAGCAGTAGGGAATGATGAAAAAGAATGTTATATCAACGGCGAGAAGGCAATCAAAGAATATTTTGATTTGGCTTCTAGGTTTGATGCAATTATTCCAGAATCATCAGATTTCCAACAAATAGTAAATAAGTATCCTAAAAATAGGGTAGTTATGGTTAGTGCTAAAGTTAAGGTTAATAATCCAAAGTTGTCTAAAGAAGAACAAGACTACAAAAACTTTATGAAGATGTTCTTTGGAGAAAATTAGGGGGTAAATTATGGAAAACAACAATAACTTGTGTGTGGGGCTAATGACTTTAGCGTTGGCTTCTGGGTTTAGAGGTTATGAAAAAGACGGCAAACATTGGCTTATGACAACCTACGAAGGAAAAACCTTTTTAACTGAATTAGATTTTTCTAAAAGTGATATTTTTAATGGAAGCGCAAGCAAAATATTGGAAATTATAGATAGTAGACTTGGAATTAAGCATGTAGAAAGTGATAACCTAGAAGTTAGATACAAAGCTCTTATTGATGCATTTGGCGATACAAACAATAAATTTTGGGATATAGCTAAAAAAAATCAATAATTTCATAAAAGGGGGAAATTATTATGGTAAAACTACCAGAAAGTTATTTAAACTACATTGAAAAAAGCGGGGCTAAATCTTTAGAAAATTGCCCAAAGGAATACAAAGAGCAATTTGAAAAATTCTGCAAGGTTGCAAGAGAAAAAATTGCTGAAACCGATTTGGTAGAGGAAAGATAATATGAACAAGGCTGGCGGGTATTTGAGAGAACTTGCAGAAACGATTGGTTGGAAACTTGTTAACAACGATAAAGGTTTTTCTATTTATGAGTATGAAACAAAAGTAAATAAATACGAAAAAATTTCTAATATAATTCGTATTCTAGAAGAACCAGACGACCTAGAAATATATGAAATTATGCTTTCACTTATAAAGGTGTTGCCTTATAAGTTGAAGCGGACAGTGAATAAATTAATTGGAAAATTTAAACTAGAAGATATTGGTGAATTAATCGAAGTCGCTTGTTATACGATAGAAGAATACAAAAAGACTACGGACTTTTATAAATTAAAGGAATATGGGCAACTTCTTGGCGTGAATATAGAAGAACTTGGATATACTTTCGAGTATAAATTAAAGCACCGAAAAAGAGCCGAAATATTGTCTATAATAGAAAATAAATTGCCAATTGAAATCGCTCCAATATTAGGCAAAATTAGAAAGTTAGATTATAAGATTGCATATATAAAAAATTCAAAACCAGAAAAAGACGATAACGAATAGTTGCGTTGCTTTTTCGACCAACAAAAAAGAGATTACAAATAGTAATCTCTTTTTTTGTTTATGAAATCTACTTAAATAGTTAAACAAAACCGAAGTTTTTAACTAAGTTTCAATTTTTGTTAAAAACTACTTTTTAGGTTCAATTTTGGTTTTGCCACCCATATATGGTTGCAATACTTTAGGAATATTAACAGAGCCATCTTCGTTTAAGTGGTTTTCAACAAATGCTATTAACATTCTTGGTGGGGCAACAACGGTGTTATTTAAAGTGTGAGCGTAAGCGTTGCCATTTTCTGTTTTATATTTAATACCAAGTCTTCTTGCTTGTGCATCAGTTAGGTTACTGCAAGAACCAACTTCAAAATACTTTTGTTGACGAGGGCTCCATGCTTCAACGTCCAAACTTTTATACTTTAAGTCGGCAAGGTCGCCAGAACAACATACAAGGGTTCTAACAGGAATTTCCATACTTACAAATAAGTCTACGGTGTTTTGCCATAGTTTATTGTACCATTTTTCACTGTCTTCTGGCTTGCAAATAACTATCATTTCTTGCTTTTCAAATTGGTGTATCCTGTATATTCCACGTTCTTCAATGCCGTGAGCACCTTTTTCTTTTCTAAAGCAAGGAGAATAACTAGTTAAGGTAAGTGGTAGTTTCTTTTCATCTATTGTGGTGTTCATAAATCTACCAATCATACTATGTTCGCTAGTGCCAATTAAATATAAGTCTTCGCCTTCAATTTTATACATCATATTATCCATTTCAGCAAAACTCATAACGCCAGTAACGACATCACTTCTAATCATATAAGGTGGAATAACATAAGTAAAGCCACGATCTATCATAAAATCTCTTGCATATGTTAAAACTGCAGAGTGAAGTCTAGCAATATCACCAGTTAAGTAGTAAAAACCTTGACCACTTGTTCGTCTTGCACTGTCTATATCAATACCATCTAGTTTTTCCAAAATGTCTAGGTGATATGGAACTTCAAATGGTTTTAGTTTTGGTTCTAGGTATCTTTGCCATTCAACGTTTTTAGAATCATCTTCACCTATTGGAACATCGTCAGCAATAAAGTTAGGAATAACCATCATAATTTCTTTAAGTTTTGCTTGAAGTTCGTTTTGCTTTGCTTCTTCGCTAACTAATGTGTTATTAATTTCGGTTACTCTTGCTTTTAACTTATTAGCTTTTTCAATTTCTTTATTTCTCATAAGAGTGCCAATTTCAGTGGAAGTGGAATTTCTTTCGGCTCGTAGTTTATCGGTAACTACTTTGCTTTCTCGTATTTCTTTGTCTAGTTCCAAAGCTTGGTCTACAAGAGGAAGTTTTGCGTCTTGAAATTTTAACTTAATGTTTTTACGCACTCGGTTTGGGTCTTGTCTTAAAATGTTAATGTCTATCATAATAATCTCCTTTAGGTCTAATAAGATAATTATAATCTCATAATTTTAATTTGTCAATTAAAAGAGAAAATTGGGTCTGGTAATGCCTTAGATTTTTCAAATCTCTTGACACAAATAAGCCTAATTTGGTATAATTATGGCACAATTATAGTAGGTAAAAACAATGGCAAATAAAACAAACGAAAACAAAGTTCTATCACCACAGATAATGCCAAACAACCTAGATGCAGAATTGGTTGTTTTGGGGTCTGCATTACTTAGCGAAGACGCAAGTCTTGGCATTATTAGTGCACTTTCTGAAAAGGACTTTTATAGCGAAGTTAACCAAAAAATATTTAGTGCAATGAAATCGTTATACGATAAAAATTTGCAAATAGATTATGTTTCCTTAACTGATGAATTAACAAAATCTAATCTAATAGATGCAGTTGGTGGAGCGACCTTTATTATTAGTTTAACCAATATGGTTCCTAGTGCTGCAAGATGGGCACAATATGCAGATATTGTAAAAAAGTGTGCCATTAATAGAAACCTAATTAATTCTTGCACTGCACTACTAAATAAAGCGTACAACAATGATGACGATTCACTAAAAGACGCAGAACAACGAATTTTTAAACTTGGCGAAGAAGGACAAAACTCAGACCTAGACCATATTTCTCCATACCTAGACGTTGTAATGGATAAGTTTAGAGAAATTAACAAGTCCGGTGGTGAGGTTCAAGGTATAACATCTGGATTTTATGCTATAGATGAAATAACTAGGGGTTGGCAAAACTCTGACCTAATTTTAATTGCTGCTCGTCCTGCCGTTGGTAAAACCGCTCTTAGTATGAACTTTATAATAAACGCTGCACTAAAAAAGAAAAAATGTGCAGTATTCAGTTTGGAAATGAGTAAGGCTCAGTTGGTTCAGCGTATGATTTGCTCAGTCGCTGGGGTAGATATGGGCAGTGCGTTAAGTGGCAAACTTCAAGCCAATGATTGGACAAAACTATTTAATGCTATGAAAACTCTAAAAGAGTGTGATATATTTATAGATGATAGCACTATGAATACCCCTTCAGATATTTTATCTAAATGCAGAAAATTAAAACGTGAACATGGGCTAGATATTGTTATGATTGACTACTTGCAGTTAATGTATAGCGATAAAAAGACTGATAACCGTCAACAAGAAGTTTCTGATATATCTAGAAGAATGAAGATACTTGCAAAAGAATTAAATGTACCAGTGTTACTACTTAGTCAGCTTAGCCGTGCGGTTGAGTCTAGAACAAGCAAAAAGCCAGTTTTAAGTGACCTAAGAGAATCGGGGGCTATTGAACAAGATGCCGATATCGTTATGTTTATTCATAAACCTGAAGAAATGCAGGGTGTGGAACAAAAAGATAAGGCAATAGACTATGTAGCAGAAATTATATTTGCAAAACATCGTAGTGGTAAAATTGGTAGTGTGTATATTGGTTGGAAGGGTTCTAGAGTTAGTTTTGTTAACTTGCCTAAAGACCAAGAAGCACAAAGTTTGGTGGAATCTATGCCTCAAACAAGCAAAAAGATTGACGCTCCAGAAAGATTAGAGGCTTCTGATTTTGATGAAGTGTTTGTAAACCCAGACAATATAGATGATAGTGAACTGGCTCCGCCATTTGATATGGATGATATTCCACCAGAACCACCTGTGTATAGTTCAGGTGAAACAGAAGTTAAGCCTGTTAGTGATGACCCTAACGGCGATATATTCGATTAAAGAAGGATAATAATGGAAAAATTTACAAGTAAAAAACTAAGACAAACTTGGTTGGATTTTTATAAAGAAAAAGGACACGTAGATATAGGTGCTGTATCACTTATTGGTGATGGCACAACGGGCGTTATGTTTAATGTTGCAGGTATGCAACCATTAATGCCATATTTGCTTGGTCAAAAGCACCCACAAGGCACAAGACTATGCAACGTGCAAGGCTGTGTTAGAACAATAGATATAGAATCAGTAGGAGATGCTTCGCATTGCACATTTTTTGAAATGATGGGCAACTGGAGTTTGGGCGATTATTTTAAAAAAGAAAAAACCGCTTGGACCTATGAACTACTTACTAAAAAGTTTAAGCTGGATGGCGACAAAATTCATGCAACCGTTTTTGAAGGCGATGCAAAAGTTCCAAGAGATAACGAAACTGCTGAACTTTTGAAAAATTTAGGTATTTGTGAAGACCATATTCACTTTATGCCAAAAGAAGATAACTGGTGGGATTTGCCTGGAACAGTTAACACTCCATGTGGTCCAGATAACGAGTGGTTTTATCCACTAAACGGTGGGCTAGTTGAAATTGGTAATGATGTGTATATGCAATACAAAAAACTAGAAGATGGCAATGTTGAACTATTAAAAAGCAAAAACGTAGATACTGGCTTTGGGTTTGAGCGATGCTTAATGTTTTTAAATGGTGTTACCGATGTATATGAAACAGACCTATTTAATGGTGTTATAGCATATCTTGAAAAAGCGCTAAACGTAAAGTATCTTAGTGATGAAAAAACAACTAGAGCCATGAGAATTATAGCCGACCACACAAGAACGGCTACAATGCTAATTGGTGATACAAATGGAATTACTCCAAGCAATGTTGGGGCAGGATATATTTTAAGAAGATTAATGCGTAGAGCAATAAGATATATTCATCAATTAAATTTGCCAAACGAAACAATGGCAGATATTGCAAAAATTTATATTGAAGATGTGTATAACGAAGCATATCCACTATTAATTCAAAAAGAAACTTATATTTTAGATGAGTTTAATAAAGAAATTGCAAAGTTTTCTAAAGCCTTAGAAACAGGAACAAAAGAGTTTAATAAACTGATTGCTGGATTAAATAGAAAAAACGAGTTTATGAAGAAAACAAACCCAGATGCTACTATAGACAACACAATTAGTGGTAAGTCTGCATTTAGATTATTTGACACATTCGGTTTCCCTCTTGAGTTAACTGAAGAAATGGCGGAAGAAATCGGTTTTGTTGTAGATAAAGAAGGTTTTAACGAAGCACAAAAAGAACACCAAGAAAAATCTAAAAATGTAGCAAGTGGCGAATTTAAGAGTGGTTTGCAAGATATTGGTGAAATGACAACTAAGTATCATACCGCTACGCATTTATTAAACGCTGCATTAAAACTTGTGCTTGGTGAAAAATCTCATCAAATGGGGTCTAATATAACCGCCGAAAGGTTAAGGTTTGATTTTCCATGCGACCACAAGATGACACCAGAAGAACTATCTAAAACCGAAGAAATCGTAAATAAATGGATTAGCGATGGTTTAGAAGTTACACATAAAGAAATGAACAAACAAGATGCAGTAAATGAAGGGGCAGAACATCAATTTATTGAAAAATATCCAGACGTTGTAACTGTGTATACAATAGGTGATGTATCTAAAGAAATTTGCACTGGTCCACACGTTCAAAACACAAAAGAACTAGGCAAGTTTAAAATTGTAAAAGAAGAAGCATCTTCTAGCGGGGTAAGAAGAATTAAAGCGATACTAGAATAAAGGAAAAATAGTATGAAAAAAATAATATTTAATATTCTAATATTTTTTGGTTGTTTTTTGCTTTTATTAACAAGTATTGGTGCTGTGCTAATTATAGCCCCTGGTATGGAATTATTAGGACTTATGTATATTCGTAGCACATCGGGCAATATAGATAAAACTGAATTTGTTTCGGATGCAACTGGCTATAAGTCTATTCAAATTAATAGCAACAATATTCCAGTTGTAATTGAGTTCGTTCAAAGTTATTCGCTTACCGTGAACCTAGTGGAAGATTATAACGGGTTTGCAAGAGCGGGTGCCGAGCCAAGTGTGGATGTAATTTCAACAGGTGAAGATATTGTTATTAACTCGCACGAATACAAACCATTCCTTGGTTATTCTAGGGGTGAAACAAGCGGACTATATGTAAAGATACCAATGTATTATACAAATAATATTATTGTAAATTCTAATAAGTCTTCTGTTTTGTTTTCGGGTCAACGAGTAGTTTTAAACGATATCACCATAAACGCCTCTGGCAAAATAAACTTTAACAACAATATGGATATGCACTCGCTAGTGCTAAATTTTGGAAACAAAAGAGCAATAATTAGTGATAATGTAAACTTAAACGGTACAATATACGCAACTAGCAAACGTGGCAGTTTAACAACTCCAGCTGGGTTTACTGGCAGTTTAAATTTTACATCAACAACCGGTGATTTAATTTGTGCAGATTGCGGACAACTTACTTTTAAAAGTAAGACTGGCAGAATTAAAAGCAATGGCAGTTTGCCACACATTATGGGTGATGCGTATATAGAAACGAGCGCAACTGCAACACTAGGCAGGGTTGATGGCAGTTTAGTAGCCTACACAAAGAATGGTAATATTACGGTTGGTGCAGAAGGCGAAACATACACAAATAGAACCGAAATAAACACAAGCCGTGGTTCGGTTACTATGAAAGGCACATACACAAATGTAGAAAACAATATTAAAACCAAAACTGGTAAAATTAATATAGATAGTGCAAGTAATATTCAAGTATCTAGTGGTAGAGGTGTTGTAACTATTAACAATATTTCATCATCTAAAATAACCACTAAAAATGGCAAAATTAGAGTAAATAATGCAGACAACACAATTTTAGAGACGGGTGCAGGGCTTGTTTCTGTGGGTGGCGAAAACCAAAGCGTATCTAACCTTCTTATAACCACAAAAAGTGGCAAAGTTGTAGTAAGTGAAGCGTGCACTGGCGAGTTTAATATAAAAACTACATCTGGTAGTGTAGATTTCACTCAAAAGAAAGGTGAAGACGCAAAACTAACTATAGTATCTAAAAAAGGTGCAGTTAAACTAACCAACATTACAGGCGAAACCAACGTTACAACCAGTGGTAAAATTAATGCAACACTATTATCTTTAACAAAACCAGTTGTTTTAAATGGCAAAAATAAAGCCGTAACGGTAGAACTAAAAAGAGATTGTTTGTTAGACCTATCTAGTAAGAAAAAAATAGAAAAAGCACCAGATATGATAACTCAAGAAAAAACATTTAAAACTGTTCCAGAAGAAGGGGCAGATGCTTACTTAAAAGTTGTTACCGAAAAAGGCAAAATTTCAGTATTACTAAATAAAGACTAAATTAAAAGACACCTTAAAATTAGGGTGTCTTTTAAAATGCAAAAAAAAATTGAAACGAGTTTGCTTCAATTCTTTTTTTGTTATTGTTGTAGTTTATAATGTTTTCAAAACATCTGAAACCATTTTCATATCGCAAGTGCCATTATAGTTGGTTTTAAAGTGTTTCATAACTGCAGGCACAGATTTATCTTCTAGTTTAGATATAATGTCCTTAATTTCAGCTTCGGTTAGCATTTTAGGCAAATATACTTCTAGAATTTCTTTTTGTTTTGCAATTTCATCTGCTTTTTCGGCGTGGTTAACCTTACGGTAGTTTTCTTCTTCCTCAGTTAATTCCTTAATGGTTTTGGTTATTATTTTTACCATATCTGCATCGGTTAAAGCCTTGCCAGTGGCTCTAGATTCCACTGTTGCTAACATATGTTTATTCATAATAATGCTATAAATATCTCGTGCTACTTTATTTTTATCTTTCATGGCTTGAATGTTTGC
>ENA-ORNF01001478-ORNF01001478.1-human-gut-metagenome-genome-assembly--contig:-NODE-1478-length-20337-cov-5.391036_pt1 | contig 20337 bp, 18 predicted proteins | sample MGYA00242110_ERZ509012 | MGnify/ENA primary metagenome ERZ509012 (study PRJEB26280, sample SAMEA2338714) | human gut metagenome | biome: human gut; feature: human-associated habitat; material: faeces...
ACAATATAGAGATTGTATGGAATACAGATGATCCATTTTTCAAGTAAGATGGATGGTTACAGAGTTTGGAGTGCCGAGAAAATGTGGCACTCCTTTCTTCTGCAAGTATAAATATTGCTTTCAATATACTGCAATAGCAGGTATAATGGGAAGTGATATTTGAGGGTACAAAAAATCAATTTTTTTTTGGTCTGGAGTTGACACGAGCAGGAGAGACAATGCCTGATATTGAAAAATGCGACAGGCTTGCCGCTTTTTATGGAATTAAGATAGATGCACTGCTCCATTATGAGGAGAAAGTCGGAAAGACGAAGGTTGCACCGCCACCGGAAGGAAAATTCCTATGGGGAACGGTCAAGGTCGGAAACCGTGGACAGATCGTGATCCCAAAAGAGGCAAGAGATACGTTTGCATTAAAAGAAGGAGACCGGCTGGTAGTCCTCGGGGATGAGAAACAGGGAATTGCATTGATCAAGGCAGAAAAATTTGAAGAGCAGTTGAGAACAAGTATAGAACTTAGCAGAAGAGAAATGGAGGAATAGGGTATGAAGTGTCCAAAATGTGGAAAAGAAATGAGAACAGGTTATTTATTTACAAGCAAAGACGGAGCATTCAGTTTTGCGAATGAAGTGCCGGGAGTGTTTGAAAACGCGAAAAAATCAGAGGGATTCGTAGAGATCACACCTTTAAAGGCGAGTCACAGAACCAATATAGCAGCAAATTGCTGTGACGAATGCAGAATGGTTGCATTTGAATATTAGTCTGTAAAAAGTAAAGGGGGCAGAATGGTGAAACGTTTGGTGATATATGTACATGGAAAAGGCGGTAACGCCAACGAGGCAGAACACTACAAGCCCTTTTTTGCAGAAAGTGATGTGATCGGTTTTGACTATCAGGCGCAAAATCCGTGGGAGGCACAAAAGGAATTTTCCTCTTTTTTTGAACTTCATAGTCAGGGGTGTGATTCGGTTACTCTGATCGCAAACAGTATAGGAGCATTTTTTTCAATGAGTGCTCTCACTAAAAAACAGGTTGTTCAGGCAATCCTCATTTCCCCGGTCGTAAACATGGAAAAATTAATTGTGGATATGATGATGTGGGCGAACGTAACAGAAGAAGAACTGCGCATCAAAAAGGAAATTCCTACGGAATTTGGAGAAAAAGATAATCTGACATCCATAGAAACAATATCCGAATTTGCGGGACGCATTGGTGCATCGCTTACGGTCATGAAAGATGGAGAGCATTGGTTTCATACAGAAGAGCAGATGGAGTTTTTAGACGACTGGCTCAGGAATATAAAAGAAATTAAATTAGGATTAAATATATTGTGATTCGGAAGAGAATATGAGAATAAAATTTCAGCGGGAGTGCATTTGAACGATGCACTCCCGCTTTTTACGTTAAATATTTATTATTTTGTTTCTTGCTTCTGTTTTTTAAAGAACAGTAACATCCATATGCCTGCACAGACGATCAGAATACCGATCCATACGACAGGATGGCTATTGTCCCCGGTTTTCGGAGAGGATGGGTCAGTAGGATTTGTAGGATCTGACGGAGTAGCAGATTCATTTTTCGTGATGGTGAATGTGTCCTCTCCATCCGTGCTGCCATCCGTGTACTGAACAAGGAGTGTGTAATTTCCTGCAGGCAGTGTCTGCAAATATTCAGCTTTTAAGGTGATGATGGTACTACCAGCCTCAATTTCGTAGTATTTTTTATCCACGACCGTACCGTTGATGACGATGCCGGCAAATTTCTTATGGTAGCCATTGACCTTGAAGGTCAAGCCGTTATCCTTGTTGTTTTCCTTCCAGGTGCTGCCGTCGCCTGAAGTGATATCATAGGCGGTTAAGGCCTTCAACATAGTATCCAGGATAGCCTTGGTGTGTTCACCTGCCATGTTCTTTTCGCCAGCAGACAGAGCATCGTAAGCTTTTTTTGCAGATTCGTAGGCATCGATGGCAGCCTTGTTATCAGGCTGAATCTTGTCAGCGGCAGGCATGGCCTCCGCTTTTTTCACGGCTTTTTCCGTGTTTTCGATGCTTTTGAGAGCAGATTTTATTGCATTTATGTTGGCAATAAGCTGTTTTTTCTGATTAGCTGTGTAATTACTGCCATGAGAGTTTAAAAACTTTTCCATGGCTTTGAGTGCCGTTGCCAAATCGCTCTTCTTACCGGTAGACAGGTTAGAAATAACAGGAATGACCGTGCCATCGGACAATTTGGTATTACAGCCCTTGCAGTAGCTGTTGCCGGTATGACCTGCTTTTTTGGTGGTAGGTTCTACCATGTCCCGGATTTCCGTTCCGCCTACATGATGTTTGGCATCCAGTGTACCATAGGCCTTAGAACAGGTGGTACAAACGGCTCTGTCCTTACAGGTTGCCGTGCCACCGGTATGTTGAGTCTTTTTTCCGGCAGCTTTGCAGCGGGAGCACTTCTTCCAATGCCTGTGGGCATCACTCTGCCATGTGTTACTGGTGAAATCATGACCGAGGGCAGCGATTTCTTTGTAGCTGGTGTAATCGCAACGAGAACAAGTGTCGTAAGCGTTCCAGCCTTTTTCCGTACAGGTCGCAGCTTTGGCTTTATGAGAAATCTTGTCATGGCCGAGAGCAGCGATCTCTTTGTAGGTCGTATAATTGCAGTTGGTGCAAGTAAAATAAGTGTTCCAACCGATTTCCGTGCAGGTCGCAGCCTTTGCATCGTATTTGGCAAAATTATGACCAAGTGCATCTAATGTTTCTACTTTTGTTGCAGAGCATACGGTACAGGTATAGGTTTTCTGCCCTGCTGTTGTGCAGGTAGGCTGTGTAGTCACTTTGCCGCTATTCCACTCATGAGGGGATTCCGTGTCGGTGACATCACAGCGGGAGCATTTTTTCCAATGATGGTCAGCATCAGTTTGCCATGTATCGCCGGTAAAATCGTGACCAAGGGTATTGCCATACGGCAGACTGCAGCCTTCGCATATGGCTTTTTCTGTACAGGTGGCAGTGCCACCGGAGTGGTTGACTATATTGTCCTTTCCATTACAGATAGAACATGAATGCCAATGGCTGGTAGAGTCCGTCTGCCAGGTTGTTCCCCAGTTGTGTTCGCATGCAACGAGAAGGTTGTTGCTTCCACTAAGAACGGCACTGATCGAGGTGTCGTTGTTTTCATACTGAAATTTGTCCGGGGTGGCATATGCCGCACGACCGGAAGCAATTTGAACGTAATTAGAACTATTTGGCTCCACTTCCGTTGTGACACCGATCGGGGCAGTGTTTGTCAGTTCACCCATAATTTTAATGATCTGTCCGTTAGGCAAATAGATATTGTTTGCTTTGCCACTCTTTTTGTTCCCGGTGACGTTGATATTACCGGAAATATTGAATTTTTTGCTTTCACCGTTAAAATATACACCGCCGCCGTTAACTGTCGCGGTGTTGTCTGTGACGTTGCCGCCCGTAATGGTGAGTAGTCCGCGTTCATTGATGTAAACACCACCGCCATTGCCGGTTGCGGTATTGTTTGTGATGCTGCCGCCATTGATTTGGAGTGCACCTTGGCCTTTGTTCCAATTTGAGGTGTTTTTGCCGCTTTCCACATAAACGCCGCCACCATCTATTGCAGTGTTCCCGGTAATGGTTGCTGAGCCGGAGATTGTTAAAGTATCACAGGTCCGATAATCGCCTATGTGATATACACCGCCACCGTAGGTTGCAGTGTTGCCTGTGATATTGCCGCCGTTGATAGTGATATCTTCGTCGTATGTGTAAATACCGCCACCTTGCTCAGATTTATTGCCTGTAATGGTAATACCGTCGGATATGGTAAGGGTCATATTCGTGAATACACCACCGCCACGCTTATCTGCTGTGTTGTTGCTGATCGTGCCGCCGTATAGCTTTAGATAAGTGCCCGCCGATATCACGCCGCCACCGGTGTCGGAACATGCATTGCCACTGATCTCACCGCCGTACATCGTGAAAGTGCCGCCGGTATGCATATTTACACCGCCGCCCTCATTGTTTGACCCTTTAATGACGTGGTTATTGGTGATCTTACCGCCGTACATCGTGAAGTCGCTTTGTTGCGCTTCCACGCCGGCACCGTCGCCGGCGGCAGCACTATGAGCAGAAATGTCTATACTGTTCCCGCTAATCTCACCGCCGTACATAATAAAATCGCCCGTTGAACTGCTGTCCCCGAGTCTCACACCCCTTCCGTACACGTCGACCGAGTGAGTGATTGTGCCGCTGCCTTTACAGTCACACAATACGAGTTGTGCGTCACCATAAACGCGGATGACCGCATCAAAAGCATCTGTCGAATCAGTGGTTCTCGTGATGCTGTATCCGTTCAGACAGAGATAGAGCGTTTTTCCATCTTTGACAGCGAATTGTTCGCTTCGTTCCGCATTGCCGCTCAGATAGACGTAGGCGGTGTTGTCGTCACCATAGTCAATATCCGATGTTCCGTCCCACGCCGTCCATACGACATCTGCACATTCTCCCGTATGGTCACCGATGTCTGTGTGCGTTGTACCACAGATCGGGTGTGTATGTGTGCCGTCATCTGCCAATGCAGTTACATTTGTCATGCACAGCGTGGCACATAGGAGCAGTACTGCTCCGAATACTCCTTTCCGAACTTTCATGGTTCATTCCCTCCTTTTCATATGTTCCTCAATATTCTTTGTTCACCTATGGACTTGACATCAAGGCAGACTTTCTTAATAATGGTATTATACATTGTTCATCTATGAACGAAGCAAGGGGTTGGAACGAAAAATATGGAAAAGGATACAAAAAAGTTATTTCAGATCACGGAAGCAGCCCATGCCTGCGGTCTTTCCCGTAGTACATTGATGCGCATGGAGAAAAAAGGGTTGCTTACGCCTGCCTATATTGCAGCGGAGAGTGGGCGAAGGTACTACGACAACCATGATGTGGCACGCATTTTGCAGATTGAAAAATTCAAGAGTATGGGGCTTACTACAGAGCAGATCGCAGACTACTTTGCTCAGGGTGGTGAAATATCGACGCTGCTGGCGACGTTAGAGAGCCGTCTGCAGGACATCCAACGCAGCGTAGAAGAGTTGCGACTGCGGACGATGGAGGCGCCGGGTATCTCCGTGCAGATCATGCGGCAGCCTGCTGTGACCTGCCGGATGCGGGAGTGTATGGGGCGTACGGTTGCAGATAAGTACGCGGATATGTACGATTTTTACAGCGAATGTGTCCGACAGGGCTGTGTTCTCTCCGAAGAGCCATTGTTTACGATTTCGGATCGACAGGACTATTTAGAGGGTTATATCAGCAGTGAGCCATATCCTTATACTGTCTGTGTTCCCGTGCAACCGGAAAAAGCACCTGCGGATGCGGTGGTATTACCGGAATGTCGTGTGTTATCGGTGCTGTACTGCGGTGATTATTCCGGTGTGGATGAGGCGTGGCTGACACTGGGGCGGGAGGTGAAGGCGCGCGGCCTGACACTTGCAGGTAATCCGCGTGTCCTTGGTATCGTTGCTCCATATACAGGTCGTGAAATCGAAAGCCGGCGGTATTGCTCAAGATTTGTCCTGCCGGTGATGGAGTGAGGGGGAGTTGCGTCCTTTCACAGTTGTGTGTTCTTTTTTGTTACATAGTCAGAAATATTTTTCTGATTTTATAGAAAAGTATGGTTTTGAAGATATGTATTCCGGTGGATTTTATCCCTTTGAGAGTCTTGAAGAACATTGGGCTTACTGGTCGAGATATATTTTAATCAACCGCTATATGGACTGTGACAATGGAACCTATCAAAAACTGTTTGAACTTGTAAAAGATAAAGATTATTTTGTGCTGACGACAAATGTGGATCACCAGTTCCAGAAAGCCGGGTTTGACAAACAGAGGTTATTTTATACACAGGGAGATTACGGACTGTTTCAGTGCAGCGAACCCTGTCACCGTGCCACTTATGATAATGAAGAGGTCGTGCGTGAGATGGTCAAACAGCAGAAAGATATGAAGATACCAACCGGGTTAATACCACACTGCCCTGTCTGTGGAAAGCCAATGACCATGAATTTAAGGGCGGATGATACGTTTGTTCAGGATGATGGCTGGTATCGTGCGGCCGAAAGATATTCTGAGTTTCTCCGCAGGCATAAAGAGACAAAAATGTTGTTATTAGAGCTTGGCGTTGGAATGAACACACCCGGTATCATCAAATATCCGTTTTGGCAGATGGCGGCTCAGAACCCAAATGCTGATTATGTGAGTATCAATGCCGGGGAAGCCTATGCACCGGAAGAAATCAGGGAGAGGGCTATTTGTGTGAATGGGGATATTGGGGAGGTTATTTGCCGATGTCGTTGACTCTGTTGTATGGGATGGGTATAATATGATTAGAATATTACTATCACTATAAAAGCAGGGAGGTATAGCTATGAATATTCGTCCATCCGCAGCAATTCGTCAGAATTATAATGAAATTGCTGATATGTGCAGAAAGACCGAAGAGCCGGTGTTCCTTACTAAAAATGGTGAAGGAGATTTGGTTGTTATGGATATTGGAACATATAATCGTAGAGAAAAAATGCTAAAACTTCGTGAGGAACTGCTTGCCGTTGAGGAAGATAGAATGCGTGGAAGTAAGGGATACTCGGTTGAGGAAGTTACTGCAATGATGCGAAATGCGATCAGGGAGGCAGAAGGACATGGAACAGCAGAGTAAGTATCGTGTGATCGTATCCGAACGGGCAACGCAGATGCTCGTTTCACATGTTGCATTTTTAGCACAGACCAGCCCGGAAGCAGCCGAACGTCTGACGGTAGAATTTGAAAAGACAGCTCATTCGTTAGAAGTGATGCCCCAGAGATGTCCGTGGCTTACAGGGGAATATATTCCCAGAAAGGCTTACCGTTTCATATTGTTCGAAAAACGCTATATGTTAATTTCCCAGATAGTAGATAATACCGTTTACGCCGATTATGTGGTAGATTGCAAACAGGATTACAATTGGCTCATTCAATAACAATAGAATAATTATAACCCCAAAAACGTCACCCCTCTCCGGTGACGTTTTTCCTATCTATAAACCCCCCCCTTGACAAGTGACCGAATGGTAACTATAATAAAAGTAACCAATCGGTTACTATTTATTTCAAGGAGAATGCATATGGAAACAAGAGAAAAAAACACCAAAGAAAGAATTTTAGAAGAAGCATTAAAACTTTTCTCGCAAAGCGGCTATATGGGAACTTCCATGAACGATATCGCAGCCGAATTAGGCGTTACAAAAGCCGCGTTGTATAAGCATTACAAAAGCAAGCAGGAGATATTAGAAAGTATTGTAGAACGAATGAATCAGATGGATGCAGAAAGAGCAAAAAAATATGAGATGCCGGAAGGAAATATGGCAGAAGTGATAGCAGGCTATAAAGACACCGCATTGGATAAGATCAAGCAGTATACAAAGGTACAGTTTTTACATTGGACAGAGGAAGAATTTCCATGTCGTTTCCGGAAAATGCTGACCTTAGAGCAGTACCGCAATCCGGACATGGCAGGACTTTACCAGAAGTATCTTGCAAAAGGTCCGGTGGCTTATATCGAAAAAATATTTGCCGGACTTACCAAAAATGATCAGGATGCAAGACAGTTAGCATTAGAATTCTATGGACCGATATTCCTGCTCTACAGTCTTTATGATGAAACGGACGAAAAACAGGATGTAACCGAAATGGTGGAGCAGCATGTAGAACGGTTTTCAAAGAGATTAGAGGATATAGAAGGAAGCAGTAAAAGAGATTGATAGACAGAGGAGGAAATAAAAATGAAAGCAATTATTTATACATCAAATGCAGGAAGCACGGTGCAATATGCACAATTATTAGCAGATGAACTTCATCTCCCGGTATATAGTGCAAAAGAAGCAAAGAAAAAAGTACCTGCCCATTCAGAGATCATTTATCTTGGCTGGATCATGGCAGGTGGGATCAAAGGTTATAAAGATATGGTAAAAAAATATAATGTCCGTGCAGTCTGTGCAGTTGGTATGAGCCGGACAGGGACACAGACAGAAGAAGTGCGTGCAAAGAATTTCATACCAAAGAGCATCCCACTGTTTACATTACAGGGCAACTTTGATCTGGAAAAATTGCATGGTGTATACAAGATGACGATGAACATGATGGTAAAAACAGCCGGAAAATCCTTAGCAGAGAAAACGGATCGCACACCGGAAGAAGATGATCTGTTAGAAATGATGACAAACGGTAAAGGACGGGTTTGTCTGGAAAATTTAAACGCAGTCATCGAATGGTATCATAACGAGCGATAAAAAGGAGGAAATTAAATTGAAACTTTATTTTGGTAATACAACAGCTGCCGTAACGACCATTATGATCGTGGCATTAATAGGCTTTATCGGATATTCCATATGGAACCGGACGAGTATTAACAGTTGGGGACGCAGAAGCCTGTTTGTACTGGTGTATGGTCTGGTCGTATGCTGCTTTGCAGCAGCAAGAGATGGATTGGACAAGACCATTCAACATATGATAGACGGAAGCTGTGCACCGGGGCTCTTTCCATTGGTCAGTGTTCCTAATATCGTTGGATGCGTTGGAGCAGCCATTATCATTCTTGCAGCCATAGCAACACCGATCGCAAGATCACAGCATATGCGTGAGATCTGGTTCTATGTCATGTCAGGGGGTGTGTTCTTAAAAGTTGCAGTGATGGAGATTTCGAGAATCTTCCCGGACGTTTTTGTTGTATCTTGACGCATCGTACCGCGAAAAGTATAATAAGGCGTAGATGTAAAAAATGCCTATGGGCAAATGAACGTCCGGAAAAAGAAGATGGAGGAATGAAAGATCATGGCATTAAAGAAGAAACCGGTTACAGGAATGAAAGATATATTGCCACAGGAGATGCAGATTCGGGATTATGTCATCAGTGTGATCAAAGAGACTTATGGAAGATTTGGTTTTACTTCTATAGAGACTCCTTGTTTAGAAGATATTGGAAATCTGAGCAGCAAGCAGGGCGGTGAGAATGAAAAGCTCATCTTTAAGGTATTAAAACGTGGAGAAAAGCTGAATTTAGAAACGGCAAAAACCGATATGGATGTGGTAGACATGGGACTGCGCTACGATCTGACGGTTCCGCTGGTACGTTATTATTCGAACAATGCCAACGATCTTCCGGCTCCATTTAAGGCACTGCAGATGGGAAATGTATGGAGAGCAGACCGTCCACAGCGTGGACGCTATCGCCAGTTTATGCAGTGTGATATAGATATCTTAGGAGAACCGAGCAACTTAGCGGAGATTGAATTGATCTTAGCAACGACGACAACACTTGGAAAATTAGGATTTAAGAATTTCCAGATCCGTATCAATGAGAGAAGGATCTTAAAGGCAATGGCAGCATACAGCGGATTTGCCGAAGAAGATTATGATACGGTATTTATCATTTTAGATAAGATGGACAAGATCGGCTTAGACGGTGTAGCAGAGGAATTACAAAAAGAAGGCTATGCCAAAGAGTCTATTGAAAAATACTTAGACTTATTCAAAGGCATTGAAAGTGCCGAAAACGGAATTGCCTATTTAGCAGATACCTTAAAAGATGTCTTAGACGAAGAAGTTTCTAAGAGCCTGAATGAGATCATCACCAGTGTAGAAGCTACCAAAGAAGCAGATTTTGAAATGGTATTCGACCCGACACTGGTACGCGGAATGTCCTACTATACAGGCACCATTTTTGAAATAGCCATCCCGGAATTCGGCGGAAGCTGCGGTGGCGGCGGACGTTATGACAAGATGGTTGGAAGATTTACCGGAAAAGATGTTCCGGCATGTGGATTTTCCATTGGATTTGAAAGAATCGTACTGTTACTGTTAGAGAACGGCTTTGAGATTCCGACACAGCCAAAGAAAAAAGCATACTTAATCGAAAAAGGCTATACTGCTGAAAAACTCTGTGAAGTCATGAAGCAGGCACAGGAAGAGCGAAAAGCCGGACAGCAGGTATTAGTCAGCCGTATGAATAAAAATAAGAAGTTCCAGAAAGAGCAGCTTGCAAAAGAAGGCTATGAAGAAATTGTGGAATTTTTTAACAGATAAAAAATGGAGGAAGATAGAAAATGGCAGAATCAATGAAAGGTCTGCACAGGACACACAGATGTACCGAGGTTTCTAATCAGAATATCGGCGAAACTGTTACTGTGATGGGCTGGGTACAGAAAAGAAGAAATTTAGGAAGTCTGATCTTTATTGACTTAAGAGACCGTAGCGGACTCTTACAGGTGGTTTTTGATGAACCACAGGTAGGAAGTGAAGGTTTTGAAAAAGCAGGAAATTTAAGAAGCGAGTTTGTCGTAGCCGTAACCGGTGTGGTACAGAAACGTTCCGCAGCAGTCAATGAGAGTTTAAAAACCGGAGATATTGAGGTCATTGCAAATGATATCCGTATTCTTTCCGAGGCAGAGACACCGCCATTCCCAATTGAGGAGAATTGCCAGACGAAGGAAGAACTGCGTTTGAAATATCGTTATCTGGACTTAAGAAGACCGGATTTACAGAGAAATATCATGATGAAGAGCAAGGTGTCCATGCTGCTTCGTAACTTTATGGAAAAAGAAGGATTTTTAGAGATTGAGACACCGATCTTAATGAAATCCACACCGGAAGGTGCAAGAGATTATTTAGTGCCAAGCCGTGTGCATCCGGGTTCTTTTTACGCATTACCGCAGTCACCGCAGCTTTATAAGCAGCTTTTGATGTGTTCCGGATATGACCGTTATTTCCAGATCGCAAGATGTTTCCGCGATGAGGACTTAAGAGCAGACAGACAGCCGGAGTTTACACAGGCAGACATGGAGCTGTCCTTTGTCGATGTAGATGATGTCATCGATGTAAATGAAAGACTTTTAGCTTATGTATTTAAAGAAGCGATCGGAGTAGAAGTACCACTTCCGATTCCGAGAATGACCTGGCAGGAAGCAATGGACCGTTTCGGTTCAGATAAGCCGGATACCCGTTTTGGCATGGAGTTAGTAGATGTATCAGAGACCGTAGCCGGATGTGGTTTTGGCGTATTTACGGGAGCATTGGAAAATGGCGGCTCTGTCCGTGGTATCAATGCCAAAGGTCAGGGTGCAATGCCAAGAAAGAAGATTGATAAATTAGTAAGTTTTGCAAAGGATTACGGCGCAAAAGGACTTGCTTATTTAGCAGTAAATGAGGACGGCACCTACAAATCCTCTTTTGCCAAATTCATGACCGAAGAAGAATTAGCGGCATTAGTAGAAAAGATGGGCGGAGAGCCGGGAGATTTACTTCTCTTTGCAGCCGATAAAAATAAAGTGGTATGGGATGTGTTAGGAGCACTCCGTTTAGAGCTTGCACGCCAGTTAGAATTATTAGATAAGAACCGGTACAACTTCTTATGGGTAACAGAATTTCCATTGTTAGAGTGGTCTGACGAAGAGAACCGTTTTATGGCAATGCACCATCCGTTTACCATGCCAATGGAAGAGGACTGGGATAAGATCGATTCCGATCCGGGAGCAGTCCGTGCGAAAGCATACGATATTGTCTTAAATGGTACAGAGCTTGGAGGAGGTTCTGTCCGTATCCATCAGGACGATATCCAGGAAAAAATGTTAGAGGTACTCGGATTTACCAAAGAGCAGGCGCATGAGCAGTTTGGATTCTTATTAGATGCATTCAAGTACGGAGTACCGCCACACGCAGGACTTGCCTATGGTTTAGACCGTATGGTTATGCTGATGATGCAGTGTGATTCCATTCGTGATGTCATTGCATTCCCGAAAGTAAAGGATGCATCCTGCCTGATGTCACATGCACCAAGCCCGGTAGATGAAAAGCAGTTAGAGGAGCTTGGAATCGAAGTAAGCGAGCAGGAAGAAACCGAAGCAGAATAATGATTTATTAAAAAAGCGGAACGTTCACCTTTTTAAGAAGAGTGAGCGTTCCATTTTTTTACTATACAGAAAACCGAAAATATTTCACGGCATTGTTATAGCAGATGTCAGTCACTATTTTAGAAAGCATTTCCCGGTCATTTGGATATTTGCCTTCCTCGACCCATTCCCCGATCAGTTCACAGAGGATCCTGCGGAAATATTCGTGTCTGGTATAAGACAGAAAACTTCTCGAATCCGTCAACATCCCGATAAAGTTCGACAATACTCCGTTAGCTGCTAAAGAGCTTAGATGATCCCGCATACCGTCATAGTGGTCATTGAACCACCAGGCACTTCCATGCTGGATCTTTCCAATCGCAGAATCATCCTGAAAACAGCCAATGATAGTATCGAGAATGGCATTGTCATTGGGATTCAGGGAATAGAGAATCGTCTTTGGAAGCTCATTTGTCAGTGAGAGCCCATTTAAAAAGTCTGCCAGTTCATTTAAAGGAGCCGAATAGCCGATACTATCAAAGCCGGTGTCCGGTCCTAAGCGTTTGAACTGTCTTTGGTTGTTATTGCGTTTGACTCCATAGTGAAGCTGCATTGCCCAGCCCAATTTATGATACTGCTTTCCTAAAAAAGTAAGCAGAGCAGTTTCAAACTGCATACGCTCCTCAAACGAAATCGGACGTTCATCGAGAACTTTAGAGAAAATAGCTTCTGCATCTTCTTCTGAACAGGGCTTCCACGGAATATGGGAAAAACTGTGGTCAGAAATGCAGCAGCCATGTTCCTGAAAGAAGCCCATACGGCGTTTCAGTGCCAAACAGAGTGTCTGGAATGAAGAAATCTTTAAATGAGTCACTTCTCCTAAGGAAAGAAGATAGTCACAAAAGGCTGGTCTGTCAATGGCAAAAGCACGGTCAGGCCTCCAGGTTGGGAGTACCATAACATCAAAGCTGTTATCCTGTGAAATTTCCTCATGCCATTTCAGGCTGTCAATCGGGTCATCTGTAGTACATATTAAATGTACATTAGATTTTTTAATCAACTCTCTGACACACATATCGGGACTGTCTAAACGTTCATTGCACAATTCCCAGACCTCCGGTGCGGTTTTTTCACATAGGATTCCATTATAGCCAAAGTAGCGTTGTAATTCTAAATGACTCCAATGATAGAGAGGATTTCCGATACATTTTTCTAAGGTCTTAGCCCACATAAAGAATTTCTCGCGGTCTTCCGCATCTCCGGTAATGTATTCTTCATCAATCCCATTTGCCCGCATCAGCCGCCATTTATAGTGGTCGCCCTCTAACCAGACTCTGGTAATGTTTTCAAACCGTCGGTTCTTTGCGATTTCACGCGGATTCAGATGGCAGTGATAGTCTATAATCGGCATATTTTTCGCATAATTATGATAGAGCAGTTCTGCCGTCTGATTTGAAAGTAAAAAGTTTTCGTTCATAAATGATTTCATTTTTTCCTCCTTGCATAAAGCGCAGAAATATTGGTCATGCTGATAAAAGTATTTCTTTCATAAGCAAAAAATATACAAAAGGAATTGGAGGAATCACATATGAGTGACAAAAATGAGACACGCCCCTTTGGCACAAGAGATAAATGGGGTTATCTGTTTGGAGATTTTGGAAATGATTTTACCTTTATCTTTGCAAGCTCTTATCTGATGGTTTTCTATACAAAAGTCTGGGGAATTTCTGCAAAGACAGTTGGGATTCTCTTTTTGGTGTCCCGCTGTGTGGATGCGTTTACCGATATTGGCATGGGACGGATTGTGGATTCCATAGAAAGTGCAAAAGACGGACGGTTTCGCTGCTGGCTGCGGCGGATGTGCGGTCCCGTGGCATTGACAAGTTTTCTGATGTATCAGTCAGGGTTAGCAGGTGCATCTATGACCGTCAAACTGATTTATATGTTTGTTACCTATATTTTATGGGGGTCAATTTTCTATACTTCCATCAACATTCCTTATGGCTCTATGGCATCCGCTATTTCCGAGGAGCCAAAAGACCGTGCGGCACTGTCTGTCTATCGTTCCTTAGGAGCGATTTTCGCGGCAACCTTTATCAGCGTGGTAACACCGCTCATTATCTACTATACCGATGCTAACGGAAATCAAGTGGTCAGCGGAAGAAACTTTACGATTCTAGCCGGTGTTTTTTCAATCGCGGCAATTATCTGTTATCTGCTCTGCTATGCAATGACTACAGAGCGTGTGCAGATTGAAAAGAAAGAGCGTGGGGAAAATACCGGTCTGGGTGCGGCATTAGAAGGAATCTTTACAAGCCGGGCATTAATGTCTGTTATTTTAGCAGCCATCCTGCTGTTGTTAGCAACACTGATGAGTCAGGGGATCAACACCTATCTGTTTGCCGATTATTTTAAAGATACCAAGGCACTGGCACTGTTCAGCCTTTTGAACCTGCCATCGGGGATCATCGTGGCAGTTGTTTCCGGAAAAATTTCCACGCGCTACGGAAAAAAAGAGTCTGCCGCGATCGGATGCTTCTGGGCAGGGATCATCTATCTTATCATTTACTTTTTACACACAAAAAGTCTTGCCGTGTTTATTACACTTTCGTTCTTTGCAATGCTTGGAATGAACTATTTCAATATGCTGATTTGGGCATTGATTACAGATGTGATTGATGACAAAGAGGTGCGGACACATTCCCGCGACGATGGAACCGTGTACGGATTCTATTCTTTTGCGAGAAAAGTCGGACAGGCATTGGCAGGAGGAGTCAGTGGCTTTGCACTTTCTGCCATTGGATATGATTCCCTTGCAGCAGCACAAACCGCAGAAGTACAGGGCGGAATCTACGGAATTGCAACATTATTTCCAGGAATTGTCTATATCCTCGTAGGTCTGGTTATGATATTCTTATATCCGTTATCGAAAAAAATTGTAATTCAGAATACAGAAGAATTGAAACGTCGCAGAGAGGAGACTTAACACATGAAATTATCATTCAGATGGTATGGAGCGGATGACAAAGTAACATTGGAAAATATCCGTCAGATACCGAAAATGGAAGCCATTGTAACAGCAGTCTATGATGTACCGGTTGGAGAGGTATGGAGTGAAAAATCAATTGCAGATTTAAAAAAACAGGTGGAAGAAAACGGACTGAAATTTGAAGTAATCGAGAGTATACCGGTGCATGAGGATATCAAGCTTGGAAAACCGGACAGAGACCGCTATATTGAGAATTATTGCGAAAATATCAAGAAGGTGGCAAAAGCAGGCGTGAAATGTATCTGCTATAACTTTATGCCGGTATTTGACTGGACGAGAACCCAGTTAGACCACAGATTGCCGGATGGCTCCACTACCTTAGTTTATTATCAGGAACAGGTCGATAAAGTAGATCCGCTGAAAACAGACAGCGATCTGACCCTGCCGGGCTGGGATGCTTCATACAGCAGGGAAGAATTAAAAGGGATTGTAGCAGAGTATCAGAAATTAAGTGAAGAGGATCTGTGGAACAATCTGGAATATTTTCTGAAAAAAATCATTCCGGTAGCGGCAGAGTATGATGTCAACATGGCAATTCATGAGGATGATCCATGCTGGAGTATTTTTGGACTGCCACGCATTATTACCGATGAAAAAAATCTTGACCGCTTCTTAAAATTAGTGGATGACAGACACAATGGGATCACACTCTGTACGGGTTCTCTCGGATGTTCCGGACACAACGATGTAGCAAAGATGGCAGCAAAATATGCGGCAATGGGAAGAATCCACTTTGTGCATATGAGAAATGTCAAGATATTGGACAATGGATTTGAAGAAAGTGCACATCCGTCCTCCTGTGGAACACTGGATATGTATGCGATCGCAAAAGCATTGTATGACAATGGCTTTGACGGCTATATCCGCCCTGACCACGGAAGAATGATCTGGGGTGAGACAGGAAGAGCAGGATATGGACTGTATGACAGGGCGCTGGGGGCAGCGTATCTGAATGGGTTGTGGGAGGCAATTGAGAAAGAGAGTATGAAGTAGGAGACAGGGATGAGCGGGTGTTGGCTGGGTGTTCTACACACCGCCTTTTGTTCCATGTCTGGGATTTGGATGTTCTAAATACCCTGTGGGACGTTGCCGGATGGGGACGAAACCGGAGCAAATTCGCCATCCATGGCTCAGTTGCTCCTTTTGCGGGCATCCGTGCCCGCAAATTTCTGATATTGACAGGCTATTAAGAACATCCAAAATCCAGCCATAGTCACAAAGAGGAGGTGTGTGGAACACAGCAACATAACCGTCCCCTCAACGAACACCCCAACCACACGTTTCTCCTTCTCAATTGAGAAGGAGAAACGAAACACTTTTTTAGTTGTGCTGAATTGGTATGTTGTGCTGTCACGCATGGGGTAGCGGTTGTGACTCTGTCCGGGATATAGAAGTTCCTGTCGCTCCGGTCAGAGACAGAAATTTTCGGACAGGGATGTCCGAAAAAGGCACAACCGCCATGGAGGGCGGATTTGTGCCGCTTTCGTCCGGTGCCAATACCCTAACCCCGGAGGGCATGGAACATCTTATCCCGGATAGCGGAACCAACAGATGCCCCATGCGTGACAGCACACAGAAAAAATTAAAATAATATTTTAAAAACATGAATTATCATAAGCAATCATAAGGAAGGAGAACACACATGAAACTACCACTTAATACAGACCTGACCGGAAAAACGGTCGTCATCACAGGAGCGGGAGGAGTCCTTGGCGGCATGTTCGCAAAGGCATTAGCACAGGCTGGCGGAAAAGTTGCACTCTTAGACCTGAATCAGGAGGCAGCCGAGAAAGCAGCAAAGGAGATCAGTGAAGAGGGTTATATCGCAAAAGGCTATGCGGCAAATGTACTGCAAAAAGAAAGCCTTGCGGCAGCGCATGAACAGATCAAAAAAGACTTTGGCTTGTGCGATATTCTGATCAATGGTGCGGGTGGAAATAATTCGAAGGCAACCACCGATCAGGAATACTATGTGCCGGGAGAATTAAAAGAGGGAGAAAAATCATTCTTTGACTTAGAGCAGAGCGGAGTGGAATTTGTGTTCAATCTGAACTTTATCGGAACACTGCTGCCAACACAGGAATTTGCACAGGATATGTTAGAGAGAGAAGGATGTAATATCATCAATATTTCTTCTATGAACGCTTATACACCATTGACAAAGATTCCTGCATACAGTGGAGCAAAAGCAGCTGTATCAAACTTTACGGAGTGGTTAGCAGTGCATTTTTCAAAAAGTGGCATCCGTGTCAATGGAATAGCACCGGGATTTTTTGCAACAAAACAGAATCGTGAGCTTTTATTTGAAAAAGATGGCACACCGACACCACGAACAGGAAAAATCTTAGCAGCGACACCGTTAGGACGTTTTGGAGAATCCGAAGAATTGATCGGAACACTGCTGTTTTTACTGAATAACGAAGCCTCCGGCTTTATTACCGGTGTCGTGATCCCGGTAGACGGAGGATTTCAGGCATATTCAGGAGTATAAATGGAGGGCATATGGTAAAAGTAGATTTAACAAAAAAACCTTATTTTTTAGAAAAAGAAGATATACAGTGGGTAGAAGATACCATTGCAGAAATGACAACGGAAGAAAAGATCGGACAGCTTTTTGTAAATATGGGTTCCGAGCGAAGCGAGGGGTACCTGAAAGATGTTTTAGAAAAATATCACATCGGTGCGGTGCGTTACAATCCGGGAACATCTAAAGAAGTGCATGAGCAGAACCGTATTTTGCAGGAAAATGCCAAGATCCCGCTTTTGATCGCAGCCAACACCGAAGCGGGTGGAAACGGAGCCTGCACCGATGGAACAGAGATTGGCGTAGAGGTTAAGATCGGAGCCACCAATGACCCGAAATATGCCTATGAGATGGGAAGAGTGTCCGGGATCGAAGCGGCGGCACTTGGATGCAACTGGTCTTTTGCACCGATCACCGATATCAACCGCAATTGGAGAAATCCAATCATTTCCTCGAGAAGTTTTGGTTCCGACCCGGATATGGTGTTAGAAATGTCCAAAGCCTATATGAAAGGTTTTATGGAAAGTAACATGGTCTGTGCCATGAAACATTTTCCGGGCGATGGAATCGACGAAAGGGATCAGCACTTAAGCAATTCGGTCAACACTTATTCCACGGAAGAATGGGATGCAACCTTTGGAAAAGTATACAGTGGAATGATCGATGCCGGGGTTCATACCGTTATGGCAGGTCATATCATGCTTCCTTCCTATCAAAAATATTTTAATCATCAGATGGAATTAGAAGACACACTTCCGGCGACACTGTCGAAAGAACTGATTGACGGACTCTTAAAAGAAAAATTAGGTTTTAACGGAATGGTGGTAACAGACGCATCCCACATGGTGGGAATGACATCCGTGATGAAGCGCAGCAAAATGCTGCCGACAGCAATTGCAGCAGGATGTGATATGTTCTTATTCTTTAATGACCCGGAGGAAGATTTTTCTTATATGATGGAAGGCTACCGCAGCGGAATCATTACGGAAGAACGTTTGGAGGATGCCCTTCGCAGAATTCTCGGTATCAAGGCATATTTAGGACTTCATAAGAAAAATAAAAAAGAGATTGTTCCGCCAAAAGAAGGTTTAAATGTCATCGGAAGTCCGGAATTTAAAGAGATTGCGGCAGAAGTATCGGACAAAGCCATTACACTGGTAAAAAATACGGGAACTTCACCGTTGCCATTATCCGTAAAAGAGCATAAGAGAATTCTGATCGTGCCACAGGAGACACCGAACCCGTTTGCATTTATGATGGGTGGAAAGAATAAGAAAAAACCGGTTGAATATTTAAAAGAGAAGTTAGAGGCAGAAGGATTTGAAGTCACGATCTATGAATCCATGATGGATAAGATATTAAAAGCCCCGGAGGAAGAAGCCGGAAAAATGATGTTAAATATGTATGCCGGAAAAGCTCCGATTTCCTCAATCACAGATAATTATGATCTGATCATCCAGCTTGCCGAGATCACCAACCTCTTTGGAGTGACACAACGTATCAACTGGAAAATGAGTAAGGGAACGCCGGATATTCCGTGGTATGTGCATGAAGTGCCAACGATTTTTATTTCGTTAGCAAGTCCGTTCCACCTAGCAGATGTCCCACAGGTCAAAACGTATATTAACTGCTATGATAAAAATGAGCATACGTTAGATGCACTGGTAGAAAAACTCTTAGGACGTTCGGAATTTACGGGAACAGATCCGGTAGATTCTTTCTGCGGTATGATGGATACCAGAATATAGTGGGAGAACAATATGAAAAAAGAGCATGACTATTTAATCTGTATTGACAGTGACGGCTGTGCCATGGACACCATGAACAGCAAACATTTTTATTGCTTCGGACCGGAATGGGTAAAGCAGTACTGCTTAGAAGACATCCAAGAAGAGGCATTAAAATACTGGAATCAGATCAATCTCTATTCAAAAACCCGTGGCATCAATCGCTTCAAAGGACTTGCCATGGGATTAGAATGGGCAAAAGAAAAAGGTTATGAGACAGAGGGACAGGAGGAGTTCGTGGCTTGGACAAAAGAGGCACCGGAGCTTTCAAATCCTGCCCTTCTGGATCAATGCCAGAAAAAGAAGAATCCCTGTATGGAACAGGCACTTTTGTGGAGTATTCATGTCAATCTTGCCGTCAAAGAGCCGGGAATGGAACAGGGAGCATTTTACGGAGTCAGAGAAGCATTAGAAAAAATGAGTCCAAAAGCGGATTTAGCAGTGGTATCTTCGGCAAATGCACAGGCGGTGGAAGAGGAGTGGTCAAAGTATGAGTTAAAACCGTACTGTAAAGCACTGCTCAGTCAGGAAGCGGGCAGTAAGGCAGAGTGTATCCAAAAGCTCTCAGCTTTCGGCTATCCGCCGGAGCAGATCCTGATGGTAGGAGATGCCATGGGAGATTATGAAGCCGCGAAGAAAAACGGTGTTTGGTTCTATCCGATCGTAGTCAATAATGAAAAAGAAAGCTGGCAGCAGCTGCAGGAGGAGGCATATCCGAAGCTTCTGCATGGAACTTTTGATAAGGAGTACCAGAAAGAATTGTTGGATAAATTTGAAAGAGGATTTCAAAAAACATTATAGCATTTAGAACGTATTGTAGGTGCCCTGCACAAATTGAATATTCCGGGTTTCCTTGTGCAGACCATTCCAATGAACCTCCTAAAACAGAAACCTTCCATATCCGATTTGTGCAGGCTGCTACGTTACAAGATGGAAAGGTTTGTGTTGTATGGGTGGCACGTTACATAGAGATTCATTTATAGGATTAGAGTGTCAAAAAGCGGTTCACAACTTAGTGGCTGGCAACTTGCACAAAACCGGGACTGCTTTTGTGACTTTG